>Ga0116231_10009110_pt1 | contig 16970 bp, 7 predicted proteins | sample S1TSphgellanicum_2_FD_89695 | JGI IMG/M metagenome (GOLD analysis project Ga0116231, IMG submission 89695) | Host-associated microbial communities from peat moss isolated from Minnesota, USA - S1T2_Fd - Sphagnum magellanicum MG | ecosystem: Host-associated > Plants > Peat moss > Unclassified...
AGCACATTACCTACCTACTAACAACCCACTAACCTATACTTTTAGCACATTACCTACCTACTAACAACCCACTAACCTATACTTTTAGCACATTACCTACCTACTAACAACCCACTAACCTATGCATTAACACATTACCTACCTACTAACAACCCACTAAACCTATGCATTAGCACATTACCTACCTACTAACAACCCATTAACCTCTACTTATGTGCTAACCACTTACTTACATGCATCTATTTACTTACTTAGTAGTTGCCTCTTTTCTCAACATACCTACCTACCTATCTACCTACCTACCTAGTTACTGTGAATGGTCGAGATGCTCATTCTATTATGTGTAATATAATTGGGAAGCTCTTGTCCAATGGTGTGCTGCCATGCGGATGTTTTTTAGGGTTTAGGGTTGTACAGACTGCAATAGTTATACTGCCATTATATTTATTATATTGGGAATTCCCCCTTTTTTGTAAAATTTCAACCCTAAAAAATGAATTAGAAGAATTTTCATGGGTTTTTTTTTTGTTTGGTTTATTGAAGGTTAAAAGAAATGAAAATGGGTTTTTTTTTTCCATTTTATCCTTATTCAAAGCCTTGATTTGAAGTCTGATCTAATTTTACTCATATTCATAAATAAAATTTGCAAAAATCAAATCTTAGTTTCAAAAGTTTACACAATTGAAAATCTCTTTTTTTTTTTTTGAAATTCAACTAAAATTAAGCGAGGAATTATAAAATAACAAAGCTAGATTAAACTCATGTGAAATTGAACAATTGTTACTCAAGGTTGGATTAAAAACGTCGTGAAGTGAAACCCCCAAAAAAAATAATTTTGACATGACACTAATGCATGCATCCTAAAATGATACTCACAATAAACAATTAAGTATTGGATTTTGTTTCCCTTTTCTCCCCTTAAATTGAGAAGTGGAATCTCTTAGCCACATTGTTTTATCTAGGTCTTATACACAATTTCAATTTTTAATTTTTTTAATTAAAAATTAAAAATAATTTTATATAATTATAATTATATATATATATATATATATATATATATATATATAGAAAAAGGAAGGAGTGGGTGTGGGAAGGGAATGAGAATTTGTGTATGATAAAATATTAAATGTTCCAATTCCTTCATTATTTTCAAGTGCAAGATCTTATGTAAAATTTATGTATGTTCATAATATACAATATTTGTTCCCAAAATAGTTTGTTTGGCAATCAATCATGGAATCTAGGGGGGCTCACTATATAATATAGCTCCCCGCCCACAAGCAATAACACTTTGTTGCTTGTAATACAAAACTATCCACCAAGTCCTTTCCAAAATTATTGATTTTTGGGGATATTTGTTGTTGTTCTTATTGCTCCTTTACCAAACATGATAGAAGAATAAAGAATAAAAATCATGTGAAATTTACATATCGAGCACAATTATTAAATTATTATTTTATTTTATTTTATTTTATTGTAACCCTTTTTTTATTGCCTTTTTTTTTACCAATGTGAGAGAGAGAGAGAGAGATACACCTTCTAATCAATGCAATGAGGGGGCAAGGTAGTTGCATAATCTTAACCCAAGGTCTAACCTTTGAGTAATTTAGTGACCCCAATAGGTTTAGGACAAGTGCAACAAGCTAAATGTAATGTGAAGCTCATTGTTATGTTAAAGGGTCAGATGCCCATTACAACTTATGAATAACTCCTTTTTTTTTTGAATTTTTTTGAATTTTTTATTGCATTTTTATGATAAATTATTTAAAGCTCAACTTATGACTTGAGGGTGCCAATGGCTTGTTTGGTCAAGTCTGGTCTGGTCAGCTGTTGTGCTTCAAAAGAAAATAAAAATTCACCACTAGCAAAGCAATGAGCAAGCACAAACTAGTATACAATTTGGGCAGCTTCAACACATGTTTGCCGAATTATTAATTAAACTTGAAATTTTCCATTAAAAAAAATTATAATATCTTTGAATATTGCAAAGAATTTTTCATTTACCTTCTCAACAAAAAAAAATTCTTTTGAGAAATTTATTTTTCAAAAAACAATTCAGCATTTCTAAAGCCACCAAGGTTATTTATGATATAGTTGATTTATTTGAATTTGGGCTAAAATGTAATATGGCATAATTGTGAATTGAATGCACACCACTTTGCAAGGTAGCCATGACTCCAAATCATTTAGAATTTCTCCAAAAAAAAGGCTATGGCAACCTCCAAAGGAAGCAAATAGCCCCTTGGATTGCATCATAAGATGAAAGAGCCAAACCTTCATTCATGAAACACTTGGATGAAAATTTGGCCCTTAATTTACATCTCGGATGGGTTCACATAATATAACATTATTCCTATGGACATTGTTGCCTACCAAATTTGTAGCATTGTATTTACTATTAACCTTTTTTAAATGTCATAACAAATTTGAAATTGAAATTATTAGTGGGAAAAAAAATCATGATATTTCCATTCTATACAATAATGTATTTGTGACACAATCGATCTAAACACCCAACAAAATATACTTTTTACTTTGAAAATCACATGAATTGGATTGGTATAAATATATGCTTTGATTTTGTGATATTAAAGCATAAAGAGAAAAACACGTCTAATTCTCTTAATTCATGGCGAAAAACAATATATTCCTTCAAACACAACTTAGGGTAATTTTCCTTTGCAAAAGATTCACACAAAACTATCTATACATGAATATATAATGTCTTCATCAAACCAATATAGTTATCATCCAAGTAGGTTATCAAACTTAAAATATTTAAGATTTTTATGATAGAGAACCCCAAAATTTGATTTTTAAAAAGTATTTTTAAAACTTTTATAATCAACTAATAGTTGATAGGATAATTAATAATTATCAATTAATTATTCGATAAACTACCCTTGTGCATAATTATTAGTTATTATTTCCCAAATATTGATAACCTAATTGACATTTTCTTATATTGATATTGATAACCTAATTGACACCCAAAAAAATTTTAGAAAATAACCCACTTGATAAAAAAAATCAATAACTAGCCAACATTGGTGTGGAATACCTAAACCGCTCAAATTACTAATAAAATCAACCTTTCATGATTATATAGTTGAAGTATAAATTTATGTGAATTATGAAATTTTCATCAAATAAAAACATTGTTTTCTTTCAATTCACGATTGAAGATTTGTTGGCCCAATAATAGGATACATACATGGGTTCATGCTTTCATCTATACATTAACAACTTTTGAACAATAAACTCCTTTGTAAGTTGTAACTTGTCATTTGAAAATTATTCATATTGCCACCATTTTCATTTATTTTTTAAGATGATTTGAATCCAATTCTTTAATATAGGACATGAATGTTTGTGACATTTTGAAGGCACTAATATTAGAAGATCCTTGTCATATTATCACATGATTATAATTCCTTCATCATGCATAATGAAAATCCAAAAATTATTTTTGTATTGAAAATCTAGCATTAGTGATAACGTAATATGAACAAATTTCAGATCTTGTATTTCCAAAAATAACATTAAAAAATCAAACACTAAAACAACTTTCACCTTTCATGTTCAATACAAGGTGTATGAACTCCACATTATGTCCCCCCAAATCACCATTCATTAATGTTGGAGGATGTGATGGTAGGTGCAAGCATGTTGCTAGCTTGACTTATTACCTTCCCCCAACCCAACTTCCCTTCTAGTTGAGAATTACATTTTGCAAAGTTTAATCAAGCACACGAAAGCGTCAAGCTTGTGGATGCCAACACAAAATCATCAACCCCATCCCACACACACACGACAACTTGCATCCAACATAAAAAACAAGGTTGAAAAAAATAACATTAAAAAAATTGAGCTAGTAAAAAACAATGAGTTCAATATTTTTAGATGTGGCAAAGGATTCCATATTCGTCCAAACTATTAAAAAGGGATCAAGGTCAATCTGTTAATTACTCTTGCCCATTCAAACTAATGCCATGAGACAGAAAACATTTCTTCCAAGACTTGATAATCATACTAAAAATATCATTTTTCTAGCCACTTATTAATGTTCTCCATAACAAAGCTTATATTTCCCCAATTCACAAATTATTGCATAATTCATGGGCAATATTCAAATGTGAAATATGTTGTGCATAGGGTGAAAACACATTATGGTGAATCCCCTTTTGGGCGTCACATTGTACTACTTTCTAGAGATGTACATGTTTGAATGTATTTCACCTCAAACTTTTGAAAGATTTTCACAATATTTTTGCATATTATATTAGAATATAACCTAGGAAAAAAAATAAAAAATAAAAAATTAACTGTTTCATTTTTTTTTATAAAGTGGGAGATCAAAAAATATATTTGTGGAAACAAATGTAGTGTATCTGGGTACTCAAAAACACAAATATACTCCAAAAACAAAAGAAAAAGATGAGTGATAATTGTAATCATGTAGCTCCAACAATGACTATAGGTATATGCCTAAGGACATATAACAACATCATTAGATTAAAATATAGTTGTATATTTTTTTAATCATGAAAGACATGTTTTGGCCTTATGTTTTTTTAGCCCTTGACAGTTACATTGAACACTTGTTCAACAATAAAATTAGGCTTAATAGTGCCATAGATCCAATTCAATTTTCGCATGTTAATTGTGACAATTGTTGTGAATTTCACCTACTTTTTGAATAGGTAAATAAGGCACTTATACATTTTCTTTTCTCATCATGCTTGTTCAACTCATCCAATTTTTAAACAATTTTTATTTCTCTATGTTTAATTTTTAAATGAAAATCTTGCACCTCACAAGGTGCATCTTGCCATCTTTTCTTATGACAAGTTTAGCCCATGAGACTTTGGTTAAACATGTACCCTAGAAGTTCTCTCCAAGTTTCCCACTCATCCTTTTTTTTAATGATTGGATGTGAAATGTGGTTAAAAGATTCAAGGTCAATAATGTTAATGCTAGCTACAACAAGATCAATGGAATCTCCTATGATATCAATATTTGAATTTGGGAAAGATTCATAAGGAATAAATTGTGTATAACTACTTATTTACACACTTCTGTTTCCACTTCTTGATTCAATAGGCAATGCTAAATTTAAAATAACAATACCATTTGTTGTTGGGTGATTCTGATTCTTCTTTTAAATGGTTAATTTTGATTTTTACTAGAGTTTTAAAAAATTAATCCAATTCATGAACAATTTTTTTTTTTCAAATTTTCATATCAACCCTAATTTCAAAATGTCCGACTAAAAGGAACTCTTAGTTTTCAACAAAACCTAGTTTTCAAAATTATTGAAATTCGAACCCAAGACTCTATAAAAGAATACTAATGTTTTAACCACAAAGCCATGGAGCTCTTCATGTGTAATGATAATGGTGGCTATTTTTACGTAAAGTTCATTTATGTCAATGGCTTTAAAGTTAAAACCAAAGCTTGTGTAAATTTTAAATAAAAATATTTTTCAAGTTTTCTCACATGAAAGGTAGTTGCCTAGTGGTAAAGATATTCTTTGAGAACACAAAGGTATTGTGATCAAATCTTATTACTAAACATTTATTTACCAAACTTTTTATATAACATATTAACTTGAGATATAACATGGATCCTTTTTAACCTCTTTGAGTATCAAATTGAGGATTATACAATATCTTGTCAATTCTCAAAGAGGCAATTATCACCTAGAGAAACAACCTAAAAATTGACCCCCAAGGTGATACTCACCCAACACAAGTACCACTGCTTCTAGAAATTAAAATCATGTGAAACTTGAAATTTGCAAGATTTTTAATGGTGTCATTTTTTGAACCACACTTGTAAACCAAAGCTATAAACAACAATTATAACTGAACACAAGGATGTCATTGTTTTTTAAGTTAACAACAACCATGTAGCCAAAATATAACACTTGCAAACAAGTTGTATATTCATGAATGAGCTAAGAATGAACCATCAAACCTTCTTGAATGCAAATGTGTTACTTTGAATGTTTTAATAAGTGATTAAATGTAGGATCCACCTTTGCATACAAGTATCATATTTTCCACCTTTCATTTCATCATCATCTGTTGTAAACAACATTTGTGCAACCAAACACTAATTGTAGTAAACACCTACAACTAAACAACACTTGTAGTCACATACAATTATAGCAACACTTGTAAACATGCACAACCATGTTTTCAATATCTCAAGATAGAAATTAAAAGTTTTGAACTTTGTGTAAATTCAATAATGATTGCACTATCAATGTAATAAGTTGCAAAATAATTTTGAAAGACAAAAAAAATAGCTTTTTGGCTAGTGACTAGTTATGAGGGTTGTAGAAGGTTCAACAAGGGTAATGACTAGACATTTGAGGTGAAAATTGCACTTGTCAAAAGGACAATGCTAGTATTGGTAACCTTTTAAGTCGAACAACACCAACTTTAGAAAATTATTATGGAAAATATCTTCTTTGCATTGGTTTTTTTATTTTATAAAAAAGTTTTGAGTAATGATTTTTTAGATTTATTTTTTAATAACTAAAAAATCCTTACAATTCAATTTTTTACTAAAATAATATTTCGACACAACTCAATAGTCATTTTACAACTTTTATTTTGTAAAAAATTTATATGTACCTTAGATTTCTTGAGTGGCATTGTCAACTGCAAAGTAGCCCAACACTGAAATTGGATACCTTAACCTCATGCACAACAAACAAAACACATAAAATGTACAAAGAATATATGATGATCAAGCAAATTAAATCCACAACAAAACAAATTTCACAAACTTGTAAAACATCACAAATTTACAATATCATAAAAATTTCAATAGAATTAATGCAAAAATCATAAAACAATATGTTAATGCAAAATCAATGGGTTTCAAAATGTAAAATTGGCACAAAAAGTATACATATTATGTTTATATAAAAGTGTAATCCAGATGTACCATTAATAGTCGTAACCACTACTTAGTTTTTTGAATTTTGGATTGTAAAATTAAAATAAATTTCTAATTTTTAAAAATAAAATGTTATTGTGAATACATCATGTACATATCATAAAAATTTGGAACTAATCTAATGAATTAAAAATACATAATTTACATTTTAAAAAACTTATAACCATTACTTTAAAATAGTTTTGACGTTAAGAACACAATTTGAAAAAAACAATTCATGAAATATTTTGGGATTTTTTAAATATACACCTTAACATAATAATATCAAGAATTTTTTTTTAAAAAAAAAATTTTAAAGACGTATCTTAAAATTTTAAGAATATTCTTTAAAAAACAACGAAAAATAGTTTTCTAAAGAGGCACATGTGACTCCTCATAGCATGATTGGACCCATAAATGATATGTTTTTTTTACTCGTGATGTTTTGATGTGAAATATGTATGATTTACATTTTAACTAAATTCGTGCAATTATCATGGGGTAATTTTGAATAAAACTATATGATTTTCATTTATAAAACATGAACATTCACATATGTCAATTGAAAACAATGTCTCATTTATTTGAATATTTAAAATATTAAATATATACAAATGTTGTTCATATTAACCATTGCACAAAATTCATACAATTTTTGTACAAACTTATGAAAATTAGATTTCACATGAAATTTGTACGAACATATGAAGCTTTGTAAGTTTGTGATGAATGCATATGATGACCAAGTGAATAAAGCAACAAAACCTTGAAACATCAAAATGTTCATTTGGTTAAAAGGTTTTTAGTGACATGCTTGTGCACTTGTTCCTTCATGTACAACAAAAAAAAAATGTACATTGATTGCTTCAAGTTCAACAAAAAAAACAAATGCAAGTTGAAGCTTAAACAATTACATATTTCCCTTACATATGAGGCTACCTGAAAGCTTAAGCTCATTTAGTGACATTGATTTTGAATGGCATCAACTTACCATACAATCATTAACTTAAATAGTTAACATTCTAACAATGTTTTGTGGTACTCAAGACAATAAATTCGACCATTTGTTAAGCATTCAATGGAACATTAACATAAAGATGAAATCTATCATACCTATAGCAATTGCAATAACCACAAGGACCATGGTTTAGAGGTTGGTTGTTGATTAACACCCATTTGAAATATCTTTTAAATGGAAGTGTGGCTTGGTAGTTTTGAGGAGAGAATAACAAGCAATGCAACAAAACATGTGAGGAAGGCATGAACTTTGTGATGGAAGAAAACAAAAAAGGTGAGAAGCTCTAAAAAAGTCCTTCAATTTGAAAGTTAATAAATGAAAAATAGTGGCAACACAAGAAATGGAAGAAGACAAGAGGTTGACAAATGAAACCCCATACTAAGGGAAAAACATGATTTTGTAATGATGAGAGTGGGGGTGTGTTTCGCCCTATGCAAATCTTACCATTGTTACAAGTGATGACAAATCTTAAAAAGATGGAAAGACAACGATTTTTTCAAAATGTTCTTTATTTTTGCATGTGCATATTTTTGCTCATGGCCATAGTAGATCACATTTGTGCAAGCTTCACTGAAAAAAAGAACAAAGAAAAAAGAAAAAGCTTGCTTACATGTGCAATTGTAAAATGCATTACATTCCTTTGTTTCCTCATAATTGTAATGTCATTGCTTTTGGAACAAGGGGCATGTCGCATTGTGGCCTTGCCATTTACATTTAAAAATATGTTAATGCAAAAGAAGAATTATGGAAACTCAAATATTTCACCAGGCAAAAATATAATCTTCAAAAAATCCTCTAAAAGAAACCAAAATCCTTCAAGTTATTATAACTCTATTATAACTAATCTCAAGTTTCAACACAAGCCAAAATATCATCTTTCAAAAATCCTCATATAAAAATAGACCTACTATTATTATTACCTAGGGGCCAAAATCCCTTAAGCTACTATAGTCTTAATGAATCTAAACACAATATCTACACAAATTATCACTGACACAAAATAATTGAGTTTTGGTTACATAAGGTTAGTCCAATTTTTTTTTAATTAAGCGATAAATATTATCAAAGTTTCTCAAGAATGCTAATCTTGAGCTTTTGAAACTTGGGTTTTGGCCAAAATTGAAGAAAAATGCAAGAGAAAGCCTATAATCTTTGAAACAATGGGTCTTTTCAAAATCCTACCAGAAAAATCTCAGCTGCTAGAACATCTAGCTTTCAGATCTGACAGGTTAAATCTTTGTATAAAACTGAGTTTGAGTGAATCAAAAGGATGACAACAACAAAAGGGGAAGAAAGAGATTTCTCACGATTTGATCTTGAGGAAGATTCAAGAAGAACTTGATGAACTTTTCAACTACACCAAAACAAATCACTGGAAGCAATCCCCAAGTATTCATCGACAGACAAAGCAGCAATGCAAATGCAAATCCCACCAATCTTACAAATGCCATGTCTCCACCAGTGAAGCTAAATTATCACTTGAGCAAGCCTTTTATTGATTACAAAAGAGCAGACCCATGACTATCTCCCACTCCAATTGACACTACATGCTATGAAAATGAAGAAGTAATAAGAAATAACATTGTACAATGAGAAGAATGCGCTACAAAGAAGATGGGGAGTGTTTGAAAGTCCCAGCAATTTACAAAATTTGTCTTTTAAGTGAGAGACCCAATGTACAAATCAATCATCGTGAGTGTGAATCAGCGAAACAGGCTTAATGGCTATGAGAGTTATAGCCATTTGAAAAGTCAGAACGATTTTTTGGGTTTGTTTTATCAGATCAGCTCTTGTCGGGTCACCACCTTGAGGAATGGGGTTGTTGAATGAGAGGAGACACAAGAATACTCAGCATTAGATTGATTCTTATCATCATACAACATGTCGAATGTCAAAGGAGGGGGACGATCAGGAATTTCAGGGATGTCACAGTCGCCTTCCAACATCTTGAGAGCTTCCATCATGCTGGGTCGGAAAGTGACCAACAAATGTGCACAAAGGATTCCAACTTTCACAAACCGAAGCATCACATCTTGATGCGCACCATCATCGGTGTCACGAATGACTGGATCAACAACCTCAATCCCCTTGCCTTCCTTCACCAACAACCATGCCCAATCGGTAATCAAGCACAAATTGTGTGAGGAGGAGCTGCTGCTGGTGGGGCTACCACCACCACCAGCTGATTCAGATGCTGCTGCTGTTGTAGTAGTAAGAGGAGGAGCTGATGCAGCTGCAGGATGAAGAAGAGCTGTTCGGCTGCTTACAAGCTCCAACAAGCAAACACCAAAGCTGTAGACATCACTCTTGTCAGTCAATTGACCATAGAGAGCGTACTCGGGCGCAACGTAGCCATGTGTACCTGCAACATGTGTGGTGAAATGGGTCTCATCTTCGGGTGCAAGTTTGGCAAGCCCAAAATCAGCAACTCGAGCATTGAAATGCTCATCCAACAGGATGTTATTGGCTTTGATGTCACGGTGAATGATCTGAGGCACAACCCCAGAATGCAAGTAAGCCAATCCTTTCGCCATCCCAATCGCAATCTTATATCTATCTTCCCATTCCAGCTGCAAAGGTTTGGTGCTCTCCTCCTTGCTGCAGCTGCTGCTGCTGCTGCCACCACTCTTCTCCTTGCAGCTGCTGTTGCTGCTGCTCCCCTCCTTGCTGCTGCTGCTCTTGTTGTTGTTACTGAACAAACAATCCGCAAGGCTTCCATTTTGCATGAAATCATACACCAGCATTCTCTGATGCCCATCAGTTTTGGTACTAGCAACACAACACCCTCTGAGAACCACCAAGTTTCTGTGCTTCACTTTGCCGATGACTTCGACCTCGTTCAAGAAACTGTGATCACCATCTGGAGTACAGTTCCGGAATCGCTTCACAGCAATCCTCTGACCATTTTTGAGAACTCCCTTATATACGCTACCGAAAGCACCTTCACCCACAAGATTGTTTTCCGAGAATCCATGAGTTGCAGCTTTGAGATCAGCGAAGTTGTACCACACCAAGGCTGCTGCTGCTGCTCCTCCTCCTCCTCCTGCCGCTCCTTGTTTCAGCAGTTTGCTGTTGCGAGAAACAAACTCACGGTGCACTGCTGCTTTCTCTCTGCGCTTCACTATCAGCAGAATCAAACCCACAGCGACTGCAATCAGAGCAGCAATTGCCACACCAAGACCCACAAACAACCCGGTGTGATTCTTGATGGGTGGGTTATATCCCACCGCAAGGATGCAAGTGGCGGTGTCTGCGTTCCAAGGACCTGCAGAGTTCACAACAGCAGCAGCGTAGATGACGACGAAGTCGTAGCACTCGGAATCACCATCATCATCAGCGCCATTCCTGCTATCCAGCTGCTGGATCAGAGACTCCATGGCGGTACAGCACTCGATACACTGCCCATGGGTAGCGACATCGACACAAGCGGAGTCCACAGACGAAGGACCCACAATCCTTCTGAAATCGTTCACTGTCAGAATCCCTTTGCAGAGATTGGTGCTCCTGGTGAACATGGCAACATCCATGGTAGTGGTACTGTTACCCGAGGAGCATTCCTTCACCACATCTCGTTTTACTCCGATCTTTTGCAGTGCAGCTTGGAAGGCGTCGAAGCATGCGTATGTCGTCGCTGTGTCCGGTAGCGCGAACTCTCCCGTGTCGTGCAGGTACATGGCGGTGCCTAGTCCCCATCCTGACAATGCTGCAAAGCAGCAGCTGGTGGAGTTAGTGCCTGGGCCGCATGCTTGGTTGATCCATGTGTATTTGTTGAGGATCGAGAAATCCAGAGGACAGCTTACATTGCTCGCGGTTGCTGTTGCTTTTGCTGCTTCTGGTTCTTCTTCTGGTTCTTCTTCTGCTGCTCCTACAACAGTCAGGCTGCGGTGTTGGTCCTCCTTCTGCTCCTGCTCAAGTCTTGTGAGAAGAACTCTGGCTGAATTTGCAAAGGCTGGTAGTAGTAGGAGAAGAAGACCCACAAGAAGAAGAAGAAGCTGGAGCAACAACAGGAACCTCAAACTCCACCTCCTCTGCAACCCCAGGGCTGATACCCTCATCCCAGAAACAAGATTGTGAATCCACCCCGGGGGATTGCTTGCTGCTGTTGCAGATTCAATGATTTTCGCGTGTGGAGACTCTCTCCAGTGACTCTGTGTGTGTGTGTGTGTGTGTGTGTGTGTGTGTGTCTCTCTCTCTCTCTCTCTCTCTCTCTCTCTCTCTCTCTCTTTGTTTCTTTCTCTATGCAGCTAAGCTTGGAGGAGCGGATGAGGTCTGAGCTTCATCTTCTTCAAACAAGACATAAAGAAGAAGAAGAAGGGCAATGATTAAAAAACAAGAAGCACAAATGACAAGGAAATGGGCACCTCCGTTCTATGCATCTCAGACTCACCACGAAACTAGAAAAACAGAAGCAAGAAGAACAAACCCAACTAAGAAATGACACACAGAGAGAGACAGAGAGAGACAAACATGAGACACCAACAACAACAACAACACTACTGAAGAAACAAACTCTAAAGAAAAATTGCTTGCAACAATAAGTCTGTCATCAATGGGCAACTCTGCTGTGGACTTCAAATCCTCTCAACCCCATTTGAAAGGGGGAAAACAAAAAAGAAGAAGAAGAAGCAAACAGAAATGATCCAGAAACACCCACCTACCTGAAGTATGAAGAAAACCAAGACTTGTGCAGAGAGAAGGAAGAAAGAAAGCAACAAGGGAACAAGGAAGGAAACTAACAAGTAATGTTTAATGGGTTTGTTTGGAATCCCGACACAAACAATTTTGCAAACAAAAAAAACCCAAAACTCACAAAACTCAGACCAGAAGAAAAAAAAAACAAGCAAACAAACAAACAAACACATAAAACAAACTATTGCAACTATTTCATTGCCATTGCACAAAGTCCAAAAAAATGAACCAAAAAAACAACACATCAAGCAAAGTATTACAACTATTTCATTATGATGACACAAGTCTAAAAATTGGACAAACAAAACAACACATAAAATAATCTATTATGACTATTTCATTACAATGACACGAGTCTAAAAAACAATGGACAAACAAACAACACATCAAGTAAACTCACTCACCGCCCCGTATCAATTAAAAAGAAAATTTGTGAGAAAGGGCAGGGGAAACTGTTGTTCATGTTGCTTTTGTTAGGCAACAAACACATCGTGTGCCTATTACAGCAATTGCCCCAGTGCAGGCAGGCAGGCAAGTGGGGACATGATCAATCTGCTTGGTGTTATGTTCGTATGTTATGTTCCACGGTCTAAACGTGCTTCTTTCTTCTCAATTTTCGTCATCTTGGGAATTTTGATGATGCTTACTAGGTACTGATGATGCTTACTAGGTACGTAGCTTTTTTCTTTTTTCTTTTTTTAAAGTTTTTTTGTTGGATTAGTAGTGTCCATGAAGGAAAAAAACAAAACATCATTTCCTCCTCTCTCTCTCTCTTTCTCTGTTGCAAGTTCTGCAATCTTTTTGCAACTGCAGTCTGCAACTAATTGGGAAAAAGTTCTCTTAAAAATTAAGTGAAAGCAAAACTTTCACCAGAGAATTGAATTGAATTGAATTTGACGATGGAGAAGGACAGATGGCCCAAGACAATTGGGACTCTTGATGCAAACCCATCACAAGCAAAGCAATTATTATGAACCCCAACCACTTGTCCACTTGTCCCACTTGTGGGATGATCCCATGCATCCATTGTACATGGTGACGCCTCCAGTGGAGGCACAATGAATCATGATTTCATCCATGCTCTCACGTCATGTTTTCCATTCATTCATTCATTCAACACACTCCTCCATCTAAAGAAGAATGTGGAAGAAGTTTTTCTCGGAGACGTAATAACAAAATCGAAAATCTCATTCATGCTTGTTTTAAGGGACTAAGAAAGCAAGAATGTTTTTTTCTTAATGTTTTTTTCTTTCTCAACCCATTGCTTGATTAATCACACAATTCGATTGCATCGTGCACGTGTTATTCCTTCCTTCATCTAGCGAGTCTATAGATCAACCTTTGAAGCTATTTCAAAGATCAAATTGATACATTACCCAATACTCAAGTGAGAAATGTGAGAATCTAAGGACATTGTTGTTGAGTCCGTGGAGTGGGGGGGAAGGAGGAGGACAACTTTATTGGCTATGTTCATCAAAGTGAAAAAAAGTGCCTTGCCTTGTTGTATTCCAAGGGGGGCTTGGGAGGGGGGAAAGGAGCTCACTTGTTCATTGTCAATCCTAACCTCTCCATGGATTTGAACCAAGTATACACATGATATTGTATATAAACGAAACTTGAAATGCGGAGCCAATGCAAGAAGAAAAAAAACAACATATGAAACTGGTTTCGTTTAATACCAAGATCCTTCAACCTAAACCCACAATGGAAGGGCTTGAAAGAGGTGCAACTATTGTCTTACTATTTTTATTTTTATTTCATTAGAAAAAGGATATTTAAGGTTGCATTCAAATTTTTTAAAATTATGAAATTATATACAAAAACAAACAAGAGACCAATCTAACTTACTAGAGGAGGATCTAGAAGCAAAGGAAAGTAAAGGGGCCGATGTCCTTGTGATTCTACCAATGGGGAGTACGTAACAAAGCTAAGAAGGTGAATACATGTGGTCCCAACTCCGAATATAAGGTACACATGTGTGCCAATACCCCCCATTCGGACTATGGACTTTGGGCACACGTACCTTAACTTTTCCAATTTTTTAAAGAATTGTGTCACCCCCATGTGCAAATAACAGTACCAAAAATGGAGAGTGACCAACAAACTAGGGTTGGGCAACAGAACCAGTGTTGGGCGGTTCTTTGCACGAATGTTCCTTTTTTTCCTGAGCAGCCTCCATTGCTGCTGCTCCATATATTTTCACTGCTCCTACCTGTACAACTACTATAATTAGTCATGAAAGATATAATAAAAATGTCTTTTACTTTGTCGATACCACTGAAAGAGGGGATATGGGGATGAAAGGAGGCCCAAAGACAATGTAAAGACAGGGTGACTTTATGGATAACTCTAATGGATCGTCAATTCCAGTCGAGTTCTTTGAAAAAAAATTTATCTCGGAATCAAAAACAAACTCGCTGGTTCCCGTTCTTTCAAAAACCTCAAAGATTTGACGACCATTGAGAATAAAAAATGTTGGGGGGAAAAAAATTCTAAAAGAAAATTATTTAAATCCCGTGGCGGTGGACCTTTAAATACTCTAGTGCCCTAGACAATGGAACTTAGCCTAAGCTAAACCTAGTATCCTAGAGCGTGGCACCTACCTTACTACCTTGACGGCTAATCATTTTATTTCCAGAAATTTTTAATTTTCCCAAAATTAAAAAAAAATCCAAAATAAAATTGTCAAAGAAAATACTGAATCTTCCTCAAAAAAAAATTTTTTGAAAATAAAAATTTCAAAATAAATTAATTATGTGTGAGGTGCATGCAACCACTCTATTGTCATCCAAAAATAAATAAAATCAGCTAATTCTCTAAGCTCAGGTAAGGCCCACTAGAGGAAAGGAACAAGCTTATTGGCTCCGCCCACCTTGTGGAGGCTCTTTTATTATTCAAGAAACTTGAAACATCCTAAGGCCTTAAACCACTACACATACATAACGGCCAATTTCACCGATTAAACCCTATTTTTAATTGCATTTGATTATTTATACATAATAATTTATATTACATAATTTATATCTCGAATGGTCATGTGAACTAGTTGAACAAGATGATATTAAATCAAACAAAATTATTGTTTAGTTGTGTGTAAGGGAGATGGAACCGGACCTAGTCTTAAATTGAATCCGACTTTAAATTCTTTGTGAAAATGATCAAAATCAAAGGTTTTTAAAAAAATCCAAAAAAAAACCGGTCCCAAAATCGGACCAAAGGTTAGATAAAAAAACCCCTCAAATTTTTTTTAATTAATTAATTAAATAAATTTAAACCAGGATTGAAAATCCTTTCTGAATTTGAGTGGTGCCCAGAAGGAAAATATTCCCAAACATTTTCAAATGTTATTCTCGACACTAGGGTTACGTTCTAAAGTATAATTTTTCATTATAGGACATTCCATTGTGGAATGTGTTGTTCCATGTTTTAGTTCTGATGAATTGTACAATTTCCTTGAATTCCTTCCTAGGGAGAAGCATACCGCGAAGCTCATTAATTAAGGAACTTGGTGTCATTTTCCGCTAGAAACCCTAAACCCTAGAAAGTTCCCGAACGAAACGAACGCAAAATTTTTTTTTATATAATTAGGGCAAGTTTTTGGGGGTGTTTCCTCAAGAAGGATAATCAATTGTGCAATTTTATTTTTTTTGCCAAATGTCTTTTTTCCCAATGAAGAAAAAACATTGGGGAACTTCACCGGAACCAAACCGTCGTGCAATTTTTCAAAATGCTCTTCCCAAGGAAAACAAACATTGGGGAACTTTCCGCACGACAAGTGCATGAAAATGGATGAAAGTTGACCCCCACTTTCGTAGGCAAAAAACATGTCGGTTTTCCTTTCGAGAAAGTATCGAAGAAATTGCACAATGAATGAATGAATGAATGAATGAATGAAAACTCGGCCCCACTTCCCCCAAAAAAGAGGACATGAAATCAGCAAATGGGTCCTTATTGGAGACGGTACAAAAAACTTTTGTACGGTCTGCTTCATGTTTTTCCTTGTCTGCCCTTTTCTTTTTGAGAAAAAAGATGGATGATGCCCAGACACAAATTTTGGGTCCAGACAAAAAATTTATGCCTGGGCAGCATCAAAATGTGTCTGGTCATCACCAGACACATCTTGCTCAGGTAATTGGGCAGTCCGGGAAAAAAGATGCTGACACTACCTTTTTTTTGTACCATCTCCTCCAATCACGGTTTTTTTTTTGGGGGTGAAATTTCGCCAAAAAGCGACCCAAAAAAAAAATGGCAGCAACCTCCCCAAAGGAATTTTATTTTATTTTTTTTTTTTTTTTTTTTTTTAAAAAAAAAA
>Ga0116231_10009112_pt1 | contig 16967 bp, 11 predicted proteins | sample S1TSphgellanicum_2_FD_89695 | JGI IMG/M metagenome (GOLD analysis project Ga0116231, IMG submission 89695) | Host-associated microbial communities from peat moss isolated from Minnesota, USA - S1T2_Fd - Sphagnum magellanicum MG | ecosystem: Host-associated > Plants > Peat moss > Unclassified...
GATGATGAGCTTGCACTTAATTGGGAAACAGAAGCTGACAACTGGGTGATCAAGGAAATCACCACCAATGATTGGGAAGCTACAGTTTTTGCAGATCCCAGTCCGCTCGTGGTTTACCTCTTCACCAGATATGGTCCCAGGTTCTCCATTGACCACATTGTAACTTATTAGTGTAATTTATTTCTGAGGACTTTGTACATGACTCTTTTTGTCAAAGAAAGCAAAAGAGCAATGTTGCTCACTGTTTGACAATCTCAAGGATGCAGGAGTTACATCTGATACAAGGAGAAATGTGTTTGGTGCACAGAGGGCCAGATGGTTGGAACATGCTGAAGGAGTTGGAGAAAGCAGTTGAGACTATTTGGGAGTCCCGGAAAGCCCCTCTTCGGGTATAAGATTATATCCACCTCCCTCATCTTGTTTGTCAAGTCCTCTCCACATATCACATGAAGAATCTGCATAAACAAGTGTAACAAAAAAATTCAGGAGGTTTGGTTATGAAAAGATGTGGTAAAGCAAGTTGTGTGTTTGTGTGGAACAGGCAGTGAAGCTGGACGTGGGACTGGAGATAGACTTGTCTTCTGCCCTTGAAATTCACATTGATGAATGCCCTGCTCTCCTTCTTATTAAGAATGGCAAGGGCTTCCAACGTCTTGAAGGTAAAATCTGCTTCCATGCACATGTGATATTCTGCTCATGTATCAGTGGAGGAGTCCTCCAAAAGTCCTCCAAAGACTTTTGGAGGAGTCTTTGTATATGTTGTATGGCTAAGAATGCTTGATCAAAGATGAGCAATAAACCTGAAACCTTGCTTTGAGTGGGTAATCGTTGACAGTGATTAGTGATCTTGTGGTTCTGTGTGCAGGGTTCAGGAGTTCAGAGGAACTAATGCAAATTATGGCACATTATTTTTATAATGCAGCTCGGCCATCTTGTTTAGATCAGATACCAACTACAAAGAATGTTAAAAGAATTGCATTAGTGTAGAAAATGTTTCAGAACTAGCCAAACTAAAAAGCATTGAAGATGTCCACACAAATTTCAGTCATATTGGTGTCTTAACAGCACTTGCCAACATCAGTGGTCTCTGAAATCAGAACACAAGCATATTACATTGTACATCTAGGTTTATAAAAAAAGCTTAAACTAGTGTAGTGCAGTTTTGCCAATACCCAGGATGGGTGTTATTCACAGAGAATGATAGATTTACTGACAGGCTTTGAAATCACAAAAATCTTGTGATGAGTACTGATGGCAGTGTCCATTCTTCCTAAAAGTTACTTTATGAAAGATAAGAATTAACTTTGGTATGGCTATTTGTGAGGAGTTGCAGATGTGTGGAATTTCATGGTGTTGTTCATCTATGCTCCAATGATTTTCTTACTTTCATCTTAACATTCTTCCTTTTCCTTTTGTCTGTGATTATTTGTTATAATGAACCAAACTTCAAAGGTGTCTGATCAAGACACAAAAGGAGCATTCCACCAAGCTCTTGATTACCGAGTTTGGGCCAAGGCATCTCCACCATGGCCCTGTTCAACACTGAATCCATTCACTACATTTTCTGAAACTCTGTTGCACAGCATTTACCATACCCACAAGGCTCACAAAATGTTTTAGTAACATGTTGGAAACTTTCCTTGTATGCCACACACTTCAAGCAAGATCTTAACCGCAGGCACACCTTGAATCTTGGAAAAATATGAGCACTATCCTAACACAACTACACATGGCTATCCAAATGGAGTTAATCTAAACACTAAGAAGACTACTCACATCACCAATAATCCATGCAAGAACAAACACCATCCTTGAAGTGATGAAAGCGTTTGGCATCCCTGACTATGATAGTTCTATTGAGCATTTTGGCAATGAACTTTGTAGAAGTGTGGCAGTCACCACAAATATGAAGATTTTTGAAAATGCGAAGTGGTGTACCAGGAGGTGTGCTGATCAGCCCAAATGCTATAGCCAGTTTCTCACTATGGTGACACAAATGAGATGCCTTATCTTCTTCCTCCATATCATGCAGCCCAAAACTTGTATCTGGTACATACCCTGCTTCATGCATCTGTTGTGACAATCTCTTTAGTTCTGTGTGGACATCAATCATGTTAGGATGGTCTTGATCATTCAATACAAACATATGCACTTTGTTATTCACTTCAATCCATGAGCAACCTGGCTGTTTCTTCACACCCCTTTCCAATCGCTGTTGTTGAAGAATTGCACTGAGATTCCACTTGCCAACAGCAGCATATATGTTTGACAACAGCACATAGCTCGTTGCATTTCCAGGGTCCACTTTGAGAACTCGCTTTGCAATGCGTTCTCCCATCTCCATGTTACCATGAACTCTGCAAGCATCAAGCAATGCCTTCCACACAGTAGCATCTGGTTTATAGGGCATTGTCTTGATTATAGCCTCTGCCTCATGCAGGCGACCAGCATGGCCAAGAAGATCAACCATGCATGTATAGTGTTCCAATCTTGCTGAAATCATGCAGTCTGTGCTCATGGACTCAAAACAGCGTAAACCTTCATCCACAAGACCTGCATGGCTGCAAGCTGATAGTAGACACACAAATGTTGTATTATCTGGCCTTACACCTTCTGCACGCATCTGTTTGAAATGTTCAAGAGCTTCCTTACCATGCCCATGCATGGCAAATCCTCCAAGGATTGCATTCCAAGAAACCACATTTCGCAAGGGCATCTTGTTGAACACTTTGCAAGCCTCCTCCATGCTCCCACATTTTGCATACATGTCAACCAGGCTACTCCCAACAAAGATATTTGACTCACAACCACTTTTAACAATCTGCTGATGAACATGCCTGCCCTTTTCAAGTGCCATTACACTGGCACACGCATTCAGGACCCCGACAAAAGTTACAGAGCTTGGCTCCACACCTTCCTGTTGCATTTGTTGAAACAGTTCCAATGCCTTATGACCTTGCCCACATTTTACAAGTCCTGATATCATAACATTCCAAGAGACCACATTACGGAAAGGCATCTTGCTAAACACTCTTGTCGCATCCTCCATGCTCCCACATTTTGCATACATATCAACAAGGCTACTACCCACGAAGACATCTGACTCAAAACCCCTTTGAATAATCTGTTCATGAGTGCGTCTACCCTCTTGCAATGCAAATGCACTGGCACATGCATTCAATACCCCAACAAAAGTGAGAGAGTTTGGCTCCACGCCTTCCCATTGCATTTGTTGAAATAATTCTAATGCCTTGTCACCCTGCCCACATTTCACATATCCCAATATCAAAACATTCCAAGAGATGGCATCACTGGTGGGCGTCCTGTTGAACACTCTCCATGCATCATCCATTCTCCCACATTTGACGTACATGTCAACAAGGCTACTCCCGACAAAGACATTAGACTCATAACCACATTGAATTATCTGTTCGTGAGCAGACCTGCCTGCTTCAAGTGCAACTGCACTTGCACAGGCATTGAGCACCCCAACAAAAGTCATAGCATCTGGCTGCACACCTTCCTGTTGCATTTGCTGAAAGAGTTCCAATGCCATCTGCCCTTGCCCACATTTGACATGTCCCACAATAATGGCATTCCAAGAAACCAAATCATGTGAGGGCATTGAGTCAAACACTTTTCGAGCATCCTCTATACTCCCACATTTTGCATACATGTCAACCAAGCTACTCCCCACAAAGACATCGGATGCACAACCAAGTTGAATGATCTGCTCATGAGCGCGTCTGCCCTTTTCAAGCGCTCGTAAACTGGTGCATGCTTTGAGAACTGGAACAAAAGTGAACCTGTTGGGACTCATGCCTTCTTCTTGCATTTGTTGGAAAAGCTCCATTGTCTTCTCATGTTGCCCAGCATTGACACATCTTGCAAGCTTTCGATTCCATGAAAAACTGTCCATCTGTACAGTCCCTGGTGCCATTGCAGCAATCTCTGTGTCCACCCATGGGGGTTTGCGTCGATCATCAAGCCAGAGTCCCTGCTGCGTCTTCTTGTGTTTGAAATCTGGATACCTTGCATTCTCCTATGACCAGAAATCCAAACCGGGCTTTCTAATCAGCCATGCAATTCTCACAAGCTCACAGAGACTAGACTATCACAACTGAGGATAGCAATCTCAGACGTTCCTATATCAGCAAAACAATAGGTACCCACTTACCTTCTCTGGCCTACAATCCCACCACTGCGATGGATCTGAAAAGAAAATCCGCCAAAGCTCTTCTCTCTGGCCTGCAACAAGTATCAAAGACCCATCTTGTTACTCATAGTTGCTTGCAAGAGGATGGAAAAAAAAGCATGGCGGCAAGCACAAACCCTGTATAGTGAGAGGAGGAAGGGGAAAAAAAAAAGAGCTTACGATCGCTTTGATCTTTAAGCACCACTTTCGTTTCTATGGATTCCGCTCTGGGAACAAGAGCACCGGATTGCCGAAGTCTTTGGGTTTGGTGCTGTACAGAAGAAGGCACATGCACATGTAGCAGACTCCGGGACACCACCTTCCGTGCCCATCTGCTACTACTATAACTACTAGTCTCGTAGTCCTGTAGAGGAGGGCTACTCCAGTCTGCACAAAGAACTTGCAAGTGCCGCACTGACGAACACATTCCTTTCGCAACAGTGTCAAATTTCAAGAATGGTTTTCCCACTCTCTATCTCTCTCCTCAAAAAATCCAGTACTCGTACAATCAGAGAAGTAGTAGTCGAGAGAAAAATCACAGACAATCCAAGCTCATCATCAAATCACAGAAGAAAATGATCCTTGAAGAGAGAACGGAAATCCCTTCCTCCCTCCCTTCTCGCGTCATTGCTGCTGCTTCCACCAAATGACTGAAGCAAAAAAAATCTCAACCCGAAGATCGAAAATGAAGCAGATTATGAAAGCAATTTACAGAGACGCGAGCTTCTCAAACTCACGCAAGATAAATGATCCGAGAGATGGCAAGAATCCGTCTCCTCTTCGCGTCGTCGTTCGATTCGAGAGTGGCAGCTCCGGATAGAAACCTGACCCAAAACCCTAAACCCTAGGACTTACACTAGAGTCAATTTTGGTGGGTTAGATGTCAAATTAGGGTTTAGGGTTTAGGGCTTAGGGGTCTAGGGACCGCATATATCAGAAAAGAAAGCTCTATGGATGGATGTTTCATTTTTACCAATTTTCTAATCTAGAATTTTTTACCAAAAGAAATTGATGGATTCTTCATTAAAAAAAAAAAAAACAAAATTATTGGATAGTAGAGGATTATCACAAATCTCTTTTTCACACTTCATTGTTTTTTTTTTTTTCCAAGACCCATTTGTTTGTCAAAAATTTATCCATTTTTAAATTTTGTGTGTATTCATTAGGGTATTTGGATTTGTATCAATTTCAAAGGTACTTTTAGGTGCTTATGCTAAATTTCTAGGATTAATTTTGAGCTTGAGTTTGATTTGAAGGAAACTCGATATGTTGATTGCTGTCGGTCTTGCTATAAGAAATAGATGAGATTGGTATAAAATAGTTAGAATATTTTCATGATATCCTTATTATATCATATGTTGGTCAAATGATACCCCTATTGATATTGTAAATTTTTCATGTTCAACATTTGGATGTTGAATAATTATTTCATTTTTCAAAATCCACTTTCATAGCAAAAAATCTTATAAAAATTTGACCAAAAAAATATAGACAATTTCTCTAGACTTTGAACCTTTTACAACATTTTCTGTTGTTTTTATTTGCAATAATGAGAGATAACATTCCAACAAACTATAGGATAGAGAGATCTTGTCAATTATTGGTTTCATATTTTACAATTGTGGATTGGCTGTTGTGCATGCATGTCCTTATTGACCTCCTCTTTTTGTTAGAGCATCTCCATCCCCACAACAATAAAGACCCATTTTTATTCTATATTGTAACATGATAATGTAAATCATGTTCTTCTTCAATGAAAAATGATCCAAATGTAAAGATATAAATGGTGAGTCTTTTTACATTTTTTTTGGTAGGAAAATTTCTACCAAAGTTATCTTCTCTTTTCTTTACTTTTATAAGTTTTTAAATTTATCTCCCCTTCTTCAACTTTGCCAACACCTAGTTCATGCAAGACATCATTCCCATTTATAACCTCTCAAGCATTAATGATTGTGAAGGAAAAGAAAGTCAAATGATGTGGTAGAAAATTCAAGTGCCATAGAAAACTCATGCAATTCTCCAAAAAAATCATTTTGCTTCCTCCCAAATCTACAAAAAAAAAAATTGAAATGCAACTTACCATTTCATTGGAAATAAAAATGTCATCAAATTTCAAAAATCACAAGTATTGTTACTAGTGAATGTTACATTGTTTTAATTTAAACAATGTTTTTTTTTCAAAAATATTGTTTAAAATCACTTGGAATTTGTGGTCTCCAAATGTCATCACATTATCCTAGGAGTTACGACTAAAGCACCAATGGGACAAGACAAGGTGTGTTGGGCTGGGAGTAAAAGCTTAAGATGTGGCATAAACCAAGGGAAGTGAAACAAATTCCCATACAAAATGAGAGGTGTGTGAAAGTAAAGGGAGAGATTTTAAAAATTCAAAATGGCATTCCCATTCTACAAAATGAGAGGTGTGTGAAAATCAAGGGAGAGATTTTTTTAATTCAAAATGGCATTCCCATTCTAAGAAGTGGGAGTTTCTTTTAGAATGAAAATTAAAAGATCAAAACATGATTGAATGAAATGATCTTTGAATCATTGAAAAGGTCTGAAAGTGAACTATAATTTAACAAGTTCATATGGCCAAAAAAACAACCTATGAAAGTTTGGAAGGTTAGGACAAACATTGTCAAAATAACTTTCAAAAGGTGGCAAAGGATCAAATTGTGTTCAATTCATGAACTTGAAATGGTGTTGAAAAACCTTTTTCCAAGGCAACAAGATGATATATTCACATATATTAAAAAAAATGTGTTTTTTGAAAATTACGAACCTCCCAAAATTGTGAGATGACAAAATGTCCCAATTTGAGGTTCATAAGGGCTTAGGAGATTTTGAAAAAATGTCATTCAAATGTACGATGAACTAAGAGTTATATACTTAATAATATGGGGAGTATTGTGCCTTCTAGGGAGTATTAGTGTGATTAGTTTTGCAAATCCATGTGAACCTATTCAATCAATTTAATCCAAAATTGCACTAATCACAAAAAAAATTTGGAGTTAACCAACACATAACACACAAAATAGGTAAACATTAAATAAACATTGATCCTAGTATTCCTCTCTAGTTCAAACATGCACATCTAACATAATCTTCGCGCACATAATGAATATAAATTCGCCACCTCTCATTCCTCGACATAACCATCAAATCATCACACGAAATTATGTCATAACTCATTATGTAGTGTTAACACTATGTGTGTAACAAATTGTTTGTAACATTATGCTTATGAAACATTCATAATGTGACATACAATGTTGCATAAGAAGATAGATTTCAAAATGTGATTTCTTTCACCTACTAATGCAAATTATTACATTTGTCTCACAATTGAAAACTGGGTTTCAAAGAAGATTATGCATGTAGACACCAAGTTAGAGCACGACCAGAATTAAATAATAATATGCAAAGAAATCAAACTGAATCACACACTTTCGTTATGCAAATTTGCTAAACAGTTTTTGCACACAGAAAAGGAACTTTGTTTGATGAATTGAGGTGGAGGATTTCCAGACGAGCTTGATGGTTGGCAATGAGTCAGTCAATCCTAGGAACTTGCTTGTATTTTGGACACTCGGAAACATTCGTCCGCTTTATCAATGCACCCTACGACGAGCACTGCTTCGCGATCTCTCTGCATGAATTCAAGAGGATTGATTCCAACGACTACTGTGTTTTGTCAGGAAGCTGTTCTCGAGCGCATGCGCCACTACAACGTTGTCCCAGAAACGCTTCTAGCTTCACTGCTGTGGGAGACCCCGCCCCGTCCCGCCCCGTCGCCGTTTGCCCGGGACTTCATCCATCATGTCTGTGCACGATGTGAATGGTCATGCCGCAGGCACATGATGATGGATGATGGCATGCAATGTGGCATGGGCGTTGGTTGCAGCCATTTTTTTGCTGTCTGTAAATAGCCAAAAAGAAAATTTACAAGGGAAATTAAAGGTGCTAAAATCAAGTGCATTTTGAGATTTTCAATAGCCAAATTAGAAAAAAAATTAAAAGAAAAATCTGGCTTTATTATGTAAGTTTCATTTTATTTTTTTAAATTGTGACAAAATTTCACAACTTGGCAATTTTTTTTTTCCAGAACAAGGAAAAAAAAACACAAAAAAAGTGTGAGTTTTGAGGGTTGTTTTTGGCCTTTTTCGAAATGAAAATAATTAAATTAGCCATATCTAGACCTAGGCACTTGGTATGTAGGTCCTCACTTGAAGCAGCACTTTTGTAAAAATGCTAGAGCCCACTTCCGACAGTTGCCAGTTAATGCCAATTAATGCTGGGGATTCTTGCCAGTGGACGTACTTGAGGAGTTCCCGAAAAAAAGAAAAAAACCCTGCCTAGTGTAATCCAAAAATAAAGAAGGATTTTTTTAAAGAATTACTTTCATATTTAGCTTGTAGCCAAATCTGGCTAAATCTTCTTGTGGATCATTGTCACTTTGGCTATATTACAAATTCGACAAAGAAAGAGTGGTTGGATCACTCGCCAAAAATAAAAAAGGATGGTTTTTTTAAAAATTACTTCCATATTTAGAGTTTAGCCAAATTTGGCTAAATCATTCTATGGATCATCGTCACTTTGGCTACATATATATTACTAAATTGACAAAAGAAACACCAGTTGGATCGTTTGCCAAAAATAAAGAAGGAAATATATTTTTAATTACTTTCATATCTAGCTTGTAGCCGAATTTGACTAAATCTTTCCTTGTGGATCAATGTCACTTTGACTATATAATTAAATTGACAAAAGAAACAGCAGTTGGATCATTCGCCAAAAATAAAAGAAGGATGTTTTTTCTAACAATTATTTTCATATTTTAGCTTGTAACCAAAGTGGCTAAACCTTCCCATGAATCATCATCACTTTGGCTATATTACAAAATCGACAAAAGAAACACCGGTTGGATCGTTGGCCGACCCATGATGCATGCATGATATGCTCTAGCCAGGCAAGCAATCGCCATAGCAGCAGCCGAGAAACCAGGTTATTCCGGGAAGGGAAAGGACGACAAACGAGGATGATGGCCGAAGAGGGTCCCGCCTTCTTCATCGTCCCCAACAACAACAACAACAACAAAGGAGCTCCTACCACCACCACCCACAGCTCCCACGGATTTCTCCTTCATCACCACATTGCTTCTGCTTATGAGGCCGCTGCCATGGGTGGAGCCAGCAAGGGCGCCCCCTTGCGCCTCTCCCGCGCACAACAAGCCAAGTCCAGCATGACCAGTTTGCTCCTGCTTATGATCTCCCTCTTCGCCTGCTTCTACACAGCCGGCAGGTGTGCATCTTGCTTGCTACCCATCATCGACTCCAATGTTCCGATCTCATTTCTTGTGCTTCTTTTTTTCCCTTTTTTTTTTGGTCACTCTCTCCATTTCTTTTTTTCATTTTTTTTTCTTTCTTCCTTTCTATCTTCGTACAGTGTTGTTTCTTTTTCTCCGGGGGGATGCTCCGTTTTCTATGAATTGAGCTCCCCGGTTGTGGTGCTTCTTCCCCACTCACCACTGTGTGGGAACAAAACTCCTGCAACTGATTTTGTTTTCTTTGGCTTCTGAATATGTCTTTGATTGTTTCTATGGCTTTTTTGCAATTTTTTCTTTTTTTCTTTTGAGGATTTTGTAGAATGAGATATAGGTACTTAGTTGAAGAATAGCAATTCTCTATGATCATCGCCTCTTGAGAGGTTTCTCCTTTGTGATCTTGCACTTTTCTTCTTTCCCATCTCTTTATAGATGGATTTTTCATAAGGCATCTCTTCATTGGGCACTTCTTCCTTCTCTTCCATCTAGTAGTTGTAAGAGACTTCCTTTCTTTACTGACTACCTATTATCTTCACCCTTTAGGACTTCTGCACCTCGGTTGAGAGATGCATCCGATTACCCTTTAGGGTTACTCACTGGAGCAATAGGGTACAGTACAGATCTTCACCTCAAAGGACCAAAGTAGTTCCAATTCAAGAATGGATAGCACAATGAGCACATGATTTCTAACTGAAATTTTTTTCTTTAATCTTCAAAGCTTTTGATAACTCTCCATATTTGAGAGTGATTTGAGAGCCATCTGAATAGTAATTGCTACAGGACATGATGATTAGGTCGAAGAGATTTTCAGACCTAGTGATTGTCAAGAGAACAGGACAGCAAATTGTGCAAGGAAGAGAAGAGAAACACCAACCAAGTGAGAAATTATTAGAATAGTATGAAAAAAGTCTTGTGAGCTCAACAGACTCTCAAATGTTTCAGCGATCATCAACAACAGCCAGATCCATCACAAATCAGATTGAGGCAACAGCAACCCTAATGATGAAGAAGAGATTCTCACTCAGTCACACTTGTTGCCAGACATAGCTGTGACATAGTATGATGTTGTTCATGGGCTTTTGTATTTGTTGGGGTGATGGTAAAGGCTATGGCAAGATGCAGAAATGCGGTACCTCTTGGTTGGAAATTCTGAGAAGAGGTTTCATCAGGTCTTTTTTATGTTCTCTCCAGCCTATTTTCCTGTTGCAAATGTAACCCTGTTGTGTGTGTTTTGCTAGAAGCTGTTTTGTTGCTTATCATCCTCTTTGGATTTCAATGTTTTCACTTTTCTTTCGCACTGTGTGATTTCAGGATGGAGGATCTTTGTCAGTTGATGAGACACTCAAATTGCTGGACTGCAAGTATGTTTCTCCTCTCTGCTTCCAAACCCAGCACACTAAATCAGAGCATTGTTGTTGATCATAAGGAATCATGCCCCACTGTGGGTGGTTGTTATTGAAATCTTTGGTGTTGGAGTGACAAAAGGTGCATTTTTTGGTTTGTGTTATATTTTCATTGTAAATTCCATGGCAGGGATCAACAAAAGAGACTAACAGATGCAGAACTGGAGTTAGCAGCAGCTAAAAGCAAAGGTTATGTCTCCAAATATGGAGTTTCTTCCAATGGAACAGCAACTGGCCACCGTTTACATGCAGTTGTGGGAGTTATGACTAATTTTGGGAGCCGATCCAGGCGAGAAGCAATTCGCAAAAATTTGCTGCCTTCTGGTAATGGTTTTCTTTTGCAGATTGTTTCTTTGGTTTCAGGGGCTTTCCATGGATGTATAGAAGCTTTGGAACTCACTGGTCTTTTCAATTGGTGTCTCAGCAATTGAACCTACAATCTTCTGGATTTCAATTCATCACAGTGTTAAGCCTTTGTTAATGTTTTTCAATGCACAACATCAGGAACTATGAGTTGCCTCTGGTGATTGCAGAATGAACTAGCTCTCTGTGCTGCCATGTATTTCCTAGAACAGTTGTACACAGAAAACCAAATGGCAAGAGGGTCCCATAAATTAAAGCATCAATGGTTTGGTACAGGGACAACACTGCAAGAGCTTGAGGACAACAAGGGCATTGTGATCCGTTTTGTCATTGGACGAAGGTCCTCCTCCCTCACCATCATTCAATCTTTTCCATCCTCTCCAATCTTAAAGGCCCCCATTTTTGGGGGGCTTCATAGTCATACTAATGCTGTAATCATACTCACACTGTGTCAGATATTCTATTCTTGGCACCTGATCCAAATTTTGAACTGTGCACTGCAGTGCCAATGGAGGTGATATGTCAGACAAACAAATTGATAGAGAAAACAGTGACACAAATGACTTCCTCATTTTGGTACCTGCTGAGAAGCTTTGGGATGAATTTCTTTTGTGCTCTTACAAGTCTTCCATCAGCTTGTGCAGAATTATGAGCCTTCTTTTACATTTTGATGGGCATTGAGGCTGACAGTGTTGGATTTTACTTATAAGCCACTGGTGGCCAAACCCATCTGGACTAATTAAGCTGCTATTTTGTCATGGTTTTGCACAGGGGGACCATGTGGAGAGTGATGATAATTTGACGCACAAGACCAAGCTCTACTTTAGCACTGCAGTTGAATCTTGGGATGCTGATTTTTATTTGAAGGTGGATGACAACATACTCGTAAATATAGGTAAGCTTTCTTGTAGTGTTCTGATGGGTTTAGCATTGCTATCCCACAGATTGCTGGATCAATTTATGCAAGTTCTTTAGGGCTCTGTTGTTCTATTTGTATCAACATACCTAAGTAAGAAGTGTGGGCATATGTATGCACACACATGTGACATACTTGAACTGTTTTTGTGGAAACTGTGGCAAAGAGCAGATAAGTTGGGGGTGATGCTGGCCAGTCATTGGGATAAGCCCCGTGTATACATTGGTTGTATGAAATCTGGTGAAGTCATCAGTGATCCGTAAGTTTTGCATCCTGGTCACTTCTCTGTCATTTGGTTTGTTTCTCTTTTTTATCCTGGACCTCCCTTAAATTTGTTATTCCAGATTCCCACTGTTCCTTGTAATTGTGGGGGCCAGAAATGCTCAATGGTATGAACCTGAATGGTGGAGATTTGGAGAGCAGAAGTCAGAGTAAGCCATTCTATTTCTCATTTCTGTTCATGACATATATGTTGTTGGGACTCATCCATTGCTGATTGATCCACAAGTACATTCACTGCAGAACTCAGTCATGAAATGTTCACCAACTGCAATATGCTACTAGTCTCAAGTTTAAAGACACATTTTTTCTGGACAAGGGGGTTCCTTCTTTGTGGAAACCATGGAGTCAAATTCTTTGCAGTGATACTTCAGGATGGATTCCAGTATTCCAGTTACGCTGAAGCTTTTTAATTGCTTGCAGGTATCACAGGCATGCAGCTGGTCAAATGTATGCACTATCCCGGGCGTTAGCCCAATACATCTCAATCAACAGGTATGTTGCATATGATGTGTCAGGAATCAATCCATGGGAGAGTTGGGCTTCTAAACAGATTATTATTCATGGGCATGTGAGCAATGCTTGAAATGGTAAGCAAGCTTCTAACAGAACATAGCATTTCTGTTCTTGTCAGTGCCTCTTTGCATGATTACCAAAATGAGGATGTTTCTGTTGGAGCTTGGATGCTTGGATTGGAGGCTGAGCTTGTTGATGACCGTAAACTTTGTTGTGGAGCTTCTACTGGTCTCCTCCACACCCCTGAACACACCTTTTTATGCTCTTCTTGGTCTCACCTGCTAGTGATGTATCTGTGCTCTTGTGGTGCTTTTGTATTCCATTTCCATTTAGCATCCATTGCATTCTATGAGCTTATGTTTTCTTTTGTTCAGATGCTGCTTGTGTCGTGTTCTAACTGCTGATCATTTGTTATGTGGAGGCTGGTCACTCCTTTTAGGTGGAATTTGCACAACTCAATAATGGTGAGATATCTTTCTTTCTATCTTTCTCTTTCTTTCTTATCACACACCCTCAAGAAGGGCTGCTTGCTTGCTTTCACAAATTTGCTTGAGAGGTCACAAATTTTTTAGCATCACCTTGTCAGGAGATTGTATCCACAGTATATGTATATATGCTTGCCTTTCTAGTAGAGAAATTTCAACCCTTTGATAAGCTGTGTTTCCACATGATGTGTGCAGATTTGAGTTGGGAGTTGTTGACGAAGGCAATTTTAAGGTCATGATGATGACAACGACAAAGCAGGAAGTGACCTCCCACAAACAGGCAACAGAAAATGTGGGTTTTTAGAAAAGAGAAGAATCCCGGTCCTTAACTGCTTGAGCAAAAGAAAACGGTGGTCCTAGTCTTGTAGAATATATGATGCTGGCATTTATGAGTTCATCATACACTAACTTTTGTCTGTGTCATCGGCTTAGATCTATTGCTAGTTAACACTTACAATGGGTTTTCCAATTGGAGTGAGCATTCTTGGTAGGCAGAAGATTCCACTTTTAGAGCCCTATGGCTGATGAATTCTTCCCCCTTTAGTTTCTCAGAGAGGGTCAATCAAGGGAGTGTTTCCCTTTCTCTTCTTTTTGATTTTATATACGTGTATTATGTTTCAAGTTAAAAGTGTAAGAGCTGTGCCTACAATCATGAAACAGCCAGTAACTTGAACCTTCTTAATAAGGTGCAATCACCATCAGTCAACAGTTTCTCACTGGTAGTTAGTAGCTGTATCAGGAGCTACCATGAGGGAACATCATTGATTCTGATCTGTATAAAATGCATTGTTTTCAGAGCCAAACAACATTGGCAAGTTTTCTAGTAGAGCTACTGTGTGTTCATAGTGGTACTGGCCACAAGAAGGTTTTTTTTTCAATCTGTACAAAATAACCTATAGATGAATTTACATCAGCTTTGTACCAGTGTTGGTATACTCAACAATGTATGACAGGTTTTCGTGTGTGTATTGTCTTCTGCAGTGAGAGCTAGATCATTGCAGGTGGGTGATGATGCCATAATCCCTTGGTTTGATAATTACATTACTAGTTGTCATTTCATTGTAGAAGCAATCATAGATTACGGTTTTTATGCTTCCTAGATTTTGGAGCACATTGGTGAGGCCTTGGTCTGACCAAAGCTGTGTACCGCTTTGCTTGTACAGCAGCTTCACATTGTGGGGTGGGGCCTAATCCAACAACTTTCAAATCAAATTCAACATTACCATGAGTGTAGGGGGGGTGGGGTGTTGCTATCATTTGGGAGATTTCAACATGACATAACAAAACAAAATGAACAAACTACCTTCCTTAATAGTAATAGGATGAGACATTGTGGTCCTTGTTTTCTTGCTATTGTTGCCAAAGTTGTTGCACAATGTGTATATCAGCCCTTTTTTCTCTTGGTGAAATTTTGCCATCTAGTGGAACTAAAAGTTTAAAAAATTGACAATGAAGGTTTTTTTAGGGTTTCAATCACAAGTAGTTCATAAATGAACAATTTTGATATTTGTAAGCTTCCTTGTTTTATTTTTTTCATTTTCTTTGTTGTTTTGTTTTGGATTTGTTTTTCAATATTCAATGTTGATGAACTTTGAAACTTTGTAGTGACACTTTTAAATTGGGTTGATGAAGTTTTGGTTGAAGGTTTGTTTGAATTAACTACACTTAGCCCACCTTTCAATTTGAAAGTTGTTGGATTAGGCCTTGTTACACCATTCACACCTTTGGTAATAGTTTTATAGGTGGTGATCTTTTGTGTTCTAATGATGGATTTGAGATGTATTCATAATTGCACAATTTTTTTAAATTCCCCTAGTTTGATGTTGAATGATGTTCATCATTTTGCAAAAATTATATAACCTTTCAATGTCTTTGGATGCTGAGAACTTTAAATTCTAAACTCTTTATGCTTCTAGTTTTTGTCTTGTGATCCCAAGTCTAATGTTCTTGGAACTAATTGTCATTTATGGTCATTGATTGTGATTTTCATGTTGGTGAGATATTTTAACATGGTTTCATAAAGTTGGTGAAAGAAACTAGAGAATCTTAACAAAGAAGGTTGTAAAGTTGACAAACATGCCAAACTTTGGGTTAAGAACGAATTGGATGAGTAGTGAAAATTTTGTGGTTATGACATAGAAAGATCCATAGTAAATTTGTCATAGAATGAAGAAGCTATAAATGGTATTGTGCACATGTTGGCTTTATTTGTGTTTCAAGTCACCAAAAAAATGGTAGTCTATATCCTCAACCAAGTATGAATTCTAATCTAGTTTTGTGATTTTGTTGTTTGTATTTTAGTTGTTTTGTTTTTGTCATTTTGCATTTCAATTCTTTGGTTTTGTTTCTTTGTCTTTCATTTGTTGATTTTTTAATTTTGTGTTGTTGAATAGACTTTATTTTAACTATGTTTTGTTGTAATACAACATCCAAGCTTTAATTAGAAGCATTGAAAGATTGATAAAATAGACAAAAAATCAATGTGTTGTTGAATCAAGTATAACATTATTAGTTACATTCAACATATCTCTTAATTTAAGGTGCCATCACGTGAACCTTCACAGATGATGAAGCTATGTTGTAAGCATTAGATGTTGGTCTTGGGAAAATTATTAAGAAGTTTGATGTGTTGTTGATGAAGAAGGAATGGAAGATGTCAACGTAAGGGATCTAATAGCCCACATTGCTAACTAAATTGAATTTCAAATTTGACTATTTGTATATGCGTAGTAGTTTCATCATCAAAAAGGATTTCTAAGCTTAGAAATGTTGATTTTAAAGAATTTACCTTGGTGCCATTGCGTACAAGTTTGGCTTTGAAGTTTTGTCAAGGAGATTCAAAGAACTAGAGAACAAACATTAGAGATTGGCACCAACCTCCTTTCGATTGTCCTATTCTTGTTTTTCAAAATTTGTAAAATAACTTGACTTGCGCTTTTGATTTTGTTGTTCATTTGTTTACATATTCATAACTTCAAACTTCATGAGTCTTTTGAAGTTCAATACAATTACTACCATGGCATTGAAGCAAAACTCAACTTGCTTGAGCTTTTGATTCAATTCTCCATATGTATGTTTGCAAATTCATATCTTGAAACTTCATTGAGTCTTTTGAAGTTCAATACAATTGCTACCATGGCATTCAAGGAAGAACTGAATTGCTGCCATGTCAATTGGTGGTTTGCAAATGAATTGATTTTTCTGATTTAATCACAATTTCTGGTAATATAATTGCAAAGTGTTTTGAATTTTTAGATCCTGAATTTCTGATTAAATCACAATTTCTGGTAATAAAATTGCAAAAGTTTTGAATTTTTAGATCTTGAATTTCTGATTTAATTACAATTTCTTGAAATAAAATTGTAAAGTGTTTTGAATTTTTAGATCTTGAATTTCTGATTTAATCACAATTTCTTGTAATAAAATTGCAAAGTGTTTTGAATTTTTAGATCTTGAATTTCTGATTTAATCACAATTTCTTGTAATA
>Ga0116231_10009113_pt1 | contig 16965 bp, 12 predicted proteins | sample S1TSphgellanicum_2_FD_89695 | JGI IMG/M metagenome (GOLD analysis project Ga0116231, IMG submission 89695) | Host-associated microbial communities from peat moss isolated from Minnesota, USA - S1T2_Fd - Sphagnum magellanicum MG | ecosystem: Host-associated > Plants > Peat moss > Unclassified...
AGCTTCAAAATTTGCAGGTTCATAACTTAATTCATGCTCTACAACACAAAATCTCAACCCTCCTCACTTATGCTAATTCTCACCCAAAAAAAAAAGAGCAATTTGTTTTTTTTTTTTTTTTCTTTTTTTTTTTTTTTTTTGGTGTTTGTTCTAGGTTTTGCTTTCTGTTGTTTTCTTTTTTTTCATTTGTTCTTTGTATGTGTGTGAAGGAGGAGGACCTCTATGTTAGGAAGAGCTTGTTAGGTTGTGTAATGTTTTTAATGTTAATTGGTTATAAAGAAAAAGGAGTTCAATAATATCAAAGGTTGTTAACTTGCAAAAGTGTGAACCGTGTGTGGGGATAGTGGAGAGGAGCAAGTAAGTGTTTGTGGACTCAGCAAGCAATCAAAAGAAAATCAATGTGAATATGATGAAGGTATTGTTTGCACATTAGATTTTTGTCTTTTTTTTTCATTTTTTTTCTTGTTCTTGTTCATGGTTTTCTGTTTTTTTGTTTTTTCTTTATATTTTGTTTTCTTGAAATTTATTATTATTATTATTTGGGTTTTTGGCTATTTTAAGGGCTTTATAATTTATATATATATATATATCCATTTTCTGTATTCTTTTTTTCTCTTTTTTTTGTGTTTTTTAGAAATTCATCTTTTTTTTGTTTTTAATTGATCTTTTTATTTTAATTTTTATTTGTGGCTTTATTATTTTGGTTTTTTAAAAAAAAATTGTTTTTCCACTTCCTCTTTTACTTCTATTGTCTTCCTCTATCATAAACCTTAAACTAGACAACTAAACTCTACACATTGTTTATAACATTGTGTTTAGGATTACAATGGATATTGCTTTTGTTTGATTTTTTTTTGTTATGGTTGTTAAATTTGTTGGTTGTTGTTAAGTTGATTAGAATAACACTTCACACAAGGCTAGAAAAAACTTGACCTTCACCAACCATGGATGAAATAGTTATGGTGATGGTTGATGGACTTATGCATGATGCAAAAAATGAACCAATGGTATCTATGTTAGAGGATCAAGTTGAATCAAGTGCTAATTTATAAAAAAAATTGATCAAATCCAAACATTATAAATGAACAATTGTAATTAGTTGCACTATTTGTCCCTCTACAAGGTGATCAATTTAACTATGTCCTTTCCAAACCTTCCCCACCTTCCCAAGACAATTGGTAGAGATTTGTTTTAAATTTTTTTTGTACAATACCCTAGTTATTTAGGATTTTAATTTAATTTTTTTAAATTAATAGTATCTTCCTACACTCATGTTTCCAGCCATTGATGTATAAGAAATATTTTCATTTTAATCCTTTCAACTTTCATCATTGTGTGCAATATTATCACCATGTTGAACACTATTTTGATTTCAATACCAAGGGTCTAATGTACAAGCAATATTTTCATTAATATCCATCCAATAATCTTGTGTTATACCCTTATCATGTTGACATTGATTATATTTCCAACACAAAGGGTTTGATGTGTAAACAATACTTTCATCATGTTGACCATAGTGTTAATCAACATGATTAATTATTTGAACATAATATTGACAAATCTAATCCACATTTTTTGAACTACATTATTAAAATGAACAAATCAAATTGTTAAATCTAAACTTGGTTACTTAATTAAACTGAATACAACATGCATTAAATGCATCAAAGCTAAGATGAAATTTCATATTCCTTAGACATTTACATTAGGTTTGTAATACCTTCATCATAATGAAAAACATCCTTCGATAACCTAATGCAATATCCTAATGGTGATATTTCACATAATTTCGATTTTTATAATTTTGTGTAATATTCTCAAAACACTTTTAAACATAATTTTTCAAACCAATGCATATCCACAATATCCTTATACGAGTGACAATTTTTTTTTTAATCATGCATTTAAATATTTGCTTGAGTGAACAAATCCAAGCTTCATGCAATACTTTCATTTTATTTTATTTTTGTCATTTTTGATAATTGCAGGGCCTATTCAAGTGACAACCATGCAGATAGGTGCAACAAGTAGGTGGGGTCTAGTAGGTACTTACCTAAAGGGTTAATATGTAAGAAGGAGGAAGGGCAGGTGGGTAGATATATGGGTGAGTAGGTAAATAAATAGATGAGTGGGAGGTAGATAGGTGGGGATGAAAGTATCACATTTTAAACATATAGGTGAATAGGTAGGTGGGGGGAAAGATTCACTGGTACCATGGTAAAAACCAGTGTTCGGCCCATATTGGTTTTTTGATTAACCTTTGGGTAGGTTTTCAAATGCATGGTTGATAACTATTGGTTAATTTGTCCAATATACATCGGCTTTAGGGTTATTTTTAATAAAACATTAAAAAATTCTGACTTTTTATATATCGTACAAATGTTCAGTGTTTTTGGATTGACAACTAGGTCTAAGTAGGTTATTAAAATTTGAAAATTCCATACCCATCCTGAGACTAAATCAAGGTCTTTGAATTTAAATTTAACTCTTCCGTTTACATATGGCCATGTAAAAACCTCCAGGTTTTTTTGGTAGTGTAAATCAAGGGCATCTTACTTGACCTAATCAAGTGTCAGTCATGAGGGAGCATTTTGAAAAGCAAAATACTTGCCTCAGTAAGCATTTTTTTTCAGAACTCCCACACTACTTTTTTTTAAGACCATGATAAAATCTGGCATATACCACCCATGCCAGGTATCGTGGTAATTGTATTTGAAAACTAAAAATCCAGTTGATTCTTATCCCATGCAATGCCCTAGGGCCAGCATGCTCCCAAAATAATTGCTCCCAAGGCTAGAGTCCTGAAATAGAAGATCCTTGGCCTCAGGCCTGTGGGGCCTATTAATTTGGGAACTCCCCAGCCCTAGGGTGTTAACCTCCAAAAGGCCTCCCTCAAGAAGGTGAAGGTACCAATGTAGGCACCGGTTCCTGGTGCCAAAATCTTGTGGGCTTTTTGTTTGACATGAGATCTGCTGGGGCTAATAATACTTCTGTATAGGGTAACACCTCAAGACGGGTGGGAATTTCCCAAAATAAGCACCAGCTTCTTGATCAATTTTGTTTTCATCTTTCAAACTAATACTGAAAAACCAATGCCAAGTTCCCATGGCACCTCACCTTGACTACAACCCAATTATGAACTTGTGAAAAAGGCTTGGATCCAATAAAATTCTAAACCATTATCTTTCTAAGTGATTCAAGTTCATCAAGCTTTGCACGATGATTGTGTTGGGTAGCGTGCAAAATAAATGCATAACACATAAACTCATACTTAACTTCATGAACTTATTTCCCCAATGCCATGCTCCAAGGGCAATACCCTGCCTAAAGCACTAGCAGATTTTGTTTTCACATTTTTCCTATGATATTGGGTAAAAAAGGAAAAAAAAGGAGGCAGGGCATTTTGAAAAATGAAGTGCTTACTGGATTGTTTTTGAGAATGCCCCACAATTTGGGGAGGACAGGTTTTGCTTGATAATATGCCCTCCAAAGACAATTGAAAATTCTATTGGTGGTCTATGGCCCAGGTGATAACTTAGTACCGTCCAGTTCTCGTTCCCAAGCCAATTCTGGGTTCAATTTTCTAGTCGATCTTGTATCCATCAGATGAAATACAAAATAAAGACTGCTGGAATCAAAACTGGATCAAAGAACCAGTGATTATAGCCTCTTACTAGAACTGGAACCAGCTTCCAAACCTTTAGTTCAGTTCCACTTCTTTCCTTCGGTTCAGAACGAAGTGGAACTGAACCAAACATCTACTATCCTCGAAGAATGCATGACAAAATTTGTTCCACTTGTTAAAAACCTTCATATTTGATTTGGAGTGCTGGTCGTCTTTGAATCCCTTCCTAGAAAAAAATAAAAATACATTAAGTCTCCCTCTCCCTCACCATGTTGTTCTAAATGGTGCTCAGCATTTACAGAACAATACAAACAAATGGCCAGCTAACACATTCAAGTGGTCCTATGCTATGCTATCCAATGGTAAAAAGATGAATTCATGATCTGTTGTGAAATCAGGCTCTGCTCATGTTATTTTGTCAATTAGATGCAATTGGCTCCTTAAACCTACGCAGCAAGTTTCTCAGCAAGGTACTGGAAGGGACTATCCAAGTTATAGCCGCTCTTTGCCGAAATCTCATAGTACTGCAGTTTCTTCTTCATGTGGAAAGTAACCTTTTTGGTTTTCACCTGCCTCTTCTTCAAATCCACCTTGTTTCCACAGGCTACCATGGGAATGTCGCCACATACCCTGCAAACATAAGCCAATCAATTGCAGGTTCACATCAATTAACTCATTAACACCACTTATCTAGAAAGAAATTTAGTCCATTACCTAAGGAACTAGTTTTAAATGTGTTTAAGTTTACATCATAACATAGAACACAGCATGTGGTAGTTAAATAATGGGGTATCATGCTACAGCTCCTCACCTGTGAACATCCTCATGCCACATGGACACATCCTTTTGGGTCTGCTTTGCAGTAATATCATAAAAGATAATACAACAATCTGCGCCTTCGCTGCATCAAAGGAGCACAGTCAAAACATAAGGTCCAAATACAAGCTCTTACAATACTGGAACCTCTTTCCAAAATGATGACCACAGAAAAAGCTCACATCAGAGGAACAGACTTACTAGTATTCATCACGCGGGGGTCCAGGCTTCTCGTGGCCTGGTATACAACACAGAGGAACCAAGTTCTACCCTGTTTGGTTGGGACGTCAAGCATATGCTCATGCATACCCATGGTGGCTGCAAAATAACATCAATACTGGATGACAAACCATTGATGTGCACATATGTTACAAGACTTCAAATGGAAGAGGAACATAGTGTAACAAACAACAAACCATCCACATAGACATGACAATGGGGAGCTTAGATAGATTCCATGAGTGACTATGTTCAACCACATATCATTAGCACTCTTCTCCATTCAGATAAGAGGTACTTACGTTCATACTTCTTCTCAAATTCACCCATCAACATCCGCTTCACATATGTCGTCTTGCCTGCAAAGTATACAATCCAATATAATATTCTACCAGGGATGCAATTTTTTTCCAGGGAGATAACACACATTCATTAATTCAAGTCCTACACGTACTATGTTTAAAGACCCAGATACCAACCTCCAAAGCCTACAGGTTCTGTGCATTATGTCATGAGAAGAACATGACCCAACCCAATAGACCTAGGATACAAAGCTGATATCCCATCTCTACGTTCTCTGCGAGGACAACGAGCTTTTCTATTCTGCTGATAGGTTGCACGCTCTCCAAATGCCACCAAACAAGATCAGATCTACTGGTGATTAAACCTCCATACCTGTTCCTCCATCTCCGACAATGACGCACTTGAAAGGATCCTGGGCATCTGGCCATATAATCTGCCGAATGTTGTGTGGAAAACAATTCTCCACGAATTCCTGTGGATTTTTCAATGCTAGCATAGCCACAAAAAAACTTATATTAGGGGAAACTGCCCTTATTACCACCCAGACAAAGTCATCCAGGTTCCTTGTCACCAGCTGTATCTCAGCAGTAAAGCAGAATGCAACCCCGCTTGGTCAATAAATCAAGGGGACTCCCATACCAATGGTGGCCGCAAACCAATTTTAATGCACTATTGAGTTGAAGATTTCACTTCAACATCACTTCAACATGTGAACATCCATAGCCAACTTCAATGTGATTTTATTTGCTTCATTTGTTCTCTTGAGTTTCATCACATGTTGTAGCACTGCCATAAACTTTGAAAACCTAATTCTATCATAAATTAAGAGTTCAAGAACCTCAACCTTCTATGGATTTGAAAGAACAACATACCCTTGCCTATCAAAATACTCATGTCTGCTTGAAAACAATGCCCCTCTCTCTTTCAAAACATCTACCATCCCGCAAAACCCTCTACTCCTTAAAAGCACACTGACCTTTTCTTCACTACATTTGACTCATGATATCATGAGAAGAACATGACCCAGCTCAGTAGACCTAGGATACAAAGCTGATATCCCATCTCTAGGTTCTCTGGGAGGACAATGAGCTATTCTATTCTGCTGAGAGGTTGCACCCTCTTCAAATGCCACCAAACAAGATAAGATCTACTGGTGATTAACCTCCATACCTCTTCCTCCATCTGCGACTATGTTGCACTCGAAACGACCCTGGCCGTCTGCATAATGGGCCCCTCCAAACTGCCGACTGTAGTCTCCAATCCCCTTCAAATTTATCTCGTCTGCATAATGCCCCTCTCTCTTTCAAAACATCTACCATGATGCAAAACCCTCTCTAACGGAAACACTCAACTCCTTCCAAGCACACTGACCTTTTCTTCACTACATTTGACGCATGATATCATGAGAAGAACATGACCCAGCTCAGTAGACCTAGGATACAAAGCTGATATCCCATCTCTAGGTTCTCTGGGAGGACAATGAGCTATTCTATTCTGCTGAGAGGTTGCATGCTCTCCAAATGCCACCAAAGAAGATAAGATCTACTGGTGATTAACCTCCATACCTCTTCCTCCATCTCCGACCATGATGCCCTTGAAATGATCCTGGCCGTCTGCATAATGGGGCCCTCCAAACTGTAAACTGTACTTTGCAAACAACGGCCCCAAAGTTTGGTGCTTTTCTCACTAGTCCTTTAATGAAAATTTGTAGCATCATTTAAGTAAATACAAATTAAAATAGTAAAAACATAAACTTGTAATATGGCAACATTTAATTCTAAACCAGTTAATATGAAAACAATAAAAAAAAAAAGAAGCAAGATATGCTAATACATAACACCCCCCATAGATAGCATGGTCCAGGCAAACCCACTTAAAATCTTAACCAAACTATGACCAGCCATCATATTGGCAAATAAACGTCCTTTCGGACAGTTTTAAATTAAGTAGTTCGCAAGAAAGGTAGTTTTGTGTGTAAGCATAGCATTTTGGTCGAACTCATCAGATGACCTATTTGGGATTTGGGAGGGTATTCTAAGCAGGTACCTTGTTCTTATGTTGTCTACATGATGGAGCATTTCATCCAGCAGAATGTGCATATCAACCATATCTACAACCCCCGGCCCTCTTATCTCTACCAATAGCGGTGAAAATTTCGATCCTGGCATAGCCACAAAAAAACTTATATTAGGGGAACCTGCCCACACAAAGACATCCAGGCTCCTTGTGACCAGCTATGTCCCAGCAGTAAAGCAGAATGCAACCCCAGTCAGTAAATAAATCAAGGGGACTCCCATACCAATGGTGGCTGCAAACCAATTTTAATGCACTATTGAATTGAAGATTTCACTTCTTGATCACTTCAACATCACTTCAACATGTGAACATCTAAGCCAACTTCAATGTGATTTTATTTGCTTCATTTGTTCTCTTGAGTTTTATCACATCTTGTAGCACTGCCATAAACTTTGAAAACCAAACTCTATCATAAATTAAGAGTTAAAGAAGCTCAACCTTGTATGGATTTGAGAGAACAACGTACCCTTGCCTATCCAAATAGTGTAGTCTCCAAACTCCGGCTCCAAACTTATCTTGTCTGCATATCAAAATAGTCATGTCTGCTTGAAAACAATGCCCCTCTCTCTTTCAAAACATCTACCATCATGCAAAACCCTCTCTAACAGAAACACTCAACTCCTTCAAAGCACACTGACCTTTTCTTCACTACATTTGACATTCCAAAGTTGCGCTTCGAACATTCAAAATGATGAAAGGTAAAGGCCCAAAACCTAACCCTACTTCCATTTATTACTAAGATCCATTATATTCGAGTAAGAAAATGTTCACAAAAATGACTTTTGAATTATTGTTTTGAAAAAATAGAGTTTTGAATAATTGATGATTCAACAATCAATCCACTTATATGCAACCAAGTGGACATTTGAGATAATTGATTATTCAAGTAGATAATCTGAAGATAATCAGCATTTGAACCCCATATTATACCTCTCGTCCGTGACACCCATTCAAGCTGTTCCGAAGTCATAGACCCTCTTAACGAGCTGTTGGGCTCCTCCGAAAGATTCTCCCACCATTCATCCTTGCCCTTCAAACCCGAGCTTGGGCCAATTTCTTGACTTTCCGATCCTTGATATGCCTTCAAACCAAAAAATAAGATATTTGTAATGTTTATACCCTGCACGTCAAAGGAGTGTAACAGGGATCCCCATGGCAACGACCTCCGAATGCTATAAGCGACTCATTTGGGAGAGAGAGAATGCACACGCCCACGGCAGCAAGACAATTGAAGCACCAACAAGTGCAGCATACAAGCGAAGAAGAAAACTCCGACAAATCATCACAACAAACCAAAAAATCGAACCAGACCATGAGATTCCACCTCTCCCCTCCGCATCCCCTTCCCCCCCTTCCCCGGCCCAAAAATCTAAATTAACAACCGTAATTGCCCTCGAGTCAAGACCACCTCACATCCTCGTACAGGACAGAAACAAAGATATCGACTCGTAGAATAAACATATGCATTCACGTCACAACCATCGCCACCGTCGGAATTGAGATATGTAATGACGACTCGGTTAGCCGATCCGCAAACAACACATCAGTAGAACAGAGAAGGTAAGCAATAATACCACGGTCTCGTCCATGACCGCACCACTAAAGCGAAGAAGTTAAGTACTGCAAGACGAGGCCGATAGTGCAAAACCCTCTGCTCGCGAAAATATAAAGGAAGCCGCACGAGATTGAGCTCCCGCACTGTTAAAGCGGAGAAGTATTGTGCCAAACCCTCTGCTCGTAAAAACAGAATGAACGCCGCAACCGAGTTCCAAATTGTTCCCAAAGCCTACACAATCAAACCCTAAAACCGGCTTACCAAACCTAGACAACTTTGACACTGTTTTCTAACCCCTTTTCCACAGCAAGAAATGGGCGAAAGTCGGGACAATCGTGCAATCTAATTGGAACAGGTGTTCAACGATGACAGTCGCAAGGTTATAGGACAGCAGGCTAGTTTGCTTCCTGCACTGGCGACGACATCGCCTGTACATGAGATCTTCTATTGTAAGTTCTTGTAACTAAATGTCTCGTCTTTAAGTCATCTTCGATTCCGAGAGGTACGTCTTCATGCCCTGCACGCGTTCGTGCTTCTCGTCGAAAGGTTTGTCGAAGAGCGGTTTCAAGGTCGGGGATAGAGAAATTGGCGCTGCTAATGTAATTGTGTTTTCCTGGCCATAGAGAATGTCGTCGACGTCACCCTCTGTTAAATCTCGAGGGTTTTTTTTTACTGTGAAGAGGTCGCTCGAAAAAAATAAAAACACTGAGACGGCTAGAAGCTGGAGGCCTCCATCGACTTTGGTTATATCTTAGTTTGCTTGTTGCAAATTGTGTCCTAGTTTTGTCGCAAGCATCATATCTAGATTGGAGTGCATCAACTAGCGTTTGAAGAGCTATAACTTCCGCGAATGTCTGTCGTGAACTACGCAATCTGCTTAGGCATCTGTCCTAAAAGGCTTAGTTAGAGCTTTGGAGTCCCGAGAGCATTATTGAAATCGGACATAGTTTGGTAATCTCTAATGAAAACTCTAACATCTTCGGATTCAGTGTTGTATCACAACATTATCCATCTTCTTGTTGGTTGGTCAATCAAGGACTTTGAACATGCGTGTGACTGTCACTGTTGTTAGCTTATGTGATCAAGCACATGATATGAGGCTCTATTGCGTTTTGTTCATAGTGGGGACTTGACGACGAAGACTCATGAAGGACCTCGCGGTTACAGATCTCTAATTTCTGCAACTATCTATCATCTATGTTACACCTGGGATGTGTAACACAAGATAGTGTGATCTTAGTAAGATCTTACCTGCTGACTCGAACAGTTAGCTATCTTTCAGGTGCACAATTTGTGTGCAATCTCTCTTGACTTGCTCAATGGGAAGCTGCATGAAAATCGTCAGGCCATTGGTGATGGTGATATGAATGCCTTTTGTCCAGGTCCACTGCAGCAGCATACGATGACGTCCAAATTGTACGTGCACGTAATCTCTTAGTTTCTCCGTGCAGAAGAGGGTACACAAGGATTGCCTAAATTTGCTTCATATTTATCCATAAGGTGCATTCACACCTAGTGTTAAGTCAGTGTTAAGTGAAAATCTAAGTGGCATCTTAGGTGGCAGCCAATGGTAAATGGGTGATTGTTTAATATTAAGTGAATGTTAACTTAACATAAAATCTTCGTGATAAATAAGTTTAGGTCCAAAGTCACTAGCTTGGTGTTAGGGAACTTAATTCTAGAATCCTTAACCCCAAGTGTGAATGCACTTTATTCTTTCTGGGTTGTGTTGCTTTCTTCTTCTGTGGACATTAATTGATTAGTGAATAACAACAAATGGGCCTTATTTACTGCACCTGCTCCATTATCCATATCCTAAAATGAGCAGGCTATGTACCACCACTGTTGGCCAATTATTGCTTTTGACCCAGTTATCTGCGGAAAATATTAAACAGGCCAAAGGAAATGAATGTAGTCAGTACAAAAGTACTGCTGCTATTTTTTCCTCCGGTCTGCCAATTTGCCCCCATCCATATTTTCTCAAGTGACACCCAGGCATGTTTTGCACTCATAACCTCATGTAATATGGCATGTTTTGCACTGGTAACCTCACATACCATGCCAAGTAATATGTTACATATCCCTTTATACCCCTAGTGTGTTCATGACGTGCATAACCTGGACTCAAAACATGCAGAGGCATGACAAGGTGAAAATAAAGGGAAAAAATCACAGTAGTAGTTTTGTACTGACTGCATTCATTTGCTTTGGCCTGTTTAATATTTTCTGTTGTCTGCCTGAGTTCAATTCCAGGTATCAAATAACCTATCTATCAGATTTGAGTATCGTTAATGCCCTGGAAGGAACCTACCTGACCTAGTATCAAAATTTCTGATACTGAAAAATAGATGAACCGAAAAGACAAGGACATACAAAAGTTCCTTTCAAATCAGTGTTGCATATATCCTAAAATACAGATTGCATAGATCTCCACATTCCTTGATTTATTGGGGACATAGTTTGTTAAGGAATAATTTCAAGTGTACAAAGTAGAAGTGTACAAACTCAAGCAAAAACACACTAACTATGTATAAATTATTAACTTCGGGTCTTTGGGGTCAGATCACTCTGATCTCACTTTGTTGGGCATCAATTGACCTACTTTGGCAAAACAAAGTATTTCCCAGACACATACATCACAATCTACATGCAGTAACAAAAACATAAACACAAAACCAATAGCTCGCACTAATGATGATGGGAGTTGAAAGCTCCAAGATATAGAACTCAACATGAAAAAGTTCAATTTCAAGAAGCTTTACAAATGCAACCCATCATTTCCCTTTTGGAATTCACAATGAGACCCACAAAAAGCATAAACACAGAACACATTCAGAAGTCCCAACAATTTGGGTATATTCTTCTTTCACCCCACAAAAATCAAAATCTCACTAGACAACATCCCACTCACACAAAACATGTTTTGCCAAAATGGTTGCTTTCAAAATCCCTAATGAACTTCATCATTCCCTCAATCACAGACCCCTAATTATGGTTCTAAATTGTGTTTCTCTAAATGGTATATGGTGCAACGAAAATTGCATTACCTCCATGTGAAAAACTATAGTTTTCACCTTCAGCATTCATCCCTCCAGTGCTACTAAGCATCATAAGATCACAACAAGTTGATCAAAAAACCAAAATAGAAACTTAAGACACTTAGCTACTCCTTACTGCCAAAGTCCTTGGTACTTAAGCTCAATCTTGACTAACTCTTGATTGACGTCTAACCAAGAAAATATCCACAACAGCAACACACCACAAACATTCAACCAGAACAGAAGCCATAGAAAAATCAAGTGTCACCAATCATAAAAACTCTAACATGCTCACAACCTGCAAGAAAACAAACAACACAAAAACAGCAAAAACACACCCACTCTCCATCACCATCAATTGCTGAAAGTTTTCATATTTTGCTTGCGATAGTTGATGGTCACCATCCATTATCCATATACTAAGTTACCATCCATCAATGTTCATCACATAATAATACCCTATCTATATTGTAGGTGAGACAACTAAATTATACCTAGGTCAGTTATTCATTTAACTTTCTCTTTTTTTTTTCGTTTACACCATTTCATTTATTTAGGTATCCCCATACATAAAACCCTAAATCAATTTCATTCACATGCTCCTTCTGGGCTTTCGGCACCCACTCCAAGGTGATATCTTGTGGTGCAAAGGCTTAGAGAGCAGGGCAACATGAGAGGTTGATCCCAATTTTTCATTTGATTTTTTGGAACATTACATAGTGTTGTAGGACTTTGTTGTTTGGCAAGTCATACTCCATGAACTTGAAGATTCTACTTGTGACATTGGTGTGTGTTATGAGTGATGAAATAAAGTGTAATATTGTTTTGGTTGAGTTCAAGTTATGTTTGAGTTGTGATGAATGTGAATGTTGGTATCTAGAATATTCAACTACAGTATGAAATATTTCATGATCCTTGTAGCTACACATTCATTGATAGTAATTTCTGTGACTTGTCCTTCTTCAAGGAATTAAAAAAAGAAAAAATGGTTTTTTTTTGGCTTAATAACCAACCTTGACACTGCAAAAAACAATTCTTAACCAATTCTTGCAAGAACCAGCCTTTTATGCATACCATGCAGTTCTTACCCGAAAAATCAAAAAAATTATCGATAACTTGATTGGCTAGCCATTCTAGCAAATTGATACTAGGCAGGTACCAAAAACTGGATTTAAGAAAATATTGATATGCTATGTATAAGTGAAAAAATAAAATTTTCAAATAACTGGCTTTCTGGATATTGATAAAAATCAAGAACTGGCCAACACTACTATGTGCCCTACATGGCTTTTGGGTTGCAAGGATTGCAAAGGGGATAAGTTGGTAGCAGTTTTTTTTTTTTCAATTTTGTATTGTAGCCAAAGTGGCAATCATCAATAATTAAGAAGATTTAGCAAAATTTAATCACCTCTTTGGAGCAACATGAGAAAACTGAAAAAACAAACACTTCATGTAGGAAACTATTGTAGAAATATCACAATTTTCAATTTGTGTGTATATTATAATGCTCAAACTCCCACTTACAATGTAGGGCATAATGCTTGTGAAACATGGATTGTCATATAAATTGGCACAATGTTCATGAGCCACAGATCATAACAACATGTACTGGCCTAACATGAAGCTATCACAATAGAATTTGTTTAATTGATAATTCTGACCAAACAGTGAAATACAAAATTTTAAAATGAAGTGATTTTAGAGATTTCCAATCACCTGAAGTGAGACAAAACATCATTGGATTTTAATATTTGGTTTTCAGTGTGTAGCTACAAATATAGAAAGATGATTAAAACATTTGTAGTTTGTATCATGTTTATAGCCAAATTTGGCTAAATTTTCCTAGGGATGATATAAGGTTCCCTCCAAATACAGTATGAATACTTTGCAAGAACGTGTAAAAACTAGATGTGTAGGGGAAGGCCTGCTGTCAGGGCAAGATGCCCTGAAACCAAGGGCAGGATCCCAATGTCCAGGTCGTACTGCCCTGACAGCAGGGCCTCCCCCAGAGCACTGCTCCTCAGCTTCATTCTTTTCCCCAACAGTGAAAATTTGGGCACCCATTTCCCTCTTTTTCTCAACAAACAAATTTTGGGCGCCCATTTTCAATGGACAGGATCTCTGAGACCCAATGGCCACAACTATAGAGTGGTACGAGGGGTTCTTCCACCCATACTATGGGTATTTTTATTTTTTAAATGTAATATTTCGGGTACACGTGGAAGAACCCTTGAGATGGGACTGGGTGTAATCACCGAGAATAAGGGGCCCTCCATTAACACTAAAGAAAGTTAGGAGGATTTACGAGGATCTTTAATTACATGAAACTACAAACGATGCAACACATCAATTATTGGACATGGAAATGAGCAAGACTAGATTGCTCTTAAAGAAATGTGTATTATGTTCCTTCAGATCCCAAAACCCTCATGAGCTCCCTTTCTTCCTTCTTCCCATTGCCCAATACCCTTTCTTAATCTTTGGTCTCACCAGGTTGGCCTATGTCCAGTTACAGTTTTCCAGGCCTCTTCATTGTTCTAATCTGCAAATCCCTGTGCTTTCTGACCAAATGTAGAAAAAGATGGAACATTCTCCAGTCCAGGCAATCCAACATCTTCATAGGTCATGAACACAGGTGACGTTTGAACACGAAACCCAAGTCAACATGCATAAATTTAAGTCATCATTAAACTATTGTGAAATCTCTGGGCATCCCCATATTTACCTTATTCCCAATGCAGGAATGCCATTAAGCTAAGGCAACGAGTTGCTCACTGGTGTAGAACTCATGGCCCATCTGTCTCACCCCTCTTCTCCCTCTGGTACATGTCTTTATGCCTTGCCCTTTGGTGTACAGCGCATCCACCAGGGCCCACTCATTGGTTGGCCTCCAAAAGCTTGTGAGGATCTATCTTCTTCAACCCAATGACAGATTGCCTGTTGGTGATAAGCCCATACATCATATATTGCAGAAACGGAGTTTTATCTAAACTAACAAGAGAGTGAAATAGTGACCTTACCAAAATCTATTCAACAAATTCAAAACCTGGACAATTCAATTCAGACACAGATACTGGTTGCCATCTTGCTGGATCTATGACAATGGATAACCCACCTCCACCTTGACTATTGTCAATCATAATTGATAGCTCTGGATTAACAGGATGCCGGCCTCAGTTTAGGATCGACAATAGTTCTCTTGCGTGTCTGGCATTTGCTGCAGTGAAGAAAGTGTATGCAATTCCTGTTGGACCAGCATGGATTATGTTGTCATGCTTTGCACATAGTCTTCAAAAGAGCCTAGGAACTCATAGTTGATATTGTAGTGAACCTAAACTATGTTTCACCGTCAAATATGCAGGGCCGTATGAAATAGTTGCGAAGCCCCACCTCAATGTTTATATGTTGAAATGGCTGACTAGTTTTGTGGCACATTTGATTTTTCATGTCTCAAAACTAAAGTTGTTTCCAAGGGATAAAAAGAGACTAGACAAGAAGCAAAAGATGCAACTAGAAGTTGTTGCAAAGGCTTGCTAACGAAATAGATGGTATCATTCGAATATGGTGGACACATTTACGAGACAAGGAGAATCTGATCAAGCATAAAGGATGCCACCCCAAAGAGGGAGTCGAGTGAAACCTTCACACTTAGACCATTTGCTAGATTTGGTGGCCAAGTTTGAACAAGAAAGGGGGCATGAACTTGGAGTGAAGCGGACTACAAAGAAAAAAAAGTTTCAAGAGGAGGTAACTTAACCCCAAATTGCTTAGAGTGTTGATGAAGGCATCAATCCCTTTAAAGTGGGGGAGAGCGCTCAACATTTATAAAAAAACCTTTAAAACAAAAAAGGGTTAAAAGTTTTCATGAGCTTGGTTGATAGTGAGAAGGCTAAGGATCAGTGGGAAGAGGAGGTGGTTGGAGAAGGCAAAGCAATGGCAACCAATGGAAATGTACTTGGGAGTTGGACTTCAAATTCAAAAAATTCCTAAAGCTTAATCAAATGAAACCGAGGTAATGGTGCATGCAAGTAAAATAACACACTCCAATTGGAGTAGTAAAAATTTTTGTGCATGAATTCACAACTCATGTTTCGCATGGGTGAAGGGAGCTTGAACTATAAAACTTGACCTAGCACTATTTGTTGGTGCGTTTGTAACTTTCATTGGGCATGGTGGTTGGGAATGTTGTGTTGGACCCGTGATGGATTTTGAAGAAAAGCAAAGGTCGCAAAAGGGGGGGGTGGAGATGAGCAAATGAAAGTTGGGACATCGAATGTGCTTCTATCTCAACTTTGGGTGGACATCCCACCCAAGATTCCTTTTATGCAATGTTGATTACCAAACGAACAACATGACACAAATGAATTGTTAGGATTCAAGGATAGCTGAGCCAAGAATGTTAGGATCACTATGAAAAAAATGGGTAATTTACAATTGGCCTTGCAACTCAATTTTTGAATTACATTGGACATTTGTAACTCATTATATTTATACGTCGTAAATGCTAACGAATAAACTTATTATATATATGGTGCAACTCAATTTTTGAATTACATTGGACATTTGTAACTCATTGTATTTATACGTCGTCAATGCTAACGAATAAACTTATTGTATATATGGTGCAACTCATTGCAACTCAATTGCATTTTTATCAAAATAACTCATTTCAACTATTATGCAATTCCGTTATAATTACACCCATGATGTCATGTTGATATCATTAATTACTATTCATCCATTAAAATTTGACACATCACATTATGAAAAATTTTGGACATAAAAATTGTATTTTTAAAAAAATATTGATCTCCATCATTCATTATGACTATTAATGATGATCCGAAATTGTGACATATGGCACAATAAAAAATTGCCACATGGCATATTAATTATATTTTGAAAAAATAAAATAAATATAAATATTTATTTTGGTAGCTAGGTAGGTCGTACATAACCATAGGTAGGTAAGTTAATAGGTGTTAGGACTTACATACCTACTTATTTACCTAGGTAGATAAGTAGGCAATAAAACATACGACTAAATGAACTAAAGAATAACCATGAATTTATTTATTTTTTAATTTATGTTTTGTTTTTAAGGTTAAATTTTTTTGAGTTCATCCCAAAATGGCACATGTATTTTAATGTGAGAACATAAAAAAACACACCTTCTTTATATAATTTGTAACATAGGATTCAAAAACAAAACCTAGGTAAATATGGGTTAAATCTTTTAGTTGTTCTTTACTTGCAACTATATGAAGCTTTTCCCACATATTTTGTATTTGTTTTTCATTATGTAAGTTATAAAATTCAATTAATAATTA
>Ga0116231_10009114_pt1 | contig 16964 bp, 10 predicted proteins | sample S1TSphgellanicum_2_FD_89695 | JGI IMG/M metagenome (GOLD analysis project Ga0116231, IMG submission 89695) | Host-associated microbial communities from peat moss isolated from Minnesota, USA - S1T2_Fd - Sphagnum magellanicum MG | ecosystem: Host-associated > Plants > Peat moss > Unclassified...
CATAATTATACATTAATTGTTTTGAAACTTTAGTTATAAGGTAGTCTAATTGCTATGGACATGATTTTTCATCATGTTCAAAAATCTTGATAATTTCAAATCTTTTTTCCTTCAAATGTGCTGATTTTTTGAAATTAAAAAAAAAAAAAAAAGTTTCTTTTGACCATGTTCTTTGGGACTTTTTTTAATAGCAAAATGAGAAATTGTCACCCCAACAAAAATCCCATGTATGACCACATCCTCCAAAGAGAAAAGAGAAAAAAAGCCCATACCCAAAAAAAAAAATTTAATTAAAGAAAAGAAAAATGCAAAGGAATTTTTTTTTTTAAATGCAAAGGAAAAAAATTAAAGAAGGAAAAGCATAAAACAAATCTTCCTTGGAAGAAAAAACAAAGATGAAAAAAATAAACAGAAAAGAACAAAAAGAAGAAAAGAAACTTGAATAAATTATTGTTGAAACTTTTCAAGTTATAAAGACGGGGCATGCACAATCCATGTGCGCGGCCCTTGTGTCTCCCTGCCATCCCTGGTCCCTTCCACCCTCCGTCCCTGTTGTCTGTGCTACGTACTGAAGGAGCCTTCGGGAGCTCCTCCTTGAACTTGGAACATCCTCCCCTCTGGTATCGGTTCTCTCATCATAAGATCTTATGACATTTGGTTTTATATTTTGGACAGGTGTGGTTTCTGTGTGGGAGTACTTGGACTAGAATGCGATCTCTGTGGTGCTCGCAATCTTTGGTGTGGTACTCCTACTAAGTAGTAGTAGTACTCCTACTACTAATACTACTACTACCACCACTACCTGCGAGTCCTTTCTGCTGGGCTTTGATCATTTGGAACTTCAGCTGTGAGTGCTTGGCAATTCAGAACCCCCCCCTTTTTTTTTGGCTTGCATTTCTTTTTTCCCATTGTAAATTCACACTATCTGAAATGGGAAAGCCATTCCAAATTTTGAATTTGATCTGCAAAAGATAGTTTGTCTTGGAGTTGATTCGCCCCCCTTTGCCTTGCTCCTCATCTCAACCGCATCTCAAACCCTAATCACAACAGAGCCTCTTTGATGTGCCCATCATGGAGGTGTTATGTACCAGTTTGTATGGTTGTCATCCAGCAAATCTCATGTGATTAGATTTCAAGGACCGAAATGTCCTACTGCCCTGGTCCAAGAAAGGATTGAACTATGTGGCAAATTGTGAAATTTGTGTCTTGCCATTTGTGTATTGTTTTTCATCTTTCTAGCTAGCAAAGGTTCAGAGAAGACAATGATAGAAAACTACTGGTATGAATTGTAGTGTTAGTGTGAGAGAATACTACACAATGGCAACGCATGTCGGACAAAGAGAGAGCCAGATGCTACACTAGAAAGTTGGCATGAACTTGCTCTGCCAAGTCATGAATTTGTGGGATAAACAGTTGATCTAATTGTAGCAGAATCACAAATCCATTGAGTCTCTGTTTTTTCTTATCAGAGTGCTTGTGTGTATGCAAAGTCAAACCTTCAATTGTACATTCTCTTTTCCTGTCAAATCTTTCACTAGAATTTTTGTTTTTGCTCTCATTTTCTTATGATTCTGAAAACTGGCAGCTGAAGTTCATCACAACTGGAATTGGATCCATGGATACATACACGGCCCCCGCCATAACTGGTCCTTTAGTTTACAAGAAGTATTTTAGCTGGCATTTTAAGTTCAGCTGGGGAACTCGAGACATCCTGAGAAGATGTCTTTGACCAAGAGAGTCACTAAGATTGTCTTATGTGCCTTTTCTATGCTCTGTTGTTTGGAGGATTTGCAGGGTGCAATTCCCAACATTTGGAGCCATTTACAAGAAGTGTGAAGCTCTAATGGGGGATAGCTCTGCTCCCCAAAGCGAGATCAGGAGGGAAACAAATGAACTTTTGCATGGACTAGCAGCAAGGAAACATCGAGCCAAGTTACAGATCCTTCCTTTGGTAGCCCTCATCTTCTATGAGGTATCAGGAGGACCGTTTGGAGTGGAGGATGCGGTAAAAGCAGGTGGACCTCTGTTAGCCCTTCTGGGGTTCATCATCTTTCCTTTCATTTGGAGTGTACCAGAGGCACTGGTAACAGCAGAGCTGGCAACAGCTTTTCCTGAAAATGGTGGATATGTGTTGTGGATATCAGCTGCATTTGGGCCTTTTTGGGGTTTTCAAGAAGGATGGTGCAAATGGATCAGTGGAGTGACAGACAATGCCTTGTATCCTGTCCTCTTTTTGGATTATTTCAAACTTGCTCTTCCAGTTTTTGGACATGGAGTGTTCCGGATCATAGCACTGCTGGTCATCACCCTCTCTCTCACATTTCTTAACTATAGGGGGCTTACCATTGTGGGAACCACAGCAGTGGTGCTCACAATCTTCTCACTCCTCCCCTTTTGTGTGTTATCACTTCTTGCCATCCCCAAGATAAGGGTCCGGAGATGGCTGGTGGTTGATTTTAGAAACACAGACTGGCGAACATACCTGAATACACTGTTTTGGAATCTCAATTATTGGGATTCAGTAAGCACTTTGGCAGGGGAAGTGGACAACCCTAGCAAAACCTTTCCAAAGGCGTTGCTATGGGCTGTCTTGCTGGTGATAGTAGCATATGTAGTGCCATTGGCAGCAGGCACAGGTGCATTGCCACTTGATAGGGATAAATGGGACGATGGGTACCTTGCAGATGTTGGCATGGCTGTTGGAGGAATAGTGTTGAAGTGGTGGATTGAGTCAGCAGCTGCATTTTCTAACATGGGGTTATTTGAAGCTGAGATGAGCAGTGATTCATTCCAGCTCCTGGGCATGGCTGAGACAGGAATGCTCCCTAAGATATTTGCTATCCGATCCAAGTATGGGACACCCACACTGGGAATTTTGTTTTCTGCATCAGGAGTTCTTCTGTTGTCCTGGATGAGCTTCCAAGAGATTGTGGAGTTCCTTAATTTTCTCTACTGCTTTGGCATGCTTCTTGAGTTTGCAGCCTTTATTTGGTTGCGAATGAAAAAGCCTGAACTGGTGCGCCCTTTCCGGATTCCAGTTGGCACAATAGGTGTTATCCTCTTGCTGCTACCAGCAACAGTGTTGCTGATTGTGGTCATGTGTATAGCAACCTGGCAGACAGTCGTCATCAGTATTGCAGTCTCAGTTCTAGGTTTCATCACATATCCAGCACTGCAGCATGTGAAGGCCAAGAAATGGATGCAGTTTTTGGATGTAGATGAACCTAAAGTGCCTGAAGATGATGATACGGATCCTGCTCTATCTCTGGATCCTGTTATATCTCCGGACCCTGCTATATCTCTGCATCCTGAAGTGGGTGAGACAGAGATAATTTCTTTGACTGAATAGTAATAACTCAAACACAAAACTCTTCAGTCAGCTGTTGCCTCATCTCTCAAAGGTATCAAAGAGGATCTAATGATCTCCTTTACATGACAGAAACTGAAGAAAGGTTCTGTATCTTCCATGGTCTAGGGCTCAATTGAGGACCATGTCGATCAGAGACATGTTGACTCCTTAAGCACTCTTGTAGCTATATTGCAGGCAGAATTTGTCTCTAAGGTGAAGTAGAGAATCTGAGCATATTGGGTGGTTAGCAACCTTCCTGATATGCTGAGATTGTAGCTATGTCTCTTTGAGTGCTAGCCAACATCATGACTGAGTCTTCCCATTGCTTCCAGAAATGTGACAGAACTCAGGATGCAGATGCTTGTATAATGATTTGCCTGAAATTTTGTGGTGATCATTATATACTAATCTACACCCAACAATGGGAGCTGATGAAGTTAGTGGGTAGTCATGGCAGCTCGTCATTGCCATTTGTAATCAAGGCAATGCTCTAACACCTTGAGGGGCAACTCCAATAAGGTTATGCCTGCACTTATTGTCACGGTACCTTTCAAACTGTTGTCAGAGATTGCTCTACAATCTTATAGATATGTCCTGAGATTGTAGCTCTCCTGTGATGTTGAGGCCTGACTACATTCCTTTGCAAAGACTACAGCTTTTGCAAGAAATGGATCTGTCTGGGGAGCTGATATAATGTCATCACCTTGCCCTCAGGGACATGGCACCTGAGGTGCGCTTTTGGTGCCTTCTAAGCCTCTCCTATCTCCTCCTGCTCCAGCTTGCTTCACTGTTAACTCCATAAAGAGGCTCCAAATAGATTCACATAGATGCATGATTTCATTGGTCAAGTATAGGATTAGAGAATTATTTCATGTATTTAATGAAGACATCTTATTTGACTCGCAGACTTATTTTTCAATATGTTCGTGAAAGTGGAAGTATATTTGTTCAGCATTGTGTTACTGCACAAAGTTGCATGCACTCTACTTTAGAAGCTTCAATTGAATATCCTTAGTTGAGCTTGAATGCTGATGTAGCCAAGAAACATGCTGCAAACAAGAAAATCCAAGAGTAGAAGTGGAGCAAAGATGCCTTAATGGAACTATGATTTCCCTCAAAAGATGATCACACACTCCATCCAGACATCAACTAAAGTCAAGTGCAAGTACCATGTTTGCAGACAGCAGCAATCTGTCAGAACTTCAGGGAATGAACCCTTCAGGAAAACCAACTTTAGATGATAAGTTTGTTGGTTGTTAAACTTCGCATTCTTGATGTGTTCTAACCAAAGGGAGGGGAGCCTTATCTCTTGCAGATAGCTTCTACATTATGAAAAGTCTGAAGGCAACAAACCACTGCAATCACCTCAACTGCTCTAACTACCATACACAACCATGTCCAGAACAGTTACCACCATCACACTACCTGCTCATTATGTTAGTGTCAAACAACAGAAGAAACCGGAAAATGACAACCAGAGTAAAAAGCTCCCAGAATGTTCACTCTTGCTCATTGATCAAATCTTTCAACAAACAAATCAACCACACATTCTTCATTTCCTCATGGTTTAGAGAAAGAGAACAAAACCAGTACACATCAGAAGTTCAAGAAAGTAATGTCCATGGACTAGTGCTTTGCTGCAACAATTTGTCTCTCTATATCTCTGAAGATTTCACTCACCCACTAACCCAGTGGCTCCTCTCTACCACATCAAAAAGCTCTATCAGCAGAACTCTTACAGAATTCTTTCTCAATCATCCACCTACTCTGTTACCTCAAAATCATCAAAGAAGTAAAGATACTTTATAGGTCCGAAGTCCTGACTGATTAAACTTCCCTGAGCTCCTCACATGATTTCAGCTATAAATACTGGAGTACTTTACAATATCAAGGGATTCATTTGCAAATCCATCTTGAGAGATTGATCTTTAAATTAAACAACAAAAGTATAAGACTATGGAAGCATAGTACCTCATAAGTTCCAGCCAGTACTCCCGGTTACATCAAGTTGCAACAATTATTGAGCCTGCTCCTGTAGATCATCCAAGTTTCTCATTCCTTCCTTTTCAGCATTCAGATTGAAATCCAAATCCAGTCAGAGCAATCTTGTCTGCATGCTACCACATAGATCTTCTGAATTGTCGTGGCATCACAGTGACATATTCAATATCCATACACACTAAGAATTCTGTGAAAATAGGTCATGTACCCAATGATTAGATCACTAAACACACACAAGTCACAGACTACCAAAGTGAATCATATGGTTTCCCAAGAATGCATTCTAATTTACATACCCATTCATATATATCCTCCTCACAATGAGCACAACAGCCTAACACTTGTAACATTTGTTGCATATTGGAAACCAATGCATAGCTAAAACAGAAGCATTTCGAACACATTGCAGGTACTGCTCCAAATGAGATACTTGACATAAACACATTACACTGAAAGATCCAAGCATCAGATTACAAAATCAAATTGGAGGTTAAAACTGTGTCACAAAGAAGTTTCCAAAGACAAAGATGTTCAGGCACTTGTTCATATCTTGCTAGTCAATCCAGTTCATCTTTTCATGCACAGACGAATTCCACAATTGACAGGTCCATAACACAGTAATTCCAGTTCTCACATCAGCTTATATCTATTAAAGTAGAGCTCCAACATATGTCAGACATCTGGAGCCAGTGCCCTGCAGTTTAAGAGGGGATTTGAAGTACCATCCCATTACAGGTTAGCTCTAATGACGATCAGCTGACTTAACAGGATACCCATGTTTTCTGTTGCCTGTTGTTTGAACTTGAGGATCTAACTTCTCTTCAGCAAGTCAACACACATGATCACTTTCAGGTTGACCTTGCTTTGTGCTTAATCGTTCCATCAGGCTTGTCACGCCCTCCTGCACCTTTGCAGGCCCCCCTCCATATGGTCAGGCTGCTGAACTCCACAAGACTAATTTCTCCATACTCAAGCATAGAATGTGTAGTTCATGAGTAAAGATATCAAAAAGAAGAATCATCACCAGCAACAATCTAGACTGCTTACACACAGGTAGAGAGTTGAGCAAACACTGTGAAGAGATGTAAGAAGATCCTGTGTACATACAAGACTAGTTCTAAAAGCACAAAAGACATTACTCCTAGACACTCCCATATCAGGTGTCTAATGATTCTCCAGTATATAAACTGTATCTAGCTACCAGTTGCAGCAGTCCTACTTTCAGCTTTGGCAAATCCTATGGGTATATTGCTATACAGATAGTTGGAACCCGAGATGGATGTTGCTGCAGATTACTCCACTGATATTGCTTCCCTACCATCCATAAGCTAATCTAAACAGATGTAGATGAAAAAGCATTTGAAGCTCATATGCGAAGCTGCAGAAACACACTACACACGTCTAGCTCGAGGTGGGTTCACAGGCCAACCCCCAGGTGATGGTAGTGCTGCTTGTGTCCTGCTTCCTGACCCTGCAATATCCCTGCCCATTTGTCAAACTTCCACTCATCTTCAATAATCAGACATTCTTCCCACAAGTGTGAGCTTCCCCTCTAACTAGAAAAGACTTTCCTCCTGAATCATACATTCAGATCAGGTCTATGACAGGGATCTATATAACTTAAAACCACTAAAGATGTGCTGACAAAACAGCCACTCATGTGGAAAGGAGTACAGAGGATAGCACTGGAAAGGAATATGATACACATGTATCTCAGTTCCCTTTCTGCCCAATTTCTGGACAAGCCCTCTGAAACTCACCTCTCAAAGTAGGAGACATGGCTGGCTGGCTGCTTCCAATCCCAAGTGGACCTATCTTATTCCAGCGTGGCAGCATCTTCTCTTGCTCTTCCCATGTCCTCTCAAAATCAGGTATTTCATCTACAAATCCATCCCACAAACATACACAGCTGTTCATACTAACAGTCTACCCTGTGCAAACAAATGCTGACTTCAAATGACGTAAAATTCATGACATACAAGGACTAAAATCCCACAATTTCCAATATGGTCCTCTATATAGTTGTTATCCCCTGATAGACAATGAAGTCATGCAGATTGTACATACCTTCATTCAGATTATGCAATGTATCCAAGGTCTGTTCCCGGCCCTCTGATGTACGCTTTCGAGTTACTGACAAACCCTGTTCTAATACCAAGTTAGCATCTTCAATTTAACACAGAAGTTTGGAACCCAGGTGTATCCATTTCACAAAACACAATCATCCACAGAATTTGGTGAACAACTACTCTGAAGACAAATCATGCTTGCTTGCTGATGACATAGTTTGAACATGTACCTTCTCTCCAACACCACGTGAGTGGCGCTTGGTCTCCTTGCCAGTTCTTAAGTCCTTCTCCTGAAACTCTTCTTCAACCACCTGACCACTCACAACATCCCCATGCCACAAATCAAATCATCAAACTTAAGTGGTTGAAACCTCACAAGAGAAAACAAAGCACAAAACCATTATGTCAGAACCAAAACTAAGCATTTGAAGTGACCTAACAGAATCCTCTGTTGAACAAATATTAAGGAGGATGATGAGGATGTGATATACCCCATTAGGACCCATGCGTCTGCTGGCTGATGATGAATACTGGACGCCATTAGGTCCACCGTATGAAACTGAAGAGCTTTGAAAGCTGTAACTCTGTGTACGATTACTATTCCTTGGGGTTGTTAATGGACCCTGTCGCTCTACAATTCTCGATTGTCGTGGCAGCTCAGTCACTGACATGCAAGCACAATCTCAGTGGATAATTTCAATCAACCATGACTTGGAGAGAAGATCCACAAGAGGCACATAGTCAGGCACAGCCTGTGATCATTTCTCTTAACATAGAGCAATGGCCAGATAAAAAATAAAAAACAAAAAAAATCTCTGCAAGCAAAGAAAGAAAAGCCAGCAAAACATTGGAGAACCATGTACCAGGCCTGACATCATCATCTGGATGCTCAATGATAGGTTCTTGGTTTGATTGTGCCCGTGCATGCTGATGTGGATGTTCCACATCATCAGGGAGCTCTTCAATAATTGGCCCTCTCCTGTGCTCATCCTGCCCGACAAAAAACTAAATCACAATGTATCAGATGCTTAGTTCCATAGTGTACGCAAAATTCACATGTCTTGACATGACAAACCTGATACCGTGTATTCAAGTGTAGATAAAGCAGGAGCCCTTCTAACTTTACAAGTCAAGTTACACTTTCGTCCCATGTTGGTTCTGGTACAGCCAGAGAGACTAAGACCCAGTTGTGGGAATCACAAAGAACCCTCACAGAATCAGAAAGATATCCAGCAGGTAGGAAACAACATACAAAGACATCGTTTCCAACTTTCTTAAACCTCCAAAAGCCAATTTCAGAACACAAGAACTTGCAAGCAGAAGTAACCAAGCAACGGCCACCACCGCATACAAACCTCTGAGATACAAAAATAGACAACAAGTTCATGACACATGTTTGCAAATTTCACAACAGAAGAAAGCCACCCCATCTCCTCTACCCTACAATACCACAATCATCCCATACTGTGCCGACCGAGAAACAAAAGAATTGAGCAAAAGGAATTTCGTACCGCATGCGGGTTGTGAGGCCGGTTGGAGAGGAAAGCACCTTCAACTGGCGGCTGGGGGACACCACCGAAGAAGGGATTTCCGAAACCACCACCGTGAGAACCGAACAGGGAACCGAAGGAACCACCAAAAGGTCTAGTGAAGAATGGATCGCTGAAGAAAGGATCATTATCAAACACATCGAACAAACTCCTCCTCCCACCACCACCACCACCACCACCTCCTTGTGAGCCCGGGGGCCCCATACCACCACCCATCCCGAATCCAAAATTCGCAAACGGATCAGGAAACCCTTCAAAAGGCCCTGGACGATTACCCCCTCGCCCCTGCATATCCCTCCTGACTCACCCAACCCCTGCACCTTCTTCTTCTTCTTCTTCTTCTTCTTCTTCTTCCACACCTCCCCCCGTCAATGCTGTCTGCTCCCCTTATTCCAATACACAAAATACAAGAACAAAGCCACAGAAACTAAGCTAACAGCACCAAACCACAAAGCCAAATCTGTTCCTGAAACACACAAACACGCATGTGCACACACAAACCGACAGAATTTTCGTTCAAATTTGGTTTTAGGGTTGAAAGCTCCATAACTGCCTACTCGGAAGGGACTTGAGAGCGAGAGCGAGGGCAATGGGGCATGCCTCTTGGTAGTGTGAACAAATCAACGATTGCCACCTGTTAGTTCTGGGGTGCGCTATCCCCTCTTCTAGAAGTTTCTGGAACTTTGGGGGAAGAAGGGGAACCTGGAATGGGTCTCTTTCAAGTTACTTAATCGCCGTGTTGTTTTTTTTTTTCTTAATTAAATTTTTTTAATAAATAAATATTTATTTACTTAACTTAATCACCGTAGTACCTTTTCATGTGCCAAAATAATTAATTTAATTTAATTTTTAAATCACTTTGGCAGTTTAAAAAAACATTAATGAAATTTCGGCAATATATTATTTATTTAGGCAAAACTTCTTCGATAGTTGTTTGGACTTTGAACCTCTAACATGATGAGACTGTTTTCCAACATTTTTAAAATTGCCAAAATGGGGCGATAACATAAATGTTCCACCAATCTTTGTATTTTGCCTTCCCGTATACAATTTTCTTAAAATTTTAACATTTCAAATAGATAATTTCTAAAATAATTTTCATTTCCACAAATAATTTAATTGCCACCTAACCTGAAAAAGTTAATTATGTTATTCTTTTTTACTAATTAGATGAGGGTACCTCCCAAGTTCAAGCTTTTCTTTTTTCTTTTTTTTTTTTCTTTTTTGGCACCATGAGCCATTTTGATTGGCTCATTACCCCAGAACAAAACAAAAATAAAACTTTGCAGGCGTTTCTAAGTAGAAGTTTCTATTTTGAAGTCAAAAACCTACCCTTTGGGGGGCACCTATGTAGTAGGTGGGTGAAAAGAGGAGAACTGTCGGCAAAAGCATGTGGGATAAAAAGTGTGGTGCTATTGGGAACATCTTAAGGAACAAATTGGGAACATCCCCAAGAAAAAAAAAACAAAAATCCAAACCACCCACCCTCCCTCCAAAAAAATTAAACATTGGCCCCTTAGGTACCACCTCATTGGTCGAGCGGAATTTCTATCCCTACATTTGTTCCACCATTTTCTATGGTTCTATGAATTAAACCCTAATTAAGTGCGGCCCATAGGGTGACCTTGACCAGAGGATTCTGATGGGAATTTAACCCTAGTTGGGCGAGTTTAGTAGGATGAGCTTGGTGAACATGCACTTGCCAGAGAATTGGCCGTTCACAGCCCCTGTGCTTTTAACCTGAAGGCCATTCCTGAAATAAGGATACAGTGATGGATGGATGGATGGATATTGACACAAGCTCAACCCTAAACCCTAATGAACATTTGAATGATGAAATTCAATATTAAAGGTGCATTCACACTTGGTGTTAGTGACTCTAGGGTAGAGTCCTGTAACACCATGCTAGCCATTTAGGACTTAAATCTAGTTGCCATGAAAATTTTATGTTAAGCTAGCATTCACTTAACATTGAGCTATGGGTACCACCTAGGATGCCACCTAGATTTTCAGTTAACATTGTTTTAACATCAAGTGTGAGTGCACCATTATAAAAACAATGAGGCCATGATGGATGCCAAGATCCTGAGGCAAACGCCCTTTCTAAATGTGAAAGCACCTTATGTCTACCTTTTAGGTGCAGAGGCATCTAGTTGGAGGCTTATTTTGCCTCCACTCTGCACCTAAAGGTCACATTATTCATGGATATTTTCAGTGATAGCTAAAGCTTGAGGCTATGGGCTTTACCAAATTAAGGGCCCACGCAATGTGGAGCTGAGTATGGGCCTAATTTCGGTACAGCGCCTAGCCAAGAGCTTTACTTGTGTAAAAACCCATTGGATTTTTTTCTAGTCCATGATTCTAAAAGATGAGCTTCATTTTTTTGGGTTATATTCGCATAAGTTGTTGAACCATATCAATACCATGAGTAATGGAATGAAATGAATGCAAATTAATGGTTGTTATGCAATTTTGGTACCATAATATATGACAAAAACCCTTTGAATTTGGATGAAATAATAAATGATTACTTTGCAAGATGTGAAAAGAGCACAAGAAGGTAAAAATTGAAAACCATATGTTGTTCAAAGCCCAAGGGGAAAAAAAATTCATGATTGCCAAATGTTTTTTAGGGGTATCAACAAGTTTATTTTCAAGCTACCATGTGTTCCCATAACAATGTATTGGAAATGTCTCACAAAATCTTGGATGCAATGTTTGAGAGTGGTGGGTGTTACCATCATCTTCATTCTTCATTTTAGAATTGTCTTTAAAAATTTGAATTGGATTTGCACAAATTCTATGCAAGATTTTTGTTACACGTTTAAAAGGAGCTACCTAGTAAGGATCTCCCCAAGACTTTCACAATCATGAGTTCATCACAAAGAATTGAAAGTCTTCAATTTAACAAAAGAGTAAGTTTATGAGAAAACTCAAGGATCTTAACAATCCTTCACACATTTTCCAAGGTTTACTATTAATCCCTTGTATTTTTGTGATAATTAAATTCTCCTTCTTTGTTTTTGACCAAAAAAAATTTAGCTTGATTTTAATAAAAGAAATTGTTTACAAGTATTTTACAAAAATTGTTTGATTTGATTTCCTTCTATTATGGGAATTGAAATCATGTTTACTATTGAGTTCAATTGCATGGAAAGTTGCTTTTGTGAACTTAACAAGGTTTTTACACATGGATTTTCCTTGGAAGAAATAGTGAAAGCTCACATTCTCGAAATGCATAACTTTGTGTCAAATGATAAGAACAATAATATAATGTACATATGTAACAAAGTTGTTTTGTAGTCTAATTGTCCTCCAAGAAGTAGTGTGAAGGTCAACACACTTGCATTTTCTACATTGGGTGAAAGCAAGTTGGAGATCATCCAAGGTTCCAAGTGGTGTAAAAGATTGGAATAATATGGATTCCTCAAAGGATTTGATCACAAATCCAAGATTTATGACATGATATAATAATGGTTAACAATTCCTATGCTACAAGCATTTTCCATTTGTGACATGCCCTTTCTTTGTGACCCACCTTTTAGTGGTCACCAATTATATTGTGTTGTTCATAATTAGACACAAACATGCCAAAAAAAATTGTAAGAGATGACTATAAAATTCAAGGTAATGTGAATTATCTTGATTTTGAAGAAATGGTTCATCATATTTGTGTTTGCTTTTGGCATTGAGATGCCCGTTCTAGGCATTCACATGCATTTCACCTTGCATCAATATTTGTGGATTTCGTCTCTTCAAGTGGATTTCAACCAAAGGTTTTCATAGTTGTATTAACCTAATGTAATGTTTGTTTCCTATTGTCTTTTTCACCAATTGTACATAGAAATGACGTGTATTAAGTAAAATTAGAAGTTTCAAATTTTGTTTATTAAGGCATATTTATTTCATTTGTGAGTTAGTAAGTACTAACCCATTGTTCTTCATCCATAACATTTAGGATCAATTGTATTTATGACCTTTATGTGGGATGATGATCATATTTCAATACAAAGAAGTTTGTTTGAATTTTATGGGGTAGATAAAGTTACATATCCTTAATATAACTACATTAGAAAATAACATGATTTAGGTCAATGTTTTTGACATCCATTTTGTGGCCTCCCTTTTTCAGGGTAATTGGTTCTTCAAAAAACACTTGCAATGTCTATGGCAATTTTGTTTTATGTTGTCAACGGAACAATGGCTTACATTCTCCCTTGAAGCTTTAGGGTTTATTGTTCATTTTTAATGGAAACATGACGGTTTGGAATTAATATGTTTATGGTCGGTGCAAACATACCTCTTGTTTAAGGATAAATCCAATGTTCAATTGAAGGCAATTTCCCATCCATGGCAAATCCAATGTTCTAGGGGCAATTTCCCATGTGAAGTTTTTACCAAGTAATAGTTATGGTTACCAGGTACATGCAAAAGAAATTACCACACACCGACTAATTGAAAATATTGTAATTACACCCAACAATATGATCCTAATGTACACCTAGTTGGCAATTGTAAATTGAGACCATCCACACCATTTCAAAAGAAATGGGGAAAAAGGTGATTGTAAGGTTAAGTCATGGTGTTATTAAAAAACAAGGACAAGAGTAATGGAAGAAAAGGAGGTTTTCATTCACTAACATTCCATCCATTAGCTACTATTGGTGTGCAATTAAAGGATGGTTTGCTTCATTTTCAAAATTGGCAATATTGGTGGCGTTCATCCAAGATGGCATTAGGACTTTGGATTATAAAGGAAAAAACATTCGATGCAATAGATATGAAGGCCCCAACATAACCCTAGTAACTTTGAAAAATCTTTTAGAAAAGGGAAACATATTGTTCATGTCAAGGAATGTGAATAGGCTATTACAAAAGCAAAAGTATGGGGAGAAAAGTAGTGGAGATAAAAGAGGTATTGACCAAACAATGGGTGATCGTTAGAATGTAAGTTTTGGGTAAGTGTAGAGGGCCATGTGAGTGAGCTAACAATATCACATCAGGTGAATTTCAATGTGCAAACATAGTTTTGTTGTTTACTTTGTGATGATGGTACAACATATGGTTAAACATCAAGTTATGTGCATGTTGTTGGCCACATTTACATTGAATGAAAAGCTAAAAATGAAAAAAATTACATGGATACAAAGGGTGCATTTGAACAACCATATTTTGAAAATGTTATGGCATAAATACCTTTTAAAATATCCAAACTAGTGCATTGTCATGCCTTCTATGTTTAGTATTGAAATTAATGCACATGGTAGTAGACAACACATTGTGTAATTGGAGTGAGTTGAAAAATGAAAATGATGGGACACTTGTATAAGTAAAAGTTTTGGGCAAGTTCTATGAATTCATTTTCAACCTCATGTGTAATGGGTATGTAGTTATAAGGAAGAAAGACATGTACTTCCACCTAGTTGAAGCCTAAACCTATCATATTCAAATAATTGTTTTCTTATCACAAGTGCAAGTGGTTATCTTTCTAGGTCAACCTACAAGCTCCAAGAAATTGGTGCACATCTAGTTCAAAAACCATGTCACAATTAATAGCACTTTGTTTATGTTCTTGTCAACAATTTAACAAATTTTATTGATTTTTTAGCCACGACTCCCTCTTGATTTGTAACTTTAAACTTGGTAAAGCCATATTTTATTGACTTTGCCCAAAGGATTTTGCTTTGCATGCATGATGTAACATTTGGGATGTAATTTTTGCTTACATTGGGAATCAATTTGAAGGTGATTGCTTGAAACCAATTTTTTTTTAATTTATTTTTAATCAAATTCATTTTGCATGTAGAATTATCTAACCACGTTATGCATCCATTATTGTGCAAACTAAATTTCCTCTTGAAACTATTTTTCCTTATAATCAAGTTGAACACATCATCAAATGGAGAGTTCATGATTGTTTCAAAATGATTTTCAATGCAATTTTTGGTGGTAACTACATAAATACCAATTATGTTATACAATTTTTAAAATTATTCTCATAATTATTTCAAGGATGGTTTTCCAATTCTTTTTTTTTGTTTAGCTAGTGATATTGAAGGTTTATTTTTTATTTTTTATTGACACTTCCAAGTCTTTTAATGGCTAATGTGTTTTTTTTGGCTCAAATTTGTTGTCTTAATTATGCTTATGAATGGGCCAATTGGAAGTGATTAAATTCCTTATCAATGAAGAGACAAATGTCGACCTTACTAATCATTAGGATAGCATGGTATGCAAACATACTTGTGTCTAAAGTTGACATTTTATTTATTTTTCAAATATGTGCAAAATGTTACATGGTGTTGTGAACTACAAATCCACCAAATATCAATCATGAGAAAACATTTTGGGTTAATATCCAATAGTTATTGCTACTATTGTACATGTTGTATTCACTTTGGACCACATTGTAATCAATAACACGGGGTTGTACTTTATATGTATTGCTTATTAAAAATATGGTTTGGAAGTGCTTTCAATATTGTTTATACTTGGACTACATTATAGAATATTGTGGATGTGGGCAACAATGAATGTTGGAATGTGCAAATGTTGAATGGTGCACCAAATGCATTTTGTAGTGGTTAATAAAATAACTAACTATGAAGTTTTATACTTGACTATTGTATTTGGAATCTTTTCTTATTAGGACAAAGACCCTACAATAAATAATGTATTACTCAATCGATAGAGATATGTCTATATGTTATGACATGTTGAAATCACGTGTTCCTTATACACATACATAGGAAAAGTATCAAATGGAAATTTGGCATGGGACCATTGAAGTAGTTATGAGAGAATCCTTCACCACAAATTTTATAGATGAAGGATTATAAGTCTCCTCTTAGTTAATGTTTGTCCTACTATTTTTGAACCAATATAAACATGTGGCACTACTACATATTGTGCCTTTTTGCGAAGGGAAAAACAAAAAATCGAAAGGGTTTGTGAGCAAAAACAACCTGCCATATTTGCGATGTGACATGCATCGCAACTTGTGGTTCACCAACCATCGCTAATATATAATGTACCTTAAATCATCGCAGCACTTTTGCGACATATACCACAACCAAAACTTTGCGACCCTCTCAGTCTCCGTGCACGTTAGCGATATTCCACAGTTCGCACCTCTTAATCATACTCACAACATCGCAAATTTTAAAATACACAAAGTATTGCAAAACACTTTGAGACTCACAAGAAATCGCAATCTTGCGTTATTCAGAGCATCGCATTTTGCGTTTGAATATGTATCGCAAACCTCATCACAAATTTTTACAAAAGTTTCTGGTGTTGGACGTATCGCAAGTTGCGATGTGCGTTAGTTCGCAAAGTAGTAAAAGGGATCCTGGAGAAGGAAGTTTCGCAAAAGGTTTCACAATGTCATCTGATTTATCACGACCTTTTTTAAGTCGCATAAAATCTCGGTGACATTGAGGTAGTACATGCAGTAGTGCAAAAGAGAGTAGTACAAAGTTCCCAAAGGGCCTACTCTCGGAACTATAAAGGCTGAAATTCGCTAAAGACTTTGACACAATGAACATTGTGGAGTAATATAAAACCACAAGCTTCAAAGGCAATCTGCATAAAAATAATGAGTAGTACATTATACGTGGTCATCATCCACCTCAGAGGTTGTGAGCACAACCTTTGGTTTCTCACCTAGAATATAACAGGATCGTGGCACATATGTGACAACAAGTGACCACTCCTCTGGGTTTGGGGGATAAGGAAGATAAAAGCATTATTCTACATGACTGGGAAAAGTAAATGGCTCTAAAGTTTGCCAATGAGATGGCCGATAACTGGTGGCAAATGTCTTTAATCGTGTGTGTCCACATTCATCCTGAACTAAAGTGCAATTTGCATTAGCAAGGTTCACTTTAAACCACTTGCACTTAAACACATACTCTTCAAACTTTGAATGTGCATCATAAGACACCACCAAGATCTCTTCCAGCTTTCCATAATGTGGCACAATATCTCGAACAA
>Ga0116231_10009115_pt1 | contig 16963 bp, 15 predicted proteins | sample S1TSphgellanicum_2_FD_89695 | JGI IMG/M metagenome (GOLD analysis project Ga0116231, IMG submission 89695) | Host-associated microbial communities from peat moss isolated from Minnesota, USA - S1T2_Fd - Sphagnum magellanicum MG | ecosystem: Host-associated > Plants > Peat moss > Unclassified...
GTACTCATCAGTCTTTTTTTTTTTTTGGCAAAATTCAAACATGAAAGTTTCTTATGAAACTAATTTTCTTTTAACCAAAAATATGATACTTATATACAATGGTTATTTAATATAAAGAACCTTGCCATATCTCATATTCGTGATGGTTATGAACTTGTTTTTTGAATTAAGAAGCAATTTGCAAAGTAATTAACAAACATGAATGTTTTTCACTTGTAAGTTCTACCTTTTGCCCTTCCAAAAAACATGTAGCCAATTAGTTGTATCACCAAAAAAAAAAACTGTAGAACATGATGACACATTGATTTCCATGATTATGAAACACATCACAACAATTTAGAAAAGGTGAAGAATGACTAAAACTTTCGACCCATGACATGACCTACTAAAACTTAAGACTAATAAATGCTAACAATTTTAAATATATAATTTTATATCTTTTAAGAAAATGCACACAATTCAAGTTGATATTCCTATGTTTGATTGTTGTGCAATCCCTTTTATTTTTCTTGCAATGTTCATTCCCATATTCAAATTTTGCTTTGTTATCTTTTTATAAGATCCAAGGCCACTACATCCTCAAGTTGTGGAATTTTTATGCCACAATTCTCCCATCAATATCATCACCCTTAATTCCCATATATCCCTTATGCCTATTACTATTCACTCATGCTTTACTCGCAAATTGTCCATTGGTTCACACATCGATCAAATTATCACAACAATAGTAGCTTCAAAACTTCCACCATTCAAACTCATGATTGAGAAAGATTTTTTCACACAAAAATAAAACCTTCCACTCTTTTAGAAGTGCCCCCCAAATCTCCAATTCTTCACGTGTCATCCTCATTATTATTGAAATCCCATCATTCACAAACCATGCCTTCTTATATATAGGAATGGAAAATTGAAATTGAAAATTACACCTCACAAATCATAATGCATGCACAATTTTCCACGGTGCATATAAAAACCAAACCAAAAAATGGGTCAAACAACATGAGTAAACATAAAACCCATGATGCATTCTAACCAAAGATGCCCAAATTGATGCATCACAACCACCAAATAAATATCACCATCACATTAACCTTCAATGTTTTAACACTTAAATTTCAAGCTTCAACAATCAATGAAGTACAAAAAGAATTGGATTCAAACCATGATTAGATTTGTGAACTAGGTTTTAAAGAAAAATTGAACCCAAAATCAAAATTGTAGTTATATTTTTGTGTGGAACCATAACCATAACTAGAACCAAAATATCTATTTCAAAATAAGAAGGATTGAAACCAATAGGGTTTGGAAATGGATCCAAACCATGATTAATTTTCAGATTCAAAACTTGAATGGGAATTGAAAAAAATCTTTTGAAGAACTAGACTTGAAACTAGATTCTTGATTATATTTATATTGAAGTTCAGATAATTCCAATTTATTTCTAAAAATAGAACCCAAGGTTTATCATAAAAGTAAATAATCACCCAACATCTCTTCAATGTAAGATTTGAAGGGCCAAATCTCTTTCAATTTGATCATTATTTGCTTCATTGGAAAGAAATCAAAAAACATTACAAGGAAGTGGCCATCATATATTCCTAAAATAGGGTGACCTTTAAAGTCATTTGCAAATCCCAAAAAAATGCATCCCAATGTATCCCATACATTTTACATGTTCTCACAAACTTTTTTTTTCCTATCTCACATCACTTCATTGTGCTATGATGACATGTATGGTCATAGGCACCCATTTGTCCAAAATTTAACCTACCACCAAATCAATTTTCACCTATAGGTAAGATGAACTTGACCTCTTGGTTTGAAAAATAAAATAAAATGAGAAGCTGGGATTGGATCCCCCAAACCTCTTTATCTTAAGCTTAGTCTGAAACATCCAAACCTCCAAAATGAGTCAAACCTCCAAGGTTGGAGGTTTGGAACAATGCATAATTTTTCAATGCACAATGGTGATGGTGATGGAGTTCAATTCCTCCATTGTCACTTCCTTATAGTGAACCCCTTTTTTTGCTCCTTCTATTGCTATTGTAATTGCTTTGTTATTGGGCATGTAGGTAGTTTTAACAAGAAGGGTGAAAAAGAACATGGAAATAAAAATAAGGAGAAAGAAAGAAAGAAAACAATAATAAAAAGGAAGGAAGCCACCATGATAGAAGCAAGGGCCTCTTCCTTGATGGTTTTCTTTTTCTTCTTTTCCTTTCCTTCACACAACAAATTATAAGGTCTAGGCCCTCTCTAAGGTTCAACTTCTAAAGGAGTTTAAAAACCAAAAACAAATATAAAATCAGAAGTCTCCGAATGACTCTTTATTATCTCAAGAAGCAATTTAAGAAGCACCCTTTAACTATGACTCCTACCGATTGCCACTTCATAAACAAATACACGACCAACATGCCACATAACATCCAAGCAAAGCTCGTAAACAAACTAGTCCATGTGCAAAACGCAAAATATAAACCCAATTCATAAAAACACCTAGCCTAGTTGCATCATAACACAAAACTAGACCAAACAATAAAACTAAAACAAACCCACACATGTTAAAAATAAACTTATTCCCCAACACTTGTTGCAAATAACCTTGTGTAAACAACTAAACTTTTAGAGTTGCACAAAACTCAAGAAGTCACACTTTTGATGATTCAAAATGTGACTTGTGTGCAACAACACAAGAATCATGGTCTAGAAAACATGAAGCTAAGCCCAATAAAATTTGCAAAAGAAATTTGCATAACATTAAAAAAAACTTATAAGATAACAAACATGTGTTTTGAAATCTCAAATCACCAAAAATGATTTGAGATCGCACAAACTTGGATTATATCCCAACCATATAATATCTTGAACTTCATCACACCTAAACTGGTTGAAGATAAAACTAAACTAACCCAATTTATCCGTAATTAATGGGACTTAAACAAGCAACTAAATTAACACACCTAACAACTTGCCCAAAGAAATGAGGGCAATTGAACAAGGATTTTGGAACATTCCTTCAAGAAGTTACATCTTTACTCTGAAAATATGGGATACCAACTATACTTAAAAAGATTTGTCATGTTTCAAATGCAATAAAAAAAATTGATGAAATATTTTTTAATTGGGCATTGGTCTTAGAAAAGGGTTGAACCCATGCCACATTTGATTTGAGCTTTGTGCTCTTGCATACTACGAGTGATGATCAATTATTTCAATTTTTTCTTATGTTTTCATATGGTTTTCAATAATTCATGATTATTTACGTCAATGTCAAATTTAATTTAAATCAATATACATTTCATGTGGATGGTTAGTACATAGCTAACCACCATGGGTTAGCTATGGGACAAGAATACAATGAAAAAGTGGTTTCATGTCCACCATGGTGCTGTGCTGGTGGGTTGCTGGTTCACTCTGGCCATCAGGGTTTTTTCCCCTCACCTTTGTGATGTAGCTGAACTGTGGCAATCATCCATCATACAGTTTAGCCAAATTTGGCTATGAACATGATATGAAAGTTTTTAAAAAAAATGTTTAAAGAATCCTTCACATTTTTGGCTACATGCTAGAAACCCAAATAGAGAAAAACATGCCTAAAAAAAACTGTTGAAATGTGGCCACTAAAAAAAACCCCCAAAAACACAATTTTTTTTAGCCATTTTGAATTTTGATTTAGCCAAATCACTAATTTTAGCCATCCCAAAAAAAAAAGAAAAAAAGAAAAAGGCTGCTGATGGCGCTAGTGTTTATGAACATAACTTAGGTCCAAATATAACCTAGATAGCAGTTAAAATATTCCAGGGATTAAAAAATTTTAAAATTGCTGACGTGGCACTTATTTATTGGCTGTAAGCAGGCCAGTTAGAGTCCCCCCCTTAAAAAATAGGTAGGCCAGTACGTTTGCAGTTTGGACCCAACCTCCGCTAAACACTCCGACCGACAAATTTAGCGGCACAGAATCTCCCATAGAATATCCCAATTTCTCCAACAATACCTACCTCACTAACCCACTCCCGATTCTCGCACGCAAACTTACTAATCCGATTCCCGTATTAAGCGACCTCACTAAACCCACTCCGCCTCTAGCACACAAACTCACTAATCCTGGTCAGTACTTAAACTTTAGCCAAATCTGAACTTACTGAAACGCTTCTTCGCGAACTTTCAAACTCACTAATCCTCACTAGCCAAACAACTTCCAAAGACTCACTAATCCTCTCCCCGAACTACTTCAAAATAAACTGCCAAAACTCACTGATCCAGCCCTCCCCGCCCTCCCCCCCCTTCCTTTGCTGTTCTAGCTTTGCAAACACACGCACTAATCCTACTCACTAATCCTCTCTCGAAAACTTGATTACAGAAACTTCTAACTCACTAACCCACTCGTCTTCTCCAACGCAAAATTCACTAATCCCCGGTCTCTTCCGTCCGTAGGTATCGTAATTCTCGTCGCTTGCAGTTCTCTCCCGCGGACGTCCGCGTCCATTGGACGTCCGTCTACTCCGTGCGTGCGTGCTTGCGTTCTTGCTTCGCGTGCTTCCTTCGTTTCCCCGTAGCGTCACATGGCAAGCATAGCGGCTTCGAAGAATATCTTCGTAAGAAATCCTTAAGAATCCATTGATGCCGAACGTAAATCCAAGCTGCCGCAGTCAAGTGTTGTCGTGTTGTTGTCGTAGTTTACACCGGTTGCTTGTGTCCAGGGGCTTTGCTGTTGTTTGGATTGGTTCTTAAGCTTTTGCAGAAAATCCACCCACCCATTCCCTTCAGGACTAAGTCTTCTTCTTCATGCTTTGAGGGTATGGATCTGTACCTCCTTTTCACTAATCTCTCATGTGAGATTCTGTGCTTCTTCCTAGTTCCTTGACAAAGTGATGATCATCATCTTTAAGGCAAATATAATATCACAAGTCATGATCTCCAAGTTGGTTAAGTAGAGTCCCAATTCAGAAGATCACAGAGCTTCTTTGTTGCCTTTTGTGGATGGTTGTTGTCACTGGGTTTCCTTTGTTAGGGCAGTGGAGAGTTCATAATTAGGTCAATTAGCTTTTGGCAGGGATGATGGAGCAGCAGTTGCAGCAGGGAATCGTTATGAGGGAGCCCAATTCTAATGGAGATGATGCAGGGGAGGATGGTTCTCTTCAAGTTGGGCTTCTTTCTGCCGAGGTTAGTGCAAAAGCTGAGCTTTGATAGTTAGTGAGAACAAGTCCTCCTCTTCCCCCACTGCACAATTCACCTATATATATTTCCTTTGCTTGAACCATTATCCACAAAAAATAGCATGTCAAGTGCCTGAATTTCTTGTTCGGCTGTGGTGGTCAATAAGAGCTTGTTGCATGTTTTGAACCTAAAATTTCAGAGATTGTGTGTTTTGCACTTTGAAAGAGTGCAAGGGTTTTGCATTGGGCAATGAGAAGAAAACATACAATGGATTGACTACCTTGAGTATCTTTAGGAAACTGCATACAGACTCACCATTAAACACTGCGGCAGTGGGCAAAGTTGCAGGATCTCATTTTTAGGCACTAATTTGTGTTCAAACTATTCTAAGATTTTTGCTGCAGTGCTATGAGTTTTGTCAGTAGTTGTATACAAGTAGAAGAACTTCCTTAGGTTTTGTGACCTGGTTTCTAGATTTGTCACAATCTTGATTGGTTTCATTCATGTTGCAGGTTCAGCCAAGGTTGCAGTTTCAGCTACGAAGCCGGGAATGGTGCAGCCGTGGTTGGCTGATATTCGGTGTTCTCATGCTTACATTTTCAGCTGTATATTTGATCTTGCTTTCAGGGAGAAGTTATAATATTCTGCAAACTGCAGCTCCATTGAATTTTTTGGTGGTTGGTGATTGGGGCCGAGATGGATTATTCAATCAAACACTTGTTGCCAAGCAGGTCAGTCTGAGAAAAAAGATGTGTTTCAAAATGCAGCTTTTGCACATTAGAAGAAAATGTGACTTTGGATCTTTCTTGAGCTGTTTTGTCACCTGCTAAAGGATATATCTTTATCATCACAGATGGGTATAGTGGGAAGCAAACTCAACATTGATTATGTCATATCAACTGGGGACAACTTCTATGAAAGTGGATTGACGGGACCTGATGATACACAATTCACCACATCTTTCTCAGATGTTTACACTCAGGAGAGTCTGCAAACAACTTGGTACTCAGGTGCAACAAATGATTCCCCTTTGCTTGCATATTCATGTCAAGATTTTTTTAAAGTATGAATGCTCCATTTATACTTTTCAGATCTTATGCATGAGACTTGGGGCTTGTTGCTGCTGCAAATGTATTGCCGTTGAGAACTCATAAAAGTTGTGTGAATGTGTCCTCAGTGTTGGGGAATCATGACTATCGTGGCAATGCGACAGCACAGCTTGCCAAAGAACTCACTCTCCGTGACTCCCGCTGGTTCTGCAGTACTACCTTTCAACTTAAACATGATCTTGGCTTGTCAGATCAAGGTAGCAATGGCCTTCTAGTTAGGTTGCTGTATTTGTGGCCATGGAAGTGAAAAATTATTTTCAATTTAGTATGATCCAAGTTTTCTCTGTTTTTCTTGCTCCTCAGTTGCAGTGGACATTTATCTTCAGTGTCAAAAGTTTCAGCCTGACTTAAGAGGAAGTGTGGAGTTTTGTTTGCATTTTGTCTTCAACCAGCTTATGTCAGCTTATCTCACAAGCTTCATGGAGGGAGGTTAGCAGTTCAGGTTGCAAACACTTCAGAGCTGTGTAACATGACTGTTCTGATTTTGGTCTGTTCACAGGGGAAACTACTGGTGTGGAGTTTTTCTTCATTGACACCAACCCATTTGTGGAATCTTACTGGGTGGAGAACAATAAGGATTATATATGGCAGCTACCAATCTCTCGTGAAGATTATATAGCTCATGAGCTCATGGTAAGTTGCTGAAACATTTGCATTTTTTGGCACTTGAAAAGAGTACTATCTTATGAAATTGGCAACCATGGCGGCCAATTTTTAAGAGAATGAATGATGCCTTTTTTGTGTCTTTTTGCGACAGAACCTGACAGATGCTTTGGAGACATCCAAGGCTAAGTGGAAGATTGTGGTTGGTCACCATACCATGCGGAGTGTTGGCAAACATGGTGAAACTCACGAGCTCCTTACTGAAGTGCTGCCTATCCTTGAGGTCTGTGGTCCTATTTCTTCTTCACTGCAGTTGATAGAAACAGGAAGAATGTTTCTTCTCAAGTGAATAATTTTATATATTCCGAACTTCAATGATATTTACATGACTATGATATTGGATTGGCTGATCTTCAGGCTAATGGCGTGGACATGTACATCAATGGTCATGATCACTGTCTGCAATCCATTAAGCGCTCTGACAGGTATTGCTTCTGCATCTCCTGTCAGAAGAGGTCTAGTCACAAAAGGACCAAAGTTCCATAAAATGGACATGCATCACTGTTTACAATTCACTTAATATAACAGACTTAGTATTCTGATTGGGTCATATCACAATGGTTTACTTCTTGAGCAGCTAGTTACATCCCTGTTTCTCAGATAGTTGCATTTATCATATATTCATGCAATAGTCAGAATATTTCTGTGTGTTGTTGATCATGAAAGAAATGAGCTTCAGCTGTGAAAGTACATCTTGTTGTCATCACAATCAAGTTCTCAATTCCCTTTAAAAATATGGATGCAGCTACAATTTGTCCAGCTCAGTTGGAGTAGTGATCTGTCTCATAGATGGATTTTCAATGTTTGCAGTTCATTACATTTCTTAACCAGTGGAGGAGGCTCAAAGGCTTGGAGAGGCCGTGGCACCAACCAGGACAAAGACACAGGGCTCCAGTTCTACTATGATGGCCAGGGATTTGCAGCTGTTTCCATGGCACCCTCCTTGTTCCACATGGACTTCTATGACATCTCTGGCAACATCCTGCATAGCTTATATATCTCAAAGTACTAGCTTTGTGTGCATCAATGTACTTCAAAGAAGCAGTTTACCTCTTGCACATATAATTTTTAAGTCCTTGACAAATCAAGGTAGCCTAATTGCAGCACGAGTGATAGGATCATTAAATGATTACATTGCAGTATTCTGTGGTGCCTTACATATATACAGTGCTTTACGTGGAGGGGCAAGAGCCTCAAAGTCTTTGCACACAGGTTGAGGTTTTGAAGAGCACATGTACTGTATTGAGTACTATTGGACTCGAAGTTCAAGACCAGAGATAAGAAATCAGGGCACCTTAACAAATTGATCTAGGCCTCGGGAGAGTTTTGAGCGCCATACAGTTTAAATGACAAACTGATCTGTTGTTTCAATCAAAATCTGAAGCAGCTGTCTAGACAAATAATTTCTGGAAATATGAGTTTTCTGGAAGCATCTTATGGGCATTTGTGTGATATGCCCATTGCTCTAAAATTGAATCCACCTGTTAGTTTATGTAATAATAGGTAAGAGCAACTCCACCAGTGCTCAGTATGAAATTGGATGAAGTAAAAACATGCCAGTTTGGCCTAGCCCAGCAAAATGGTTTTGGTACAGCAGACTGCTGCTCGCTGTTTCTGATCGGCTCATCATAATGAGTCGTCCAGCTGGTTTGTTATTAGTAGTCTCCCACCTATTTGTAGTACAAATTTTAGCATTATGGGTGGGGTTGGGGAAATAAAAACAAAACTTGTATGTGAGAAATATTTTTGCAAGGTCACATACTGAGCACCGCAGGAGATGCTTCAAGAGCCTCTTGAACCACAACCTGAAATTGGGGCCAGTAACAGTGTTCATAAACTCAACATAGTGTAATTATTTCCCATCCTTTTGGCAGAAGAAATCTCCAAATTTTGAGAATTTTGTTTTTTGGAAAAAGTTTTGCCACAATTTCCCTCTGCCTTCGGCTTGGTAGGAGTGTTTGTATATAATTTGAAAATGTGTATATAGGTTCTAGGAACCCATTGCCATTTTAATGTGAGATCCCTCTTGAGATTGAGATCTTTGCAGCTAATGCTATGTTAGAAAGTTGAAAAAAAAACCTTGGATGGGTGGGTATGATGGAATCCGAGTCATATATAACAATTTTCACCGTATATAATAATAACCTACTTGTCAGAGTTGTTTTAAGGAAGTTTCTTTTAGAGGCAAAGTGGCACTAATTTAGCTCTAGGAAGATTTTGCCAAATCTGGCTATAAAACTAGATATGAAGTACAAATCTTTAATCAACCTTCTATATTTTTGGCTTTATACTAAAAACAAAACACCGAAATCTGACAAGTTTCACTTCTTTTTCTTTTTTCTTTTCCTACTTCTGGCATTTAAAAACCTCCAACAACAGTTGATTTTCAAATAATACTTGTTAGTTAGTTATTCTTTAAAATAAAAACCTTTACCCCATTGTGAAAGAATTCTAGACTTAACTGCATGTCAGTAAGCGGCGTCTGTTATGTTGCAGAGTCCTTTCAAAAACTAATTCAAAGGATAAAATATATATTTTCATGAGTTCCAGCCGTGGAGTTGACATGGCCGAGTTGGTCTAAGGCGCCAGATTAAGGTTCTGGTCCGAAAGGGCGTGGGTTCGAATCCCACTGTCAACACCCTTAACAGACTCCAGTTCTTTTTAGATCTTGTAAATGAAGAAGACCCATGTCACCTATTTGCTTCTAGTTGAAGTGAAGGGGCTAGTTATGTTTGATCAACTTCATATACCCTACTATACTCACGTCTCTGGTATTTCCTTGGAGCTTGGTTATTTACATATTATTTGGTCAACAGATTTTGCCGCACGCATGCATGTCTGGATGTGTCTGGATATGTCTGACAAAGTGATATTGTATCTGGATTTGTGGTCAGTCTCCAATGGCATCATTGGTGACCAGCAATCAATCCTCTCTATTAACAAAAAACAGATCATTGTGCAAAAGAACAGTTACTTGCAATATATATTGTACAGACATTTCAGCTACCACTTTTGGCTTTTGAGATCATTTGACATTTTATCAAGACTTTGTTCAAGCTGAGTTCTACTGGAGTGAACCTCCCCAAGAAGAGAGTTTGCTGCAATTCTGTTCATGTCCTTGCTGCTGTCACTGCTCCTCCTTACACTCCTCTGCTGGAGGAGAAAGGTTCTATGACCCACAGGAGTATGACAAGAGTAAAGAGAACCTTGGGATTTTTGGTTGCTGTTGCTGCCAGACTATGAAGGTTGCTGTTGCAATGGGTTCATTTTCTTTTCTTTATTTTGCACACCCAACCCCCATTCCAAAGCATATCTTTTGTACTCTCCTGTTGCCAAGAGGAAAGCAGTCCTCTGAAGGTAAGCAACAACAACAAGGGTGCTTTTCTTGCTTTTGTTCTTTGCCCTGGACACTCTGATGAGACCAGCCACTCAAAAAACTTGTTTGTTTGTTCATTCATATGTGACCTCCCCTTAGAAACAAAGGATTTGAACACCTGTGGCATTATACAGCGTCTCCATTTATGATTTGAGTCTTCATTATATGTAACGGTTCTTTGCAATTTTTTTCATAAGAAGCGAAGTTCTGGTTTTCATTCTTACCCTTGGTACACAACTAGAACACAAGAGAGTGTGTGTCAGTGAGTTCTCTCATTTTCCACTGTTTTTATGTCCTTGGATGACAACAATTGGCAACAAATTGATTCACTTGAAGCTTTCTGTTCTATCTATTGGAAAGCCGAAGAACTGTTGTGATGGAACTTCTCAAATTGGACTTGTGCTTTATGTTGGGTTAATGCCCATGGGTGCAGGCATTCTTAAAATGTGGGGCTAGTCTCGACTATGCATCACCTAAACACCTTATTTGAATATGTCCGCACCCATGGGTGTTAACACCTACACATAACACCCTCTGGACATGCTCCTTCCCCTACTCATGGCCAAATATTAGGTCAAGAATCCCCATCAGGGAGTGAGACTCCTATGAGTTGTTATGTTAATGTGAAATTCTTTTTAGTGTGTCAAAAAGGACTTCAAAATGGCAGATGTCCACAAAAGTAGAACACATTTGCCCATGCAAGACTGGACAAGAGTACATTCCATGTATTGGAGTACCCAGAGGGGTGGCAAGTGGCCATGGTCTGACCAATAGCCATTATCTGACATAACTGGCACTTGGGAGACATCATTAGGCCACTTTGTAAACTCTTTTCTAGACCTCACAATCTTCTATGCATCCATCACATGCATTTGAAAACCCTGAGAAGCTCATGGTGAAGGGCAGGATCTCTCCTGAATGTAGCTTTGCTGATTTCTCATGGATGTAGAGGCCAGGACTATGGACCTCACATAAATCAGTTTCTAATTGTAGAATATGCTAAATGGTCTCTCTTCATGAGGACTACCACTGGATTTTCAAACAAGAGAATATGTGCAGAACTGGCAACATGGCTGTGGAGTGGTGAATCTAGGGTACATAAGTTGCCCTACTGTGAGAGCTCCCCGATTGATAACGCTTCAACTTTGAGATGGCATTCATTACAAGTGGTCGAATGTTCTCATGCTTTGTAAGGAGGGGGCTGCGACTGACCGTGAGCAATGCTGGTAACGTTGCAGCTAGAGCATCATTGCTAGTTGCAGCATGCAGTGACAAGAAACAGAGCAGTTGCAGTGCATGAATCTTCCCATTTGCATCTCCTTCGTCTCCGAAACTAACCAGCTGAACCAAGTTGTCAGTTGCCCCTTGTTCAAGTATAGTTTTGGAGTGCTCTATGTGCAAGTAGTTTTCTTTATTAGCAAACTTGCTAAGGGCAATAGCACACTCTGCTGCTACCTTGGAATTCTCACTTCCAAGTGCTCTAGTCAGGGCGGTGATTTGCGCTCTGTCTCGTGCTGGAAAGATGTGTGCCAAGCTGCCCAGAGCTTTTGCACATGGTGCCTGCACAGTCAGAGACAAATTAACAAAAGACATGAGCAGCAGTCTCATTCACAGTCTATGTCCATAATTAGAAGGGCAGGAGACCACCATCCATGATGAGGTTGTGAACAGACTCTGCATACCTTTGTTTCTCATTCTGGCATGAGAGAACTCTTGAAAGTTTCAAGAAAAGAACAACAACTCAGCTCAGAAATAAGGAGAAAAGAAAATCTCATGAATATCATGAAATCTCCATACTCACAATTAAGGAAACCGGGATCAGGTGAAGAAAAATTCCTTTTAAGTGAAAGAAAAACTCCCAGATAAGGACTGAAGCATCAGGAAGAAGAGAAACACAGAAGAGATGAACTAGGAAAAAAAGAAAAATAAAACTAGTATTGAATAGTGGTGACAGTCTCTCTCACTTGTTCAAGGACCATCAATAGTAGCATGTGTGATAGTGACTTATCTATCACAACTTACCCACTGACTTCACCAACTCCCTACAGGTGCTATAGGCCAGTGTAACCAATAGCCTGTGTACTGAGTTTCTGTTGAAAGTCCAGAAGCTAGAGGAAGACTCAGCCATGATACTGCCTAGAACCTTACACCAAAGAAAGGAAAACATAGAGAAAACAGAGGGATAAAACAAAAACAAAACAAAAGAGGAGGCACATTAGGAAGAAAGAACAGATTACAATAGACAAAGGGAGAAGATGAACAAAGCCCAATCACAAGACTAACAAGAACCAGTTACAAGACTCTAGATACAAAATCATTTGGAAGATTCCAAATCCTCAAATTCCAAAAACAAAGTTCTCTTTATTGGAGAAGCTCTACTCCTCTTTAAGAATATCTGTAGAGGATAGCCTTTATTCTCCAAAAGAACAATTAGACTGACCTTCTGAGAAATAAAGAAAACTTTAAAACTACAAAGCCTCAAGAACCTGTAAAACTGACTATTGACAGTGCCCAACTTAGTAGTAATGGAGATATTATGAACTATATCAAAAGAATGATGAAGTATAAGGATTTCTGACTATGCAAGATTTGAAGCCCATACATTCCTACTAGAGAACTAAGCTTAAAGAAAACTGAAGAAATATAGGGCTCTCCACATTCAAAAATAAATTGTTTACTACACTTATTCATGAACGTTATAATAAAAGGACGTTGAAAACTCTTAAGGTGATCTAGGTCAACTAAAGGACCAGAGAAAGAAGATTGAGAAGAGGAATGTAAAATGGAGAGACAACAGGTCCTCTTCTGAACACAAAGAAGTTTGGCTTTCCATTCACTCAAGATCCCTGGAACTCCTAGAAGCTCTTCCTACAATTGTAGTCACTGTGCAATACTTGTTGGATTTTAGGACCCAACAGATCTTCCTATCTCTGTATAGTTGAGGATCTCTTGTCCTGAAGTTTTGACATAATTCCAAGCAATCAAGGAACAACGCTATAGGAGGAAGACAATCTAAAACACTGGGAGGTTTAGAATGGACAAAAGAATCTACGCTCCATTTTATGTTTCCATGTCCAAAAAGGTGGAGTTCATTTAGGTCACATCTTCCTGATAAAATAATATATCATTCCTAATGGAACCAAGAGAGTTTATTATTGAAGTAAGATCTCAGTTTAAGAACCAATTGCTGGTTGAAGCAAAAGTCTCTGGTCTTGATTGAGGACTCAAGAGACCCCATTTTGATGGGAGGACTACTCCCAAGCAGTAGGGAAGCCTGAAACGGCATTGTTTGTTAAGACTGAAGGATCGCAGTTCTTGCAATTGCAGAGAGTCAGAAATAAGGAGATCTACAATTCCAATGGTAATAAAAAAAACTTGACCCAAATTCCCTCTACTGTGATAGCGAATGGTGAATGTCGAAGGTTCTATATTCACTAGAATGAGAGTGGAAAAATATTCCTGAGAAAAAATACCTGTAGATTGGGCTTGTCTGTGTCTGCTTCAAGTACCTGCAGAAGACACTCCACCACAGCTTTTACTGCTGCCGAGTTTGCCCTGAAAGCTGTCCTTCTGAGTTTGCCGTCCTTCTCCGCTGCTGCCGTAATTTCCATGATGGCCATAATAGAGTTGTACTTCACTGTTCTTTGGCCTGTTTCAATCAGTTTTGAGAAACATAGTAGTGCACAGGTGTCGGTGATGAGCTTGCTGTTGTTGACATTATTTGCTGCAAGCTTCCACAATGCATGTGCCACCTCAGCCTTGAGCATGAGTTTGATTTCAGGGTCCTCCAGCTTGTCTTGGGGATTCTGATTTCCTTGGTGAAGGGCAGAGGTTTGTCTAGTACTCTGACAGTATGTTGTGGACCTTCTTCCATGGGTGACAACAGACCCTGGTTCCAACCCTACTGGAGCAGGTTCTAGATCTGTGTCCAAGTGATTCCCTGTCTGACCAGTTAGATCTTGTGTGCTAGCGTGCCCTGAGTCACAAGCTCCATCTCCCTGAACTCTTTGCTCACCAAGAGACTGCACAATGGAGTGAAAGCTTGGACTCTTGTTGTTGGTCACCTTCAATGCTTTGTCATCAATAAGATCATGTGCTAACAATGCGACAAGTAATCTGATTGCACCCAGCAATGCCAACTCGTTTTGCACTTCTTCATCCTGAGAAGCAAACAGTGAAATAGCCCTTGCAACTTCGATCTGTGCTCAAGGCCAAAAAAATGGAAGAAAAGCTGAGCTCATACACTGAAAAGAATGTAGAATTTGCCCCATGAGAAAGTTCCCAAAGACTAAAGCAGAGACAGAAGGTGACTTTGTGCTTATCAAGTAGATGGGTACTAATATACCAACCTGAACTTTCATAGAGGTGGCATGGTTGCCTAGAACATGTACAAAAGCAGCTGGTGCACCATCCTTTACCATGGATTTTATTCGTCCTGGGTCTCTGGCCAGCTGCCCTAGAGCTCTGGCAGCTGCTTCTTGCCCTGAAAGTGTGCCTTCTTTCAGCAAGCGAAGCAGAGGAGGCACACCTTCTTCCCGGACAATGATCTTCACATACCGTTGATTGCCCTTGGCACATGTACCGAGATAATCAGCTGCCTCCGCCTTCTTGTCTGGAGTTCCAAACTGCACAATGGACACTTGCTCCCAGACTGTGCCAAGAACAGGATCTGCAGATGCAATTGGAGGTATCCCTGAAAACTCTGGACGGTCTTCTCCGTATGCGGAGATGCTAAGAAGCCATGTGATATCAGCAATGGAACTCCCTAGCGACAGGTTCGCTTTTCTGAAATCTGCTGTTGTGTTTGTGATAGAAGAGATGACCATCATTAGAATGCCGATCTTCTTACACTTCCTTACAAGCACCAGCGCTCGATACAACGCTTTTGTTACCTGCAGCATGATGCTTCTGGTTGGCCGTTCATAAAGCTGCAACCCCCCGCGCGGTGATGACTGCTGCAGCTTTGTTGTTGTTGTACTACTACTGGAATAAACACGAGCAGCTTGTCGTAGCAATTGCAGCACTGTTTCCACTTTCTTGTTCATGTCCGCGCACTCTTGTTTGAAAGAATCGGTTTCTTCCACTCCTTGTCTCACTTGCTCCGCGATCTGCATCGGAAAGGCTAGAAGATACTGCATCCCCATTTTCATGTACTCCAGCTTGTACGCATCCATCTTGGCCTCCATTTCGATCACGAGCCACTACTAGATACTACTGCTCTTCTCACAAGCAAATCAACCTAGCAAGTCTAAGAACAAACAATCCATAGAAATGGCCGCAAAAACCAGGCACGAAGGAGGAGGAGGAGGAGAGGCAAAAACAACATCATCACCAGCAGATGCTATTTCCTCACCACGTCCTCGACTCCAAGCTCCACCTTTGTCAAATTTCCAACAGCATTTTCTCTTCCACAAGTCTTCACGATGCATGCTTAGTAATAAGCATTTTCTCTCGGAAAAAAATTCACGACGCATGCCTATTTGCTGCTGCTGGAGCTTGAGGAGCAGAAGGTGGAAAAAAAGACGAAAGACGGAACAAAACTTCCGTCACAATTTGGCCTCCCCGCGCGACAACAAAGTCAAACGCTCTCCGCCATCGCTGGAGACGCTTGTAGCTGTCAGTATAGGTCCGCGCCCGGCGCAGCACCAGCAGCGCGCACCCCCGGAAACGAAGACGGAAACTGGACCCTGAAGGAAAAGGAGGCCTTAAAAGTGGGCCCTGAAGCTACCTATTCAGAAACGAGGCCCTAAGTGGAAGGCCCTGAAACCCATTAGGAAAAAGAGGCCCTCTAAGTGGGCGCTGAAACTGAAACGAATCCATTTGGAAAAAAGAGGCCTTATATTAAGTGGGCCCTTAAGCTATTCAGAAGTGACACCCTTATTTATTTTTAAGTGGGCCCTGAAGCAGAACCTTCTTTCCGAATAAGGGCCCTTATTCGGAAATGAGGCCCTTATTTGGAAAGAACAGCCCACTTACCTATGTATAAACCATGTACTTACCTTGTGGTCACCTATTTTCCTACCTACCTACCTATATAGAGGGCCTATTTCTTCTAGAAAGGGTTACAAAGGCCATCTAGTGGATGGGGCTCTGGTGGGAGCTGGTTTGCTATGGGCCCCCCAACTTGGGCCCCAAATGTGCAAATTTTTCAACACGGATGTTGCTGCGAAATAATGCACCCTGTCTGTGGGCCTGCTTTCACCTTCGGCCCCTAACCCCTCTTTCAGTGGTATCTGCAAAGCAAGGAAATTTTATTAAATCTCAGTATGAAATCCTGGAATGTGATCATAAAAAAATATTATATAAATATATAGTCCAGGAGAAGGGTCTATCTGGAGACTCTTTGGGAATTTTGAACTTGACCAAGTAATAGGGTCCATGTAGGGTGTGGAAATTTTTTATTTGAGCCTTATATAATTTTAAGTAAGGTCCAAAAATAAACAATTCTTGAATTAAAGATATGAATAAAGTAAAATTAACACATCATGAGTATCGAGAGTTTGGTTATAAAAAGAGGTGAATTATTTTTTTAAATAATTTTTAAATACATTGCTATAAATAGGGAGTGAAACTTAGATTATCATCAAATTCAGTGCTAATTTGAGTTTCTTGGGGGGGGGGGGGGGCGGGGGGGGTGGGGAGGAACTAACACCCTAACCAA
>Ga0116231_10009116_pt1 | contig 16961 bp, 13 predicted proteins | sample S1TSphgellanicum_2_FD_89695 | JGI IMG/M metagenome (GOLD analysis project Ga0116231, IMG submission 89695) | Host-associated microbial communities from peat moss isolated from Minnesota, USA - S1T2_Fd - Sphagnum magellanicum MG | ecosystem: Host-associated > Plants > Peat moss > Unclassified...
AAAGCTAACAACAAGGCGCACCAACCTACCAAATCTTAAGATCTGTAGCTACGACAGTAAGGAGTTATACTACCAAACCCGAGAGGGTTTTACAAAGGTGATGATTAATCCTTGCTGCAGACCACTAGTCACTTAAAATGTTGTTTCTCACACATAAATTGTTCAAATCTGGCTTGCCATAGCTTTCTAGAAAGCTAATAACAAGTCACAACTTGTTACCAAATTTCAAGATCTACAGCTAAACTAATAAAAAGTTATGCTATGAAACCCTAGAGGGTTTTTGAGATTTCTCTAGAGTTCCAACCTTCCAACACTATCACTAGATTTTTATTCTACTTTTCTTCCTTCTTCCCTTTACCAACACTAAACATTATTTTCCTCTTCAAGAAGCTTGTGAAACAAGTGTTCAAGATTACATGAAAATTATCCCCGAGGCAAAAAAAGTTCCCAATCATCCGAATCTGCCTTTTAAAGAAAAGGAGAAGGGAGGTGAAGGTGGATCCAAAGCTTAGTGGCCAATGGAATGTTCCAAGCTTGGTGGCCATTGGAATGTTTCATGCTTAGTGGCCATTGGAAGGTTCCAAGCTTGGTGGCCATTGGAAGGTGAAGGAAAAACCCTTTTCACCTCTTCCATTTTCCCCCAACAACTTTACTTACACCCTCAATTTTTTCCCTTTGACCTCATGATTTTACTTTACCATGGTCCTAAGCCGTTACTCACGCCTTTTTTTCCTTTTATTTAATTTATAAATTATGGTTGCGCACCTCAACGTAACAAGTCCTTCACACCTTCATTGTCAATTTGATTTCGATTGAAGATCTAACCTTTTTTCCTTTGCTTGAAAGTATAGCGTCGCGCATGGTCACATCTTACAGGCCGCAAGCCGCACAAGCGAACGAAGAACCGCCTCCAAAGTCATCTCTAGATCTTACCCTAACACAACATCTTCGAGATGAAGAACCCGAACCTCGAGAAGTGCGTGCTCGTCTTGAAGTCAAACCTCCTCGAACCTGGTACTATCGTATTTTTCCGAATTCCCGCACCCTGGTGATCTTGCTGCAAGTCGACCCCGCTTCTGGTGACGAACCCGAGACCGTTTGTGAAGGTTGTTACAAAACTGAAGACACTTCTATTTTTGCATGGTCTTTAGTTCCCGGTGTTGGTCACTATCGTTGGTTGCACGGTCCGATTCATCGACTGCCTCTTAATAGCAAGGCGGACTACCTAATTCGCACCATTCGGCGCATCCTAGATTTCCTACAGTTGTGAACCATCACTAAGGCATACCTCAGGATTCTACATGTACTTGTAGCTCCTTGTTGAGCTTATCCTTATTATAAATAAATGTTTCAATTATCATCAGACTCCTATCGCCATTGGCTCACTATCATAGTATTTATTTAATTGTTGAATTGCCTTGAATTAACCTTATGTTTAGCGGCTTGAAGATTACTTTACCTCTTATCAAATCATTCATCAACATCCCTTCAACTGCTTTAAGAATTTTTAACGTCCTTACTACTTCCTAAATACCATAACAAGATTAATGTTATGTTGAACACCGTAAATTTTGGTCTCTACTTCTACCCCCAACCCTTTAGAGATTTTTCACCCCTAATTACGCAACAGAGTTTTTAAAACTATGGTTATTAGCCTTTGATGAAGGAAAAAATTAAATCAACTCCTTATTCACCAATGACGCATGTCAGACAAGAAAATAACCCCCCTTCACACCATGCACACTCATCATTCCCTATGAAGTCGCTAAAAGCCCTTAAAAACCTTACCCCACTCAAATAACCTTGATGCAACTCTTAAATATTGAGACTACCGCACATGGTTATGTCGGTATGGCTCACAATGGCTTCAAAAGGGAAACATGAAATGTGGGATGAACTCTAAGGTTTTCCGGTAGTTCTAACTTATAAGTGTTGGAAAGTTTCTTTTCCAACACTTTGAATGGACCCACATATGGGCCCAAGAACTTATGACTTAAACCTTCATGTAATCGGAAGCTCTTGATGTTTAACCACACCTCGTCCCCCTTTTTGAAATTTCACCTCTCGCCAAGACTTGTCTGCAAAATCCTTGTACCTTTTGTGCGCCTTTTCCAAATTGGCCTTTGCCAACTCCCAAAGGCGTCGCTTTTTCTCATCAAGTTGTGTGACCATTGGCATTTCCTCACTTGCATCATCCGGGGGTTGTCCATGTGCTACCCAAGTCATGGGCACAATTGGTGATTTGCCGGTCACCAGTTGAAAGGGGGTGGACCGAGTCGTGGAGTGTTCCGAGTTGTTGTAACAAAATTCGGCTAACTCCAAGTGGTCCACCCAATCTTGTTGATTTGCCGCCACATAATCCTTTAGGAATTGTTGGATCACTAAGTTCACCCTCTCGGTTTGCCCATTTGTTTGGGGGCGAAAGGAAGTGCTCATTTTGAGTTCCGACCCCATCCTCTTCCACAAGGCCCTCCAAAACTTACTTGTGAACTTTGGATCTCGATCCGAGACTATGTCCTTTGGAAGCCCATGAAGCTTGAAGACATGTGTGAAGAACAACCTACCAATTTCTTGGGCGTGGCCTCATCTTTTGTGGGAATGAAATGTGCCATCTTGCTAAATCGATCCACCACCACCATGATGGCATCGAACCCCCTTGATGGGGGCAAGCTTACCATGAAATCCATGGACACACTTTCCCACGGCCCTTCCGGAATTGGCAAAGGTTGCAACAAACCCACTTGCTTCTTGTTGAGGGTTCGATTTTGTTGGCAATTTAAACATGTCTTCACATAGTCTTCCGCACTATCCTTCAAGTTGGGCCAATAGTAGGACTTCTTTAAGAGTGTTGTGGTGCGCTTTGCACCACCATGGCCCACGAGCGGTCCATCATGACACTCCTTCAAAATGGTGTCCCTCATCTTCCTTTCCGGTACATAGAGTCGCTTTTGTTTGTACCACAATAATCCATTTTGTAAATGGAAGTGGGACTTGGTTCCATTTTGAATGTTTTGCCTTGCCTCCTTAGCAAATGCATCTCGGCGACTTGCTTGACAAACTTCCTTTTGAAGTTCCATCTCTCCCACATACACCACTCTAAGTTGTTGTTTTCGACTTAACGCATCGGGCACCACATTATCCTTCCCGGGCTTGTGTCGAATATCCACATTGAACAAAGCTAATGTGTTTTGCCATCTCATTTGCTTTGAGGACAACTTGGGTTGAGTGGCAAAGTACTTCAAGGTCACATTGTCGGTGCACACTACCACATCTTTGGAGCCTATGTAATGGCACCAAGTTTTGAGGCAATGTATAACCGCCCACATTTCCTTTTCATGTGTTAACCACCTTTGCTCCGTCTCACTCAACTTCTTATTCTCTCAAATGCCACCGGTCTTCCTTCTTGCACTAGGACTCCTCCAATTGCAAAATCGGAGGCATCGGAATGGATCTCAAAGTCTTTGTCAAAGTCTGGCAACTTCAACATGGGTGCCTTCACCAAAATACCTTTCAAGGTCTCAAAGGCTTCGTCGCATGCTTCTTCCCATTCGTAAGTGACGATGGACTTCTTCAAGAGGTTCGTCAAAGGCGCGACTATCTTCGCAAAGTTCTTGATGAACTTGCGATAGTAGTTGAAGGCCAATCCCCAAAAGGATCTTAAGGCCGACACCGACTTGGGTGGTTTCCAATCCACAATTGCCTTGACCTTGTGATCATCCATCTTCAAACCTTCTTGAGTTATCCTATGCCGAAGGAAGTCCATTTCCGTCACCCCAAATTCACACTTTTCAAGCTTGGCATACAACTTGTTTTCCCTTAGCCTTTGGAACACCTTGCGAAGGTGTTCCGCATGCTCCTCCAAGGACCTACTATAAATTAAAATGTTGTCTATGTAAACGACCACAAAGTCATCAAGCCATTCCCGGAAAATGTCATTCATGAGAGTGCAAAATGTGGCGGGTGCATTGGTGAGCCCAAAAGGCATCACCAAGGACTTGTATGAGCCATACCTTGTGCGACAAGCAGTCTTTTCTTCATCCCCTTCCACAATCTAAATTTGGTAATACCCCGAACGTAGATCAATCCTACTAAAAACCTTGGCTCCCGAGAGACGATCAAATAGATCATCGATTCGAGGCAAAGGGTACCGGTTTTTCGCCGTTGCCTTGTTAAGTGCTCTATAATCCACACACATTCTCAACGTCCCATCCTTCTTGTGAATAAAAAGGACGGGTGCCCCATATGGTGATTTACTTGGTTTGATATACCCTTTGGCGAAGGGTTCTTCGAGTTAAACCTTAAGTTCTTTCAACTCCTCATGGCTCATTCTATATGGGGCCTTGGCGGGAGGTGCCACTCCCGGTACCACCTCAATTGCATGATCAATTCGTCTTCTTGGGGGCAGGTTTTCGGGCAACTCTTCAGGCATCACATCCGGGAATTCTTCCAAAACTTGCTTTATGCACTTGGCGAAAGTCACCAACTTGGTGGCTTCCTTGGGTTCATACTCATCCAACACCCGCATGACACACAACATGTCGTAACCTCCCACGCATTACCTTTCCCAGGTTTTTCCTAACATAAAGTGGATGGTTGGCCCTCCCACACAAGGCATTTCATGCGCCTTCACTTTCACGATCCCACTTTTGGACGGGATTCTAACTAGCCTATTGTGCTCTTCTATGAACACATTGTTTTGGGTGATGAACTCCATGCCCAAAACGCACTCCATTCCACCCAAGCAGGACACCAACAAGTCCACCTTTCCTCTCCAATTTCCTAGTTGGAGAGGCACTTCCTTTGCTTGTGACGTAGTGGGATGGGGAACCCCATCCACGAAATGCACTTCTATGGGTGCCTTGACCTCCTCCAAGTGGAGCTCCATCCTTTCAGCACTTTCTCGTGTTATGAAGTTGTGAGAAGCCCCTGTGTCCAAAAAACATAACAAATCCCACTTAGCAATCTTCCCCTTCAAGAAGATAAGTCAATTGCATTCAGCTTGGGCTAGGTTGGCATTGAAGGCAATTACCTTAGAGCCCCCAATCCCCGTTTTAGACTGGGGCAATCCTTGGAGTAATGCCTCATCTCATTGCAATTGAAACACACTCCTTTGGGTTTCACCCCAACATCTCCCTGGGGTTGGCTCCCTTTGAAAGGAGCCCCTTTCTTCACAAAGTTTCCTTTGGGTTTAAACCCCACGCCTTGGAATTGTTTGGGCTTATCCTTGGTTGGGCTTCCTTGCCCACGATTCCATTCATCATCATGCCTTAGTTTCTTGTGAAGGAACTTGTTGTCCTTCTTGAACCCGAATTTTTCACTCCACCCCACATCCGAAAAGCCTTCCACTTTGGTGATGGCTTCGGATAATGAAGAAGGCCAATTTTCCTCAAGCTTTTGCTTGGCCCAAGTTGGAAGTCCCATCACGAATTGGTACACACGATCTAACTCATGCATGTGCCGGATCTCAAGCATGAGTTCGGAATAAGCCCTCACATATTGCCTCAAATTTTCATTTGTGGCATTTACAAGGTCACGAAGTTTGCACCTCGAAATATAGTCGGAGTTCCTTGGGACAAATTCAATCTCAACACGGTCCTTGAAAAACTCCCAAGTGTAGCCATGGTTCTTCCCTTCCTCTTGTCTCATTGTCCTCCACCATGTGGCGGCATAGCCTTTCAAATAGGACTAAACAAACTCCACGGCCGAATGCCGTCCAACCTTGGCGACATGCAAATAATCCTCCATTTCTGCAAGCCAAGCATCCACAACCTTTCGGTCGTGGGCACCATCGAAGTTCCTGGGTTTGGCTGGTTGAAACCTCGCATCCTTGGATGCTCCTCCTTTGAGGGCCGCAACCAACTCATTAAAATCGGGCCTATTCATCTTGAGGAGGACTTCCAATTGTTCTTGGGTGAATAGGACCAAGCTCCTTTGTTCCTCCTCACTTTCGGGCTCATCTTGGTCCTCCCGGGTTATTGGTTCCTCCTCCCCAATTGATTCCGGTGAGACTACACAGTTTTCGTTGGGTTCTTCCAACATGGTGTCTTAGGCTTGCTTTTGATTCTTCTTGGGTGCCATCTGAAATTCCCAAGAAGATACCCGAGCTCAACCGAAGCTCTGATACCAAGTGACGCACTCCCAAGTCCTAAGTTAGCCCCAAGTTGGGCTAACTCACTCAAGTTGTGGAATTTCTGGGATTCGGGGCACGCTCCCAGCTTTTAGCACTAAAGGGGGTGAAAGGGGCGTGCTGAAAGCTCTGGGATAGACTAGGAAGAGGGACAAGTTTACTCACTTGCAGGGTCCTGCATCCAAATCCAACCCACAAATGGGTTAGAACTCATTCTGCACCTTTTTAGTGCCACGGGCTAACTTGGACTCACTTGACTCACCACGGCCCGAACTCGGGGGAAGCCACCACCTTCCCCCATATAGTATTCTCTGCAGCTCTCCATGGGACTTGCATCCTAATGGCTCTTTTTCCCGAGACTCCCAAAGTGGAGTCCCAAAATTGTCTCGGTTTGGACTCCCGGGACTTTGGACGCTCATAACTCCTCACCCCAAACTCGGATCGGGACGAGGTCTGAACCAAAGTTGTAGCTCTCCTCAAAAGCTTTCCAACGGTGTGTCACACTCCACCTACATGCATCGGAAACGGGTCGATTCCTGACTTTTAATGGTCAGGAATCAAACTGCCAGTTTGACTCCCGGCCCTTCTTTCGACCATAACTTGTGCTGCAAATGTTCAAATGGCACATGCGAGGCCATTTTGGACATCTACACTTCAAGACCTTTCCAACGGTATAAATAACGCATCAATGCAAGGTGTTTTGACCCCTATAATTGCGCTCTGAATTTTTGGGAGTCCCGAAGGACTCCCAAGTCCCATTTTCAGGAGTGTGAGTGGCGACCTCACAACTCCTTCAAAGTGGGGTTGCGACAACAAGCTTGTAAGGATGTGATGGGCAGGGATAGCAAACATGACAAGTTGTGAAAGGAAGTGACAAACAACCAAACTGGCCATCAATGGAGATAAAAAAACAAGATATTGATTTCTTTGCCAATGTTAAATAGTTGAATAACACTGGCTCAAATCCAAATTTTGACTTAGACAATGACCATGTTACTGTCGAGGAATGCATTACTTTGTTTGGCAGGAAAAAATTAAAGATAAAATCTCATTTTTGAAGTTGGTAGACAAGGCAACAATGGAGACCTATTTGAGGGTTTTTGGGACATAAACAATCACCAACAATGAGATGCCAACATGGATTGTGCATGGCTACATTGCCCCAAAAAAAGGGCTTACGACCAATTGGGCAAGGGTGGTTAAATCTATTACTAAAAAAAAAACACGCAAGAACAAGGTGAAAGGTGGGAAACTAACAACAGTGAGGGAGATAACAAACAATGGGGGCAACATGATGCCTAATGAAGATGTAAAGATATCACATATTCAACCAATGCAAGTGGAATTAGAGTATGGAAATGCATCCGCTTCTTTATCGATAAACAAATAAACAACAACTCATATTGTACATAGCAAGTGTCCCACTAGGGTGGCACTTGAAGATGTGTCAACCAAGGTCATAAAGCTCCTACAATTGAAGAAAAACTTCAAAATTTCTATAAGTCCAAGATTAAATCTTCGAAATCAGATCATGTGGTTGCATCAAGCAAATTGTTGGGGATGAAATATAACATGGATGACAAAAAAAAACATTGGAGGAAGCCTAAGCAGAACTGATAAAGGCAAAACGTGCCTTATCAAAAGTTCAAAAACAAGGGCTACCCATCATAGATGTTGTATGTGCACCTATATCCATTGTACACATTCTTTAATGTAATTTGCTCTTTTCTTTGCAATGTGAAGCTTTTTTTGTAAGGTCTTCATGATTAATAGGCATAAATTTTTGTTTTGGCAAGGGCTTGCTTAGCAAAGTTTATGCACACCTAATTAAGGGATTAACAATGGATTGAATTCAATTTTCTACACATGTGTACACTAGACCATTCAATCATTTGAAGAATGTTTGACATTCAAAAACGTTACTTGTCATTGTGATTATTATGTGTTAGGAGTGAAATTTTTGGATTAATGAAATTCTATTCAAAGATGAGTTCAAACAAACTACGATGGGGGAAGTAGCATACAATGAAACACGAGGGGAAACTCGTGATCTAGAAAAATCAATTGCAATAGGGAAATTAGAGTTGAGAGACTTGGAGAGGGATTATTTTACAATCTCACAACAATAGGCAAAAATGTAGAAGGGTGGAAGCATGTCATTTTGGCCTAAACCTATCCTACACCTTGATAGGCCTTTATGTGATGCACCCAATATGATCATCATCAAAACATGTGGTTTATGTGGTCAATGGTACCATTATTTTGATATTGTTGTCACATCATGCCTACACACATATCACCCAACATGTCTCAACGAGCATTTGAAGACCAATAAGTGCAAGGTGTGTAATCAAAGATTGCACCCAGATTGGTGGTGTAATTAACGCTTTAAAAAACTCGATGAGGAGTTGATATTTGTAGCACAAGAGATGGGTCTCGAAGAAGAGTGAATCTAATTATTGAATGAATTGAAAGAGACTACAAAGCTAAATGCTCTTAATGTCCAAGGTTAGTTTCTAAATTGTCATAATCAAATTTTGCATGAACTTGACATTTTAGTTGGATGAATTATGTCATGTTTGTGGTAATTTTTTCTTTTCAATTTAATCATATGTTTGAACTATAAAAAAGGAGGCAAAAACAAAATTGAGGCAAACTGGGGTTGGCTTGAATTGTCCCACCCGAGAGAGGAGATTTATTCTAATAGGAACTTTATCAAGCAACCCAATTAGCAAGACTTATGAGTTAGATAATAGTCGTAGTAGTACAACCCCTTCATGCCCAAGGTTGTTTCATGTTGACATCACTACAAACCACATGGGTAGTTTTCCTATTAAGAAATGTCCAACATTGTATGTCAATGATTTGGATGAAGATCAAAAGGCTACATAACAAAAGAGCCTATTCAAAGTTGCAATCTCAAGCTCCATTGATGAAAAGGATCCCAGTTCCCCTTCCATAGCAACAACACATTTGCAAAGTAAATTCTTTTGTATTTGTCCACTTTCTATTGTTTATTTTAATATGCTAAATGTGGTTGGGTTTTTATTAGATTATCTTGGTGAATTGTGTGATGCACAAATCACATTGGATCTCTAGAAATCATTGATTAGTTAAATTGTGGGGACTTTGTTGATATAGAATTGAAAAATACACAACATAAGAACCCATTCGAAGTTACAATCCTATTATCCATTGATGTAGAGGCACCTACAAATGCCCTATCCACAATGACAGTGGATGTTGAAGGTGCATTGTTTTTTATTTATTTCATTTTTGTAAAATACCCTAAACAATTTGTGGTTGATTTTTTTGTTTTGATCACTCATGTGTGGTATCAACCACAAGATGTAATGGGCCCTCATGTGTGATACATTGTTTAGCTGCTAGTACCTCGAGCAATAACAAAACACCAACAACAAACAAGGACACCCTAACTATGGGAACCTCAAAAGTAAACAAAGGCACCCCAAGCAAGAAGATAGTGGTAGAAGCTTCATTGGACTTTCTAAGCAAGGACAAGGCATTGGAAGCAAGCAAGTGCACCCAAAGCAAGGAGAAGGCAATAGAAGCAACCGAGGCCACCCAAAACAAAGAGAAGGCAACAACATCAACTAAAGGCACCCCAAGCAAAGACAAGGCACTAGGAGAAGCAACCAAAAGTACCCCAAACAAGGACAAAGTAATAGAAGTATTCAAGGGCACCTTAAACAAGGACAAGGAAAAGGCACTAGAAGCATGCAAAGGTGCCACAATAAAAAATAAAGGCCTTAGAAAGACCAAACATATGAAGCCCCCTAGCCCACTCGATGATAATAAAAATATCCAAAAAGATGAAGATAATAGCTCTAACATGGGAAATGGAATCAGACGATGAGGATGAACCATTGTCACATTACATACTAAAAAATTTGGGAAAGGTGCAGGAAAAAACCAAAGATAGAAAATAACACAAGTTATTTGCCACTCATGCAAGATCTTTGCAAACCCGTTCTAATGAGAAAATTTGATCAAAAGGCTCTAATGGAATGTAATCAAAGAACTAATGTCAATGCTTTAGTTTTATAGAAGAACATGTTTATTGTGTAGGTACAAATCTAAATATGAACCTATGTGCCCACACGTTTTTTTGCACATACCAAATGGAGCACATATCTTAGATGTGATTCATGATTTTCAACTTGCATCACAACTTGTACCTTGTTTCATTATCTACTATGGTTTGTCAATAGCACAAGTAAAGAATAAAATAGAGTAAGGCTTTGACCTAATCGTAACACCCATGATTCATGGTTTTTATGAAGTGCTCCTTGTACATTAAAAAATACCATGATTTGTTTTCAAGTATGTTTGAGTGTGTTGCTTACCATTGAAGTCCTTGGTTTTACATTGTTCAAGTCATTATGTAATTAAGTGAAATCATTCACTCACCACTTATGTGCACGTTGCATTATAGTTGTTGGATTGAACATGAAAAATGTAGCTCAACATTAAAATCCTTAGTTTAGGAATACATTCAAGTCATTTTGTAATTGGGTATAATCCTTTTTCTACCACTTTAATATAAAATCCAGCACTCTAAGTGCTTAACTAAGTACCAAAATACTTAGTTTATCATTACTTAAATTATTTTGTCATTAGATAAAATCCTTTTCCCCCACTTTATTCTCTACCATTTAACACTTAGAATGTTGGATTTAACACATTGATTTATAGTTTAACACTACAATCCTTAGTTTAGGACTACTTTCAAGTCATTTTCTAATAAGGTGTAGTCCTTTTTTACCATTAGATAAAGTCCTTTCACCCATTTTATTCTACCATTCAACACTTCAATGATGTATTTAATGTGTTTATTGTGTTCATTAGCACTAACGTCCTTAGTTTAGGATTGTTTACGTCATTTTTTCAATGTGGTAGAAATTTAGTGTTAACCAATGGATGAAGGTGAAAGTTAAATTAAAGGATTTTATATTATCAAACTATGCCAAAAAAAATAAAATGGAAATACATTAACATTGATAAAATTAAAAATACAAAACATCATTATATGCAAAGTTTACTCAATTATGATGACATCGACATATTGCAAAAATTGAAAATCCGTTCATTAATATAATAAAAAAATGAGACATCATTTTATACAAAGTTTATTCTATAACAATAAATCAACCTAAATTATATAAATTGAAAAGTAGGTAATTGACATAGTTAGAAATTTGAGACATTATTCTATGCAAAGTTTACTTCATACCAATAAATCAACCTAAATTACATAAATTGAAAAATAGGTAATTAACATAGTTAGAAATTCCAAACATCATTCTATGCAAAGCTTACTTCATAACAATAAATCAACCTAAATTACATAAATTGAAAAGTAGGTAATTGACATAGTTAGAAATCTAAAACATCATTCATGCAAAGTTATTTCATACCAATAAATCAATTTAAATTAAAAAATTGAAAAGTGGTCAATTGACACAATCAAAAATCTGAGACATCTTTTATGCAAATACTTCATATTAATAAATCAACCTAAATTACATAAATTGAAAAGTAGGTAATTGACATAGTTAGAAATCTGAGACATCATTCTATGCAAAATTACTTCATACCAATAAATCGACCTAAATTACAAAATTGAAAAGTAGTCAATTGACATAATCAACTCCAAGACATCATTCTATGCAAATTTTACTTCATAACACTAAATCAACCTAAATTTAAAAATTGAAAAGTAGGTAATTGATACAGTTAAAAATATGAAACATCATCCTATGCAAAGTTATTTTATACCAATAAATGAACCTAAACTACAAAATTGAAAAGTAGTCAATTGACACAATTAGAAATCTGAGACATCATTCTATGCAAAGTTTACTTCATAACACTAAATCAACCTAAATTACAAAATTGAAAAGTAGTTAATTGACACAATAAAAAATCTGAGACATCATTCTATGCAAAGTCATTTTATACCAATAAATGAAATTAAATTACAAAATTGAAAAGTAGTCAATTGACACAATAAAAAACCTGAAACATCATTCTATGCAAAGTTTACTTCATAACACTAAATCAACATAAATTACATAAATTGAAAAATAGGTAATTGACACAGTAAATTATCTGAGACATCATTCTATGTAAAGTTATTTTATACCAATAAATGAACCTAAATTACAAAATTGAAAAGTAATCAATTGACATAATAAAAAATCCAAGACATCATTATATGCAAAGTTTACTTCATAACATTAAATCAACCTAAATTACATAAATTGAAAAAAATAGTTCATCAATATAGTCAAAAATACAAACTAACCTAAAAACTTTAATGATAGACTATACATTCAACATGTCAAATCCAACACTCATAGTGATGCATTGTATAATAACTAGTGAAAAAAGGACTCTACCTACTTACAAAATGACTTGAACAGTTATAAACCAAGGACTTTAGTGCTAAGGTACATAATCAACATGTTAAGTCCAACACTCAAAATGTTGAATGGTACAAAAAAATGGTGAAAAAAATATTGTACCTAAATACAAAATTACTTGAAGGTAGTGCTAAACTCTAGCTTTTAATATTAAGCTACTCACTCAACATGCTAAGTCTAACACTTATTATGCAAAATGGTGCATTTATATGGTGAAAAAAAGACCCTACCTAATTAAAAAATGACCTAAACAGTGCTAAACCAAGGACTTTCATCACATATAAGATATGTGCTCCAAGGTATGTGTAATAAAAGTGAAATGTCTCCACATAAGAGTTCATTTTTATATCCAAAAAAAAACATGTGCTTCATTGGACTCTTGGGAAACATATCTAATTAATGTAATTTCATATTTGTCATACACCAAAATGGCACCATATTATTAAAAATGGCAGGACATAATACCCAACCACTCATACTTAATCGCCATGTAACTACTTCAAATCTTTGAATGCTTCCTCAATCAATTGAAGCGTGCCAATAGGTAATTCAAATGTCAAATAATTGTTTCTAATCTACATTGTGTGAAGTAGGAGGCATTCCAAACTTTGATGCACACATCAAGTGTGAATAAATGTATGCAGGTTCAACATCATCATTGAAAAAATAAGTTTTGTTCCTAGGGTGAAATAAATCATAATAGTGATTTCAAATAACCTCATCACCTTCATAGTATGTGTTCCTATAGGAATTGACGAAAGTGTATTTCACAATTTGTTTTGCTTTATCACAAAGCAACATCTAAAAAACTTTTCCAACATCGTTGTCACATGGGATAGCCACATTGTCACCAATACCAACTGAATCAGTAATGGTTTCTCCTCCAGCTCCATATTGTGTGTCATCTTTTAGATTTAACATGATTTGGCATGTTGCAGGTCTATCAAGAATTTACAGCCTTGCAATTTCCCAAGATGGAACATGGACTTTTTGATGGCACTCCCCAATGCCAATGTAGCCTATACATGCATCACATAAGCATGATAAATGATGAAATTAAACAAGGGTGGAGTTTCAATTAGAATCACTTTTGACCTGGGCACAAACTAACAAGCCCCCAAACTTTTCAAAAGGCCCAAATGTGAATCCTAAAGTGAAACAATGGAAAAAGAAAAAAGTTGGGGCACACTCCCTAGCTTGTAACACTTCAGGGGTAAGAAGGTGTGTTGGAGCTTTGGGATGGGACTATGACAAACTCACAAGCAAGAGTTCAAGATGAAATCAACTTGCATAACCAAAAAAAGAAGGTGATTACTGCAAGTTGAATATAAGTGGTGCAGCAAATTTAATGAGGACAACTTCAAGCACAAGTTTTACATGGCTCGCGACCTTTCAAAGGAGGCACCACTCCCCTCCCTATAGTATATTCTATGACTCTCCATGGGGGCTACATCCAAATGGCATTTTTTTCCCAGGACTCCCACTTGGGAGTTCCAAAATTGGGACTCTTATTGTTTCAACACTTTGAATGCTCATATCTTCTTTAAGATTTTTTTTTTTGGGAGCATGCGAAGCCAATATCTTAAATATTTCAAAAAGGTCTTTCCAATCATGTATTGAACGCTTCGATCAAAAATCATTTGAGCCCTAATATAAAGGGATTTGTGGTCAAGAGTCAAATTTTCAATTTGACTCCCAACACTTCTTTTGATCATAACTCATGCATTTAAGGTCTAAATGAACAATGTGATGGCGTTTTGGGTATTTACACTTCAAGGCCTTTCCAATGGTATCCTAGGGGCCCAATTTGGTGCTTTGTTTGCCTTTTTCAACTAAGGTTCTAAACACTTGGGACTCTTGCACAAGTGCAATTCCCAAAGTGGGAGTGCACTTAGGAATCATTGGACTCCCTCTTTTGCATTCTCCCCCATTTGTGAGAGTGTGTTTCACATTTGAACACACTCTTGTGGCCTCATGGGCCCTTGCACTTTACATTTAGCTGGGAACCCGATGTTAAGGTTGCGTCACTCATAATGTTTGTTGAAAAAATAAAATGTGCACCATTGTTAGGATTCTTTTGCATGATGTTTTTCCCCACAAGATTTGGAAAGTTTATATGAAGATGCTAAATGATTTGAGAAAAATGTTAATCCATGTTGCAGAAGAACCACTATAAATAATTCACGAATTACCATGTTTGGAGGGCAAAAAAACATGTATCAAAAAGGTTCACAAGCTTATGGAAGGTTAGTTCCACACATATTTTTTGATTAATGTACATATTTTGACTATATTTAATTGGAATAGTTAGGTCCACACATTTACTTTGATTGATATACCTATTTGAACATATTCATTGTTCGTCATGTTTTAGGTATGTTTATCGAAACACCACGGTGGATGTAAAAACAAATGAATTTTGTCACAAAAATGAACAACTATTTCAAAGACAAATTCCCTAACGTTATGAAATCTTTGGATAAAAATTGAATCTGATTGATTATTGCGAATGATGAAGGTTGTTTGGTGGAGGGATCCCCGTTCACCAATTATGTTTTAACCAAAAACTATGGTCACTACTACATATTGTGCCTTTTTGCGAAGGTCCAAACGAAAAACCTAAAGGGTTTGCGAAGCAAAAACAAAAAACCTAAAGGATTTGCGAAGCAAAAACAATTTGCCATATTTGCGATGCGACACGCATCGCAACTTGTGGTGCACCACCCATCGTTAATTTATAATGTACCTTTAATCATCGTAACACTTTTGCGACATATACAACAAAAAAAACTTTACAACCCGTTCAGTCTCTGTCCACCCTAGCGATATTCCACACTTCGCAACATTTAATCATACTCAAAACATCGCACATTTTACAATACACAAAGTATCGCTACAAACTTTGAGAGTCACAAGACATCGCAAGCTTGCGTTATTCGACGCCTCGCATTTTGCGTTTGAATATGTATCGCAAACTTCATCACAAATTTTTATAAAACTTTCCGGTGGTGGACGTATCGCAAGTTGTGATGTGCGTTACCTCGCAAATTAGTGAAAGGGTTACTGGAGAAGGAAGTTTCGCAAAAGGTTTCGCAATGTCATCTAATTGCCAAAACACCATTAAAAAAAATTAAAAAATCTTTTAGACCAAATGGAAGCTATAAATCCACTTAACCATTATTATAATCTATTTTGCCTTGGTAGAGAATTTGGAGAGAACGACCAACTGGAGTTTGGACACAAGGGAGCCAGGCGGAGGGTGGCAAGCTTCCTTTTGTCTGAAGTATTTTGTGTAGGGTTGAGACCCTGGTTGTTATTGTGAGTGCACTGTTTGTTTCTGGATTTCTTGTCAGAACCTTTGTTTTGTAGAGAGAGAGGAGTCTCGGGCATGATGAGGAAACAATAGTTAATTTGGCACGCTGTTGAAAGACAAGGAGGAGAGGAGAAGGAGCTTGTCTGTGGAATCTGTGTTGCAAGAATAGACTTCAAAGTCCGAGGAAGAAGAAAAAGTCGTCATTTGTAAAAGGGACGATGAAGACGCCACTGCTGTTGTACAATTTGTTAGGATCCTCAAGTCTTCCATGGTGGTTGTCTGATGAGGACGTTGATTTTGGAACTCCCTGGTGTTGGATCTATGCCGGGATATCTTCTGCCCTAGTGTTGTTCGCTGGTATCATGTCCGGTCTAACGCTGGGTTTGATGTCACTGGGCCTCATAGACCTTGAGGTTCTACAGCAAAGTGGCATAGAAGAGGAGAAGCAACAGGTGGGTAAGCGCTTTCTTTGCCGTGGAACTGTGGAATAATTGTGGTTCTTGAGATGTTCCTTCTTCATTCCTGGCAGTCACTTCTCTCAAGTCCTTCGCTGGATCCACCTCCAGATCATGCGATTGCAGTCTTTTCATTGACTACAGAGCTTGATATGTAAACAATTTTTTGTGCCTTAGTTCATGCCAGTAGGGTTGTAGCCACCTGATCGTGATGTAATTGTGACCAGCTACCATTCTACCTATGGTGAAAGAGCAGCATCAACTTCTTGTCACATTGCTTCTGTGTAATGCAGCTACTATGGAGGTAAGCCCTTTCCATTTGATCAGTTCATGCATTTGCTGAGCTGAGGAGTATGTCTCTCTGTGGTGTCATCTTTTTTTTAGCAGAAGAGAACATCCAAAGCTGCAATGCAGATTTATGGCCTTTTCATTTGATTAGTTCATGCATTTGTTCAGCAGAGGAAAGTGTATCCAATGTCATCTTCTTCTTTTTAATCAGAAGAGAACATTCTGCCATAGTTCAGAACCATCTAATTTAGATTCTGTGGATTCATGCAGGCTCTACCAATATTCTTGGATACTATGTTCAATGAGGTGGTGGCTGTAATACTCTCAGTCAC
>Ga0116231_10009117_pt1 | contig 16960 bp, 12 predicted proteins | sample S1TSphgellanicum_2_FD_89695 | JGI IMG/M metagenome (GOLD analysis project Ga0116231, IMG submission 89695) | Host-associated microbial communities from peat moss isolated from Minnesota, USA - S1T2_Fd - Sphagnum magellanicum MG | ecosystem: Host-associated > Plants > Peat moss > Unclassified...
AGAATGTGGCATATGATAACTATGATGATTTTCAACATGTCAACTTCATAGTTTCACAAAATTTCATTTCAGTATTTTGAGGATTATTTAATGACGAAACTGACCTTAGGGTAAGGTAGCCCACATGTGAGGCAGAACAGTACGTTGTTTTCGAGAATCCCATGGGGACCTCCATGACGTGAACATGTAAAATTTGTGACGACCTTGGATTCTGTTTCCTCATAATGTGGCGCTACTTCCAAGAAGAACCCTTTGTACCTTTTGTAGTTCTCTTTTTCTTTTCGCCAAGTGGGAAAACCTCTATACACAGAAAAACAACACCACCCCCCCCCCCCCCCCCCCCCCCCGCCCCACAACACTAGAAAAGGCCGGGTTGATTTCGTGGAAAGGAGCGCTACAAACGACTGGGAGCGGATTGGTATCGTGGATCAAAGGATCGGTAGAAGCTGCAGAGAGTGGATTGCGATTGTGGAAAGTGCCAAGCGACTGCGCTTCGATCACGTTGGATTCTTTTGCTAGCTACGTCGTAGATGTTGGGAAGCTCTTCCGGTAATGCCTGCAGGCAAGCTTTCAAGAAAGTGTCGCTAGAAGAAGAAACGACCGAGAGGTTGCAATAGACAGAAAGGTAGCGTGTTTGGGAAGCTCGTCTCGTCCTGTAATGCAGGTTATAGCTTGAAGAGAGTGACAGACGCTAGAAGAAGGAGCAACCGAGAGGGTGCGATAGAATAAATTACCGTGTTGAAGACCGAGTCTGAGCTGGGACTTGCTGCTACTGCACATTTTCGTCGCAAGTTGTTTCGAGGTGCTTGCAAATGGTAGAACCAGCTGGTCCAGCAGCTTCTAATACTCCTGCTGTAGACGGGGTGGGTAACGCAGTAGTGCCGGGGTCTGTGCAGATTGATATCTTCAACGCAGACGAGTTCAACGAAGACAAGACCAAAGCCGACCTTCTGTTTGAAATAAAGCAAGACAAGAAGTTAGGTTGCCTTCTGGACGATTGGGAGAAACAATTTAAAGTGGCACGCGACAGGATAGAGACAAAGACCAGTCGAGCCAACAACGCCAAGAAAGATTTGTACCAGTGGATTGGGTTTTTCAGTGTGTTTCAAGGCGTGGTTCTTACGGCTGTAGCGCAGTCCAGTACCTTCGGCTGCCGACAATCTTGGGCCCCTGCGTCGTTGTCCCTCATAGCTTCACTGGTTACTGTTGTGAGCGTGCATTTCAAGCTCATCAACTATGATGACCTGAATACTAGTCTCTTAAAAGAAATAAATCAATCTAAGGTGAGTGTCCCTTCTATGGAATTCGGCTAATTTTCTCAACATATTAAATTTCTTTAGATCAGTGTTTTTTGTTTCCTTTTTGTTGAGATAATGTTTTTGGCGACATGAAAGAAAAGATTAGCAAATTTAGTCGAATTTACACTTGAAAAACAAAAATTTCCCAATTTCTTTGTCGATATTTCGCCAGAAAAAAAAAAACGCTGCTTTAGAGAAAAGTCTAAATCCTCGGTAGTTTTCCAAAGTTCCAAGTATAGGATGCAAGGTCACTAACAAATATAACCAATGTTTGCAGATTTTACATGATCAGATTGCGGAATTGAGGGCAAAGGGAAAAGATTTTAACTTCGCCTGGTTTATCGAGAGGAGACGGGGCATATCAAAGGGAAAGGACGAAAAGAAGCCGCAGGGACTGAAGGATAAATACTACTGGGCTGTCATTCTAGCTCTTGTTATCTTCTCAACCATGATCTTGCTGTGTTGCATCATCGTACTGTGTGGACCGCATAGATACCACCCCGGGAGTTAGGCGCAACTAGTAAGCTTGAATCCATTATAAGCAACCAGCCATGTTCAGGAGATGTGTCGATCTGATTGTTGCCGTTTTGTATTTTCATTATTGAATCATTACTGTTACGCAATGAACTCACTCTATACAGAGAACTTGGTTAAATCCTAACAGCTAGAAACCCGATCAAAATACTTGTACATCTTAGTACCGAGATTGTTGTAAGTGTGAGTCTGGGTGGACTTCATCTAATGGACATCATTTGGTTGTTCTGTTTGCAGTACAAGAGAAGGCCATCAATATTGATTTGAGAGTTGCAGGTTTTCAATCAACTGAGAGACATGGTTAAACTAACAACAAGATTAATCAATGACACCAATAAGCCTCTTGTGCTATGTGAAGAGGCTTCAAATGGGTCTCAAACCCGGATAAAGGTCTTGGATCCAAGAGTCCCTGACAAACAAACACCAGAAGGTGACGAACAAAACGCAGTGTTAGTAACCAACCCAAGCACAAGGAAAACCGAGCTTGCGGGATATTCCCCTAGCTTCTATGTACACAGTGTTGACCCGAATGACTCATATGCAACACTCCGGTTATGGTTTGGTGAGAAAGCTGTGTTAGGTGTGAATTCTGATGACATGATTGACAACATGACCATCACCATCGAAGAACTTAAGGAAGGAGTGTTCAGCAAACGTTGTGACCCCAGGTATGAAATTGCAAACAATCAACATTGGAACTCCAGATTGTTTCTTGGGTTTGTAGATTGTAGAACATCAATTTCATAAGGTCATAATTTAACTAATTTTCACCAACAATCAGTATAGACCAAAACATTACATGTTTCACACATCACTTTTTGCACAAAAACATGTCCCCATATTTTGAACCGGTGTACACATTCAATAATGCTTTGAATCATGAAATTCAAAAATGCTTGTTATAGCTATATGTGTAGAAGCTTGAAGGTATGCTTAGAAACAGAATTGTTTTAATGCCTACTACCTGAAAAAGGATTATCATGGCTTTTAAAATTCTCAAACACCAAAAATTCATATTTCACTTTGTCTACATTCAGATGTGAATTCAGATGCAATTTACTTGTGTGGTTAGATTTTTCTTTGTAAAATGTGACTTGTAATGCTTGACTTCACACTTGTGGATTGAATTCAATCCTGAAATTGTTTCATCCATTTGTTTTTGTCAGGAATCCACAAAATCAACCTGCACCTACTTCAGAAGATGCTGCATCTACCTCAGAAGGTGATGCACCCATTAAAAAGAAGGACCAATCTACCAGTTCGACCTGGGGAAACTTCATAAACTTCTTCAGACCACACAAATCAGCAAATACTAATGCAGGGAAGTAAAGTTTCATGTTTAAACTTGCTGAGCTGCATACTAAGATACCTAGAGATGAATTCCAATTTAATACTTGCTTTGATCCAAATAGGGTTCTTGTTGGTAGACCTTTGTTGCAAGCCTAGGCTTGGATAACATCATGTGAGTTGTAGGCCATTATGTAATCCCATCCTCAAGACAACTTAGGATTTCAAGGATATAATGGTGGGCACACTAGACTTGACATCAAGCCTGACAGGAAGATAGGCACACAAATGACCCATTCTTCCCCCCCATCACCATTTAGTTGAGTTGTGATGCAATCATTAAATGTGGATTGACCCTAAAAGTCGAAGTGCTTAAACTTGTAGAACTTGGCCATACTATATGTTTGGACGTTGTTTGTTTTATGGCAAATATAAATGTTCTATATTTACCACAACCCCAATATTTATAAAAGTAGCCTTGTGGCTTTTGTGTCGAACAGTGATTTCATCTATGTATAGGTACATCTATGAAAATTCAATGCTAGGAAGCTAATGTTTATGGGTCCAACAATTTGGTTCCTTCTGTTTATTGTTTACAATTTTACGTCCGTTTGGGACTAGAGAGTCCATTAGATGAAAGGTAGATCATGGAGGATAGATTGTCTTCTGGTATTGGCGACATGCCACAAACTTGGCCAGGGTGACCGTGTTCGTAGTCTACATGAGTTCAGCAAGAATGTTCGTGTGGGTGAGGGCCAAGGTCGAACAAAAGCGTTCCCTAACTTTCTATGTATTTCGATAGACAAGGAGTAGGTGTTCTTCATCTTCTACCTTCCCCAAGTCGCAGCCTCAACAAAGCCTCTCTGCGTATGGCATGCCCTTCCACGCACCTAGCACTGCTTCAATCTACGTGTTGCCACACCGAAATCGGGCCAAAGCTTTCCGCAACTGAACACAATTGATGTCACACAAGTAGCTTTCGTTCTCATATGACATACCCTTGAATCACAACTATCTTATCTGCACGTTGGTCTCGATATCGCGGTTGGTAAAGAGCTTTTCAATGAAAGCCAACCACATATTATCCTTCACTTTTTTTACACTCAACATTGTGTGGGGAAAACCTAGAGGGGGTGGGGCCCCAGCCTCCTGGTTGATCAAGCCTCTTGTCGTAGATCTAGCACCAACTGGTTGCACTGTAGTGCGGCCAGCTCACCCATTTGAACTCCCACCCGTACGTTATGCGCGTTGCACCAAAGTACTTGGCTCTTCACCCAACCTCTTACCTTTGCTAGACAAGTCGGATGTATGTGCGTTATCCTACGAACTGTTCCCAGAGGTAATTGAATAGTCCTCGCCTGGAGTGCAAAGGTCATTACAAGCTGAGGTGCCGTTTCCAGCAGTGGTTGAATCGGAGGCAGAAAACCTGCCACTTTTTGGGGCTGATTTTGGAGTAGCCATTTTTTCACGAATCTAGCCCAACATTTTTTTTTCTGCAGTAAGCATAACGAGTTGGGCTTCCCATGCCTTTCCCAAGATGCGATCTTTAGTGACCATGCTCACACGGTTATAGTACAACAGCACACGTCCCCATGTAAAATGTTCAAAGGATAATTTGCCAAATTCTGCCAACACGATGGACGTGCTGGTTGTTTTTCGCACCTTGAGTAGGGATTTGAGGAACCTTCGGTACATTACTTCAATAACCTTTATTTTCTTAGAGTCCACCCAAACCTCATAGGCATAGCTTGTTGTGGAACGCACCAATGTCTTAAAAAGGTCACAGCGTAGTTTAATGTCCATAATACGTAGTTCCGCACAACGGCGGTTTAGTGCGAATAACAAACATTTACTAGCAATTGCTAAATGTTCCACTACATTGTCCAGGTTCGGGGTGGTCTTGAATAAGATCCCCAAGTATTTGAAGGTCTGCACACGTTCAATAACATCACCTTCAAACACAAACTCTTGGCATGGGTCAGCAAAATTGAACACCATGATTTTTATTTTTTCACGTTTACTATAAGTCCACGTTCAGCATAGAATTGTTGGAATGTGTCTAACTGTTACTGTAGTCCCACCTTTGACTTCAACGTTAGAGCGAGATCATCTACAAAAAGTAATAGCCATACGTCCACGTCTACTAGGGCCGGTGCATTACATTCTTTGCCGTCCAAACGCCCCTCTAGGGCATCCAAATATAGCCCAAACAGTAGGGGGCTAAAAGGACAACCTTGCTTCACACCTTACTGGCACTTAAAGCTAGAGGTGACACCCTCGTGTGGGTGGTTGATGCATATGGTATCCTTGGCATACATTGCTTGTAGGCATCACAAGAAGCGTCCCTTCACCTCAAGGCCAGCCAACACTTGCCACAACATTTCATGCGGCACAGTATCGAATGCCTTTTTGAAGTCCACAAAACAGCAATATAATGGCTCTTTTTTTGTCTTGCTTTGTTCTATTAGAGTTCACAATATGAATAGTTGGTTAGTATTGTGGTAATCTTTGTGAAACCCAACTTGACCTTTGGCCTGCAGCCCATGTTGTTCAGCCCACTCGTTCGGCCTTTTATCAAGGATCACAACAAACAACTTTGCTAGGATAGGCCCAATCATTATCCCCTTGTAGTTGTCAAATTTGGAGGCATCACCCCTTTTAAAAAACGCATGGACCACCCTAATGGAAAGGGCTTCTAGAAAGACTTCCGCCAAAAAGCAATTGAATGCTGTTAATAGTGGCTTGTGTAGTAGCTCTCCCGCATCCAAAATGAACTCAGCTTTCATACCATCCAAACCGGTAGCCTTGTTCCTTTGTAGCTTTTTCAGGGCCTGAAGCAACTCAGCAAGTGTGATATCTGTGTTTAGGGTGTGGCTAGGTGGAGGTTCGGTCACCTGAGCTAAGTGATTAGTTCGCAGCCATATGGGTGGCGGAGACTGGCCAACTAGCCCGCGGAAGCCTTCCAAAAGCATAGTTGCATTAATCTTGTCCACAATGGGTGCCTTTGGCCGATACTTTTTCTAGAGTGAAAGCGCATCCACCTTAGCAAGTGCACACATATGTTGAGCTCTTGCAATTTCCCACAAAATTCTTTTCCTTTTTAATAAATTTTTAAGTTTACTTTCCTAATGTTTAGTGGCGTGTGAATCGAAGTTGGCTTTCAGCCAAAGCCTTAGTTCACGTTTCCTTATATGATAGTCAGTGTCAAACCAGGGTTTATGGCAGTGTCTCTTTTTATAGCTCCCTCTCGATGGCTTGTTGTCAAAAGTAGACTTTGCTGCAACACTCACGCACTGCTGTAGTAGGTCTGTTAACCCGTCTGCCCCTAAATGTTTAATCGAATCAACAACCTACAGGTTTCCAAGACTCGTTATTAGGGCAAGCCGATACTCTTCAACTTTTGATTTATCATATTTGAACCTAGGCAAGAATTTTTTTGTTACAATTGTATGTTGTGGTTCAACAAAGATGCAATCGATGTTGAATCGTAAGCGCAACTTGGTTCCTTCTCAAATGATTTGTGTGCCATTGTTTACCAAATTAAATTTATTACTTGCAAACCCATTATAGCAAGGATGCAATTGAGTGACAAATTGATTACTTAACAAAGAAGGAACTATTGAATTTCTTTTTTGGACAAGCATTCATTGCACTAGCTTTCATTGGAAAACCTAGATCTTGTAGGGGAATGTAACTGTAGGTTGCAATGTAACCACATTAATACTTCATGAGTACATTAAAGCCATGCAGAACCAACATTACCACTATCCAAAGATAGCATTGAATACACCACCACAAAGTCACAAAATTCGCTTGCATCTTTAACAAACACCTAAAAATACAAAGCATTCTTTCTTCTTTGTTATTGTTTGTGGCACACTAATTTGGTAGCTTGATGTACTTCTTCCAATTGGTGCAACATAAATTCAATAACCATTAAATACATGAAATCATGAAAGACATATATGTCACATGTTAATAATATCAAAGAATGATATTCTACTTCATGTCACTTTAGAAACATTCCATCATAGTCATGCTAAAACTTTAGTTTCCTTCTTGACAAATAGTACACACATGTACCCTAAACCACAAATGTGCCATTGCAAACTGATATTCATAACCTTAACCAATGAATGGTATGCACAAACTTATGTAATGAATAGTAATATGCCTGATTACTATTGGGCATTACTAGTGAATTAATAAGACTTAACATTATGATTCTATCACAAAACCCATTTGTAATCAATATCCTATTTATTATTACAAATACGGTTATGTAAGGACAAAATCAAAGAAATACAAAGGTTTCATTTCTATCGACACTATTACAAAACATGGTTGTTATGTTAGTCAAATCATGACTAAATTGACTATAGAATTAAAGTTATTAGTTTGAAATGATTAATGTTTAGTTGGAGTAACATCAAAAATAGATATATTCATTATTACTAAAAAAAATTAACTATCCAATCAAATCAAACATTATACTATACATGTGATAAATGTGACATCCATGTGATTTATTTTTATTTAATTACTATGACTAATGTGACTAAAATTGATCACACCTTGTGATTGTAATGTTATTTTTTATGATCTGATAATTTAAATTATATATATGTAACTATTTTTTTAAATTTTAATTACTAAGAAAATGAATATATAATATAGTTCTCTTTTTTTACTATTGTTTATTAGAATCCTACTATTAGTTTATTTATTTTAAGTTTTATTTTCATGTTGAAAATCTCCCAAACCACAACACCTCCTATTGCACTCTTAGTAGCATTGGACTTTCAATGAATATGAATGCATTAAGTTTTTTGACGTATGGTGCAAAAGTTATTGAATATTAATTTTATCATCGAAAATTCAATGATATCAAATCAAATTTTTATGGTGAAATTGGGGCATGCTCTTGATATTGTTGAAAAATCTCACTCAATGATGATCAATAAGAGAGATTAAATCTTGAGTTATTTTTGTCTTTGGAAATTTAGTAATAAATTTTTAATCAAAATGAAAATATGCCTTTTGGATGAGAGACTTCCTTCTCCATTTTTTGGTCTTGCCATTTTGTGCAGACTCTAGAGGCCCTGCTCGTTTTTTGTAAGTGTATTTGCAGATACCCTTGCCTGCAGAGATGGGCATTTCGTTTTTGAAACGCTCAGTCCTTTTTCTCCATGATACTCAAGTGGGCACCAGTCGGGTATCTGCAGGGTATTAAGAGAAAAGAAAATAAAAAGAGTGATAGAGCTTTACGCCATGCACTCTCCTCCTGCTGCGGTATTCCAAAATGAAAAGGCCACCAGCCTCCAGCCTGGGGGGCCCATTATTTCAGGAATGCCCGAGCTCTGGTGCATTACCCTACACAAAACTGATACTCAGCTGGCTGAAATGCGTCACTGAACTCGTACTCCAAATCTTCTGTGCACACTATGGAAGACACTTGCCCTTTTCTCAAGCGTGTCATACCATGCTCCCAGGGCTTTCTCTATACTTTGCTAAAACCAGAACCTGGACTGGACCATACTACCAGTGTCTTGTTGGAATTGGACTTAGAATTGAACCATGCAACTAGCCTCAAGCTTGTAGCATCTTAATCACGCATTTTCCCCTTTTTCAATTTTGTGATGTTTGAAGTGGTGATCATTCATGAGACAATTTAGCTATAAACAAAATATGGAAGTAACAATATTTAGGCATCCTTCTACATTGTTTGCTACCCATTGGAACTTAACGCAAAAATGTGACAAAGTTTCTAAACACATTTTGAAATCTAGAAACTAGAAAACCACAACAAAACACTTTTTTTAATTTGTCAAAACAAAGTCCCCATCTACCAAAATTTCACCTTTCAAAAATACACTGCTCTATGTAGTTAGTCAATATTTTTTTCAAAAAGCTCTTATGTACAAACAACCAAGATGTACTTCTTAATCATGTGGTCAAATTTTAACAAATTAGTAATATACAAGTTTTTGATCTTGTGGCTATGTGTAGTTTAGATGGAAGAAGACCCATTTCGAAAAGGGACCATGTTTTGAAAAGTGCTAAAGCCAAAGACAAAGGAATTTGAAGAACCTTACTCAAAATTGCACTATGGCTCTCATAAATTAAAGTTAGCTAGATGATAAATGCAATTTTATAGTTGAGAATCAATTGCAAAATGCTAGACTTGTTTTTAAATGTTTCAATGTTATTTTTTCTTCAAAATTGGATCATTGGAACCATTGCATCCACATGGTTTCACTAATTTCTCTATTTCAAATTTAATGAGCATCATGATTGTAGACTTTGTCATCATGCACATTATCTCTCACTTTTCACAAATGGTACAAAGAACTGTTGCTTCAAAGTTGAAAACATAGTTTAAAATATGATTGTGCAGGTGTAGACCAAGATTGAGCAAGATTTGTGGTAGGAAAAATCATTTTATGTAGCATGTCAAATTATGTAATATAATTTTGTAGATTAGTTGTGGAACATCAATCTCGTAGTGTGATTTTTATCAAATGTACAATTGGATTTGCTTTAAAATTGAAAACATAATTTTAAAAAAAAGATTACACATTTACAAACCAATTTTGAACAAGATTTGAATTCTAAAGCATAGATGTGATGTTAGTTTTCATAATTTGGAAAACAAGTTGGAATTAGAAAGTCTTCAAATTGGCATGTAAAAGTAAGTTGAAAGTAGGTTTTAAAAATCAAGTAGATTTTGAAGCCTACATTTTACAATGTGGTTTTGTGTAAAGTCCTTGTTAAGTATGTTCTAACAGATTGAAATTGGAATAGATCTTTGATGGGTGAATTAATAATTTACAATAGTCTTTCTAACCTAATATATGTATATTTCATCAAGTGTTTTGTTTCAAGGGCTCCCCAATCACAAATTTATCAACCAATAAACAAGGATTTTTTTGTAAACTTTGAAAACTTATTTGTTCTTAATTTTAAAAAATTCTTAAGTGCTTCATTATTGGCATCCTTAAGATGCTACAAGGTTTGTTCTCTAGTATGTGCTTTAGGAAAGAGGTTCTCAAAGGTTTTCAATCACACTTGCATTGAAGAGCTTGGCATCAAGCATTTTTTAGTTGTTTTCTTGTGGTCTTCTTAATCAAAGGTTTTTTACAAAGATTGTTAGGTGCACCGAAAAAGGAAAAAATTGGAAGGCATTGATGGGATGGTATGTAAAGAGTGTGTGTATGTAGGCATATGAGCCCAACACATTGCTCCTTGACAATTTTTTAGCAACTATGATAGCAAGACTACCATCAGTGGCATCAGCCTATTTCCTTCATCCAGAGAAGAAGGTTGTGGTTGTTTGTGGTGATGAGGGTTTCATGTTAAATTCTCAAGCAGGATTCCATTTTTTCTTCCCATTGGGTCTTAAAGTTAAGAAGTGGGCATTGGAAATACTTATAGCTTAAAAATTCTCTACTTTCCCCTTTGTCCCATTGTTGAACTTTTGAAGTGAAAATGAACTATAGACCTATTGCAAAAGTTTGAAAATCCAGGTAGAAAAGAAGAATTTTGCTAAGAGCTAGTAGGGGCACTGTAATGTGTAATAGAAAAGTCTATAGAACATTTTGATGATTTTTGTAGGACATGGAGACAAAGTACGTTTAGATATCAACTCGACCATTGTTGTTTTCAATGACAATGTCTTTTCAATTTTTAGGTTTCAGTATTCAGGCATTCCAATTTTTAATATTCAAACATTTCAATTTTTCGTTTTTAGTATTCATACATTTCAATTTTCAATTTTTAGTTTTCAATATTTAAACATTTCAATTTTCAGTTTTCAGTATTTAGACATTTCAATTTTCAATTTTCAATATATAGACATTTCAATTTTCAATTTTCAGTATTCAAACATTTCAATTTTTACTTTTCAATATTTAAACATTCTAGTTTTTAGTTTTCAATATTTAGACATTTCAATTTTTTATTTTCAGTATTCAAACATTTCAGTTTTCAAATTTTCAGATTCCTTCCAAACATTTCACAAAGAGATTTCAATTTTCAACTTTCAATATTCACACATCCAAATTCAAACATTTCAATTTTCAAATTTTCAAATTCCAAATGCTTCACATAGAGATTTCAAATTTCAAATTTCAATTTTTAGCTTTAAGTATTCACACATCCCAATTCAAACATTTTAGTTCTCAAAATTTTACATTCCAAACATTTCACATACAAATTTCAAATTTGAATTGTCAACTTTTAATATCCACACATCGGAATTCAAACATTTCAGTTTTCAAAAATTTAGATTCCAAACGTTCCATATATTATAGTACCTTAGCAAGCTTGGCACATGCCTCCCAAACAATTAGTTAATTTTGAATATTCAATTTCGGAAAATAAAATACTCCTAAAGATTCTTTATTTTCCTTCCAAAGGAGTTGGTCTTTGGAATAAAATATTGATGATGGTCATATAACATTAGGCAGAGCCATTATGCAATGAGTTCCTTATTTTCATTGACACAAGTGGTTCAAGTTTTTATGATTGCACCTTACAAAAAAATGTAGGTTATGCCGGATAGGTGGTTTAATAGGTCACATTAGCTAAAGTATGTAAGGTAGGCATCTATTACCTACCTACTTATTATTTTATTTAGCCTAGTTTGTTAAGCTAGGTGGGCTTAGTATGTGTGGTAGACACCTATTGTTTTATCTAAGTAGATAGGTAGATTAATAAGTTAGGCTAGGCTAAATAATTAAAACATTTGGCAATGTGTGATTATTCATAATGTAATTGCAAAGTCAAGTTTCACTTAGGTTACATAAGGTCCATTGTAATATTCATGTTCATTCATGGTAATGGATAAGAAATTGAACTATAGTTGTAAAGATTTGTGATTATAAATTCAACTTTTATGGCACATGGTGTCTTTTCCAACTAGTTGTTTAATAACATTTTGTTTTTGATGACTAGAGTGTTTTTCAATTATAAGTGTTTGTTAAAATTGAATCCTTATTATAAATTGAATCATTATTTTTCAATTGTCTACTTGTGTGCAACAAAGTAATAAGTAGTCCTTACAAAACACAAACACCCACCCCCATCAATGCAAAAAAATGATAACTAGGTACATAAAACAAAAATGCAAAGAAGGTTTAAGGTTTAAAAATTACTTGCACAATTTGCCTCAACAAGCATAATTGTTGTTGCATAGATTTTTCATATCACAAATATTATTTCATGAGTTTGCACATTCATGTGAGTAGGCCACATTTGTTGTTAGTTCACATCAAATGTCAAATTTTCTATCCCAATATTCAAATTTGTCATCCAATGCATGATAATTGATTCATGCTTATTGTTTGGCCACTATTACAAAAACATGGTTTTTGCACTAATAACATCACAACTGAAGTGACTATAGAATTAAGTTCATTTTTTTGAAATGATTAATTATGTGTAATTTTACCAAAATCAAAATTAAATACATTCATTTTTTTTTAAAATTACCTATTTAATTAAAATAAAAATTATATTGGGCACGTGTCATATAAGGACCTAGGTGGAATTGTCCAACATGATTAATGTGATTAAAATTAGTCATTTAAATATGATTAATTATGATTGTAATGTTATTTTTTATGATGTGACAATATTAAAATAATGTTAAAATATTTTATTCATTTAAAAGGTAGATTATTAAAAAATTGAAAATAGATTATAAGTGTTATCTTTTCATTTGATGTTTATAATGATTCACATAAAAATACAAATAAGGGATAGTTAAAAAATGACATTTGAAAAAATGGAACATCAAAATAATTTTTTAAAATCTAAATTTAATTCGAAAAATAGAACATAACTAATGTACATGAAAAATTTGAATTAATTTAATATATTTAAATTTTAAATTTTATATAAATTATAAAATTATAAAATTTAAAACATGTAAATTTTAATTACATAAATTCAAAAATGAAATTTATTTAAAAATTTTAACAAAATATTATTTATTTATTTATTTTCCCAGAGAAATATAAATTAATGTAATGGTATAACATTTGGATTTTAAAAAATTATTGAATTAAACTAAATATAAATATAAATATTAAAATAAAAATGAAATGAATTGAATAATGATATTAAAGATGTGCACAATGTAAGCAAATTTTAAAATGAGATTCTATAATTATATAATATAGTTATAATGCATGATATTCAAAAATATGTGTGTTTATATATTTTGTGATAATAATTTATATCATCATGTAAAGTGGTGGTTGAATGGTAAAAGCCTTGGGTTGTGACAAAAAAGATGATGTTTCAAAACCCCCCTTTGAACATGATGTGATCATGATGGCATGTCATGGGTTTAGTGCAATAATGTTTTGAACTTGCTTTTAATTTATTCCATATATATTACTATTACTATTATTATTGAAAATTATTAATTCAATATTCTCATATCTATTAATATTTTTAGTCACTTTAGTCAAAATGAACTTAATTAAAATTAGTATAAGAAAAACAACATAAAAAACATGGTTTTGTGGTAGTGAAAAAGGATTTCTGACACTCAAAAGTATTAGATTTGAACCTCAAGTTCAATGCATAAATTTCATGGGTTGGCACAATTTGGTTTTTTCCACAAAAGTCACCTATGAACACATCCTTCAACTTACTAAACACTACCAAATTGTGAACCAACTACAACAAAGGGAGTATGGTAACAAGCCTTAACAAAATTTGGAAATCATAAAGGAGGTCAAAATTTGCCTTTTCCCTTTCATTATTTGGCCCATCAATTGCCATCTTCTATGAATAATGTCCTATGTTTAGACATAACATGTCTCACAATTCAAACTACATAAAAATCCAATGAGTCTCACATTCTTTTGTATTTCAATCCCTTTTGTTTCCATTACCTTGGCGTGCTTGGAAAGTAGCAAATCTCATTTAAGACTTTTTGAGAAATAATTACATAAAATGGAGAGTAAAACTTTGATTATATTTATCATTTGTGAGTGCAACATTGTGTGCACCACAAGATTGGTGTAGTGAGTTATACAATAACTCCCATGGATGAGGGGTCAACCTTTCTTAAATATCTTTTGTAACATTTCACCTAATACCTTTGAAAAACAAAAACCCCATCTACACTAAATGTTATTGATTACTTAACAAATCTACTCTTTGGATAAGGCACCTTAATTCATGAAGGCTTGCATAAATCAAGTTATTAGCACTTGATCCCACCACCATATGCTCAAAAGACAGGAAAATCAGTATATGCAATCAATTTTAAACCACATAAACATGAATAAACAATTAATTGGTTGTCAATAGTGAAATCACTTTATCACAAGTTAGAAAAACATATTGGGGTATTATAACAATAGTTGTTTTAATGGCTATCATCACAATATTTTGCATGTGTTGAACCATAATCCTCATTGTGTCTATTTAATGGATTTTGGGGTTTTCTTATATATTAAAAAAGTCAAAGAGCTTTTTGTGAACCATGTATTCCCATGTCAATTTGCCATGTTACAAGAACAACATGACATGACAATTTTTATGTTCCTCCCTCATCACCCCATTAACAACCAACTACAAGATTGATTCTGTACCCATTGAGGCATAAGTAACCTAGATTTTTGTGTTTACAATCTTTATTGGTATATCACTTCCCTTTTTTCATTTTTCTCAAAGCTTTCTTTGTTTGCAAAGCCCTCGTGGGGAGAGACTATGGAATGGTGGTACTTCATTTGGTCCATCTAACACATTGTTCAAGTTCTAATTCATTAATTCAAAGCATAAATTATTAAAATCTGAAATAGTGATGAACAATTCTCAAAATTGAAGATAAAATATGAATAAAACATTTTGATGAGAGGAGGGGTAAGATTGGATTTTGGGAACTTGGTGTTTTTTCCAATGTTGGACAATTTTAAAATTAAGGATAGATAAATATTAAAAAATCAGAACTGGTGGTTGTGAAAAGGTTCAAAGATTTGCCCAAATTGAATTTTTCCCCTTTCAAAATTTCAATAACTCATACATTCACAACTTAGATCCTTTACATTAATCTTATTATTATTATATTTTAATAACTAATTCCATTGGATTTCTATTCATCCCATCCACCTCAAAACCCATTTGTTTTCCAAAAGAAAAAAAAAGAATTTCATTGGTTTTATGGAAAATGTATAAAAAAAAATTTAATGCCCAAATTTAGCTTAGAATATTGCTATGGGTAGGAACAATGTGAGTGATATTAATTCTTTTTTTTGTGTCATGACTCGTTTTGTGAAGACATTAGTTTTAAATGATGTAAACAAAATGGGACAACAAGTTTAAATTCATTTTAATTTTTTTGAAAAACCCCTTAAATTCTTGAGAGCAAAGTTGAGGATCCTTGAACTCCATCAAAATAATTTGAAAACCCCAAATTAAAAAAAATACCCCCAACATTATTTCCCCCCATGTGAAACCTCCAAAATGACAAGAAGCAAATTGAAGACTTTGAAATTTCAAAATACCAAAACAAAAACCTTCAAAGTTTAGAAGAAGAGAGGCACACATTTCATTTTCTTGCTTCTGAAACTTCACACAAAAAATTGAAGACCCCAAAATGACAAGAAGAAAATTGAAGTTTTTAGAACTTCAAAATGCCAAAACAAAAGACCTTTCAAGTTCATAAGAAGAAAAGCAAATACCCCATCTCTCCCCTTGTGAAACTTCACACAAAAAAATTAAAGACCCCCAAAATGACAACAAAAAAATTGAAGACTCCGGAATTTCAAAATCTGAAAACAAAAAACCTTCAAAGTTCACAAAAAGAAAGGCACATACCCCATTTCCTCACTTGTGAAACTTTAGACAAAAAAAATTGAAGACCCCCAAAATGACAAGAAAAAAATTAAAGACTTTAGAACTTCAAAATACCAAAACAAAATACCATTGAAGTTTTCAGAAAAAAAGAAAATACCCCATCTCCCCCCTTGTGAAATTTCACACAAAAAAATTAAAGACCCCCAAAGTGACAAGAAGAAAATTGAAGACTCTAGAATTTCAAAATACAAAAACAAAAAACTTTCAAAGTTCATATGAAGAAAGGTACATACCCCATTTCCTCACTTGTGAAACTTCACACAAAAAAATATGAAGACCTCCAAAATGACAAGAAAAAAATTAAAGATTCCAAAATTTCAAAATACAAAAACAAAAAAATTTCAAAGTTCACAAAAAGAAAGGCAAATATCCCCTCTCCCCCCTTTTTCCAGGACTTAAAGTTTTTCCCATTAGGGAGGTTGGGGGAGGACGGAAGGGGGAGCTAGGATTGCATTCATTCTCTAACCATTGAAAAAGATGTTGAGACTTGAGACCCACCAAGGAATGAACCGTCCAGTGGTTGCACTTTGCAATGGTTTGACTCCGGCCCCTGACCCAAAAAACAGGGGGTGTGTCACACTGTGGCCTTGCCATTTATGTGAAAAAGTATCTTAACGCAAAAGAAGAATTACCAGAAACTCAGATATTTCACCATGCTAAAAAATGTTCTTCAAAAAATCCTCTAAAAGAAACCAAAATCCTTCGAGATATTATAACTCTCTAACTAATCTCAAGTTTCAACAGAAGCCAACATATATCATCTTTCAGAAATCCTCATATAAAAAGAGACCTATTATTATTACCTAGTATGAGCCAAAATCCCTTAAGCTACTATACTCTGCAATGAATCTAAACACAATATCCTTAAGGGCCTTGGTAGGCAAGGCCAACAAAACCCCTTGCCAAGAACCCTAAACCCCTTGCAAGTTGAAGAAGGGAAGGGGAAGGGGCCAGGAAGAAGAACA
>Ga0116231_10009118_pt1 | contig 16960 bp, 12 predicted proteins | sample S1TSphgellanicum_2_FD_89695 | JGI IMG/M metagenome (GOLD analysis project Ga0116231, IMG submission 89695) | Host-associated microbial communities from peat moss isolated from Minnesota, USA - S1T2_Fd - Sphagnum magellanicum MG | ecosystem: Host-associated > Plants > Peat moss > Unclassified...
GATCGTGCGTGTATTGGGATAAAATTTATATGGCTTAAACGCGCCAGTATCGATCTCGGGGGTTGCTCCCTAATGTACGCCCCGCCCCGCAAAGGGTTGTCCCCCCCCCCCCCCCCCCCCCCCCCTTTTTTTTTCCCAAAAATTCTACCGAAAGATGCATAGGGCATCTTTCTCACCCCCTAATCGCGTGACTTTACAGATAACTCTATTGCTTGACATTGAGTCAATCAAGACAGCTAACCCATATTTGGGTTGATGAAGAAGATTTTTACTGTATTGTTCTGTTGTGTTGGGCTGGGGTGAACAAGCTACCCATGTTGGGTTGGGTTTACCATGGTAAAAATCCCAAAATTCAGCTAAATGATTTCTAAATGAATATTACAAATATCCCATGCTTAGACTAAAAATCAGCATCTCTGAGTTCAAATCCAACCTTTTTTTGGTGATTCCATCATTTCCAAAACTCCATTTTTCACCCCATTGTGATTCCAATATCATTTCTAAAACTCTATTTTTTTGGGTAAGTGGCCATACATATGACAAGATGTGAACAAACATGTGGAGTGAAGTGGAGTGAAGTTGGTCTCGTTGAGTGAAGATTCACCTACAAGTTTTTAACTGTGTTTCAATATGAAGGTTCCTTATGTGAAAAGACCGTTGCAAGATGGGGCCTGGCTGGCTGCTATTTTGGATACTTAATCTTAAGCAGGAAATTGTCATCTGTGTTCCCCAAAAAAACCCAATGACAATTGAACAACTTGGCCAGGTTTTGAAAACTTGAAACCTGCTTTCAAAAGCAAAAAAATCAACTGCCAATGTCAACTGATCAGTTGGGATCCATCAACCCAACATCATAAAAAAGGCTTTTCATTGTTATTGAATCAATCAAATACCATTTAAAATACATTCAACGCTTATTTACTGTGAAAACAATAGTAGAAGGCTTACCTCTAAATTATTATTAATTTTTTTCAAAATTTTCTTTTAAAACTTATATTTATACTCATCCGGCTGAAAAATTGAAATGAATGTACCCGTCCTACACTGGTGTGGGTGTTGTGATACTTAACTCTTTGAAGTAAGTAGAAGTAAATATATTTCATGGAAGGAAGAAGGAAACTACTCTACTCTATTAGTAATTAGTCTTTTTACCTGAAAATCTTTGAGTGTTAGTGTGAGGACTGAGAAGAGCTAACTAGGTACCTGAGTTTGGTCCAAAACCGGGTGAGATTTAAAAAAAAACCTGCAAAAAAGTACATTAGCCTTCAAGGGGGAGGGGGTGAAACTCAGAAATGCACCATTTTTGGGTGGTAAACTAAGTTTCAACTTGTTCTGAGCGCTCCATTGCTGCTGCATATATTTTCACCGCTCCTACTTGTACAACTACTATAATTACCTGACTCAACGTTGTGCATAAAATGCCGAGTTTCAGCATTTCATACCAAGTTTGAATAAAACTTCCTTACTTTGCCAACCTCACTCAGAGAGGGGATAGGGCGTGAAAGGAGGCTCAAAGACAGGGTGAAGACAGGGTGACTTTAAGGAAAACTCGATTACATAGTGTTTATTCTTCTCCATATGTCACTCTTTTGCCAGAAAATTGTGTCACACCGTCTACATCATTGCACATTGCAAAAAAAGACAACCCATAAATGTTTTTTGCCAGATGTGATTGTCCGGTACCATACACAACCATCAAGAACAACAAACTGAGAAAACCCAGCTTCGTCCATGACTTGTGGGTTGTCAGTTGTGACCTTAAGTGTCAAGAGCCAAGGGTTGATTGAATTGGTGGCCAGAGAGTGTTGGTTTTGTATTAATTTGTGTCAGTAATCCTTTAAAATTAGGAGACTCAGTTGCTTAGTTTGTGGTTGTTAGAAAACAGCTTGTAAGTTCAAAGGGTCACATTCCATGGATTTATTATGTGAACCCCAGCACCTACTAGGCTACTACCAGTACCAGTGCACCAATCCATTGCAAACTTGTTCTGGATCGATTTCAACCCAGTTGAACAAACCCAAAAGATTGTAAGGTTTTTGAATCTTCTATTTTTATTGCTGTTGTTGGATTGACAGATTCACAGAGCGAGATCTTGCTCTCCAGCTAGATAAAACCAACAGCAAACAGAACATTTGATCTGTGCATGTACCCATGCCCACATTCTGGAGCTCTCGCTCTCCAGCTAGATCAAACCAACAGCAAACAGAACATTTGATCTGTGCATGTACCCATGCCCACATTCTGGAGCTCTTGCTCTCCAGCTAGATCAAACCAACAGCAAACAGAACATTTGATCTGTGCATGGTACCCATGCCCACATTCTGAAGCTTCACAAGTGTACATTATGGACTAGCTATTATTTATTAGGTAGTTTACATGAGGACTTGCTGTACGCAGGCTCAAGGTAACTAATACCCTACTAGTCTGTAATGCTCGCTGTTCTTTTGACAATAAGCTGCTTAAACCGAGTTGGAGCATTTTCATAGTCACTTAAGAAGGCCTCTTGTTGTCGAAAGAAATATGCTACTGGTCTGACTAGTGTGGGTGATTTGATTGTTGTCACATTATAGAGTTATCCGTAGAGTTCAGCAGGAAATGTTATGATTTTGATATATTGAACAATGTCTCATTTATGATTCCATGGAGTGCGAGAATTGTGCAAGTCTCTCAAACTTATAATTTCTCTCTTTTTTTATCAATTATGTCTCTACAATCAACAACTGGGTTTTCAGTCTGCCATAATCCACTCATGAAATTTGTACTTTGGAATTTTATGTATTATAGGTGATGGCCGTTTAGAGTATCTGGTGGGTGGCCACGAGTCAGGTTCTGGCCAATGGCCATTATCTGATGTAATTGGCACTTGGGGGAGAGATTCCGTGATAAGATATGGAGCTCTACAGACTATTTGCTACTGATCTCATGATGCAATTGAGCCATCCTGTGCAGTCCAAAGAGCACTCAACCTTCTTTGAAAACCTTAGGGTGAAAGGAGGAGTCTTGTAATAGGGTGAAGAGTGGAATTTGGCATGCCTTTGAAAGAGGAGTTGACCTTGACAAGCTTAGGGGAAAGGGTCGTGTAGAGATGAGCTAAGATAATGACATCAACTTAAGGCAAGGCTAGATCTTTATACCGACCTTTGATGAAAGCGACATATTTTCATCCATATTGTTAGGTATTTGTTGAAGAACATTAGTTTTTTTAATTATAGTTTGACAAGTGAATTTTCTTTATTTGTGTAACATTTTTCCCTTTGTTAGTTTCAATTATGTTGGATTGGGTGCTAATCTGATAATGCAAAATATCATTTCTTCTTGAAAAGTTGTTTTTTACAATTTTACTATAATCTAACTTCATGCTTAACAACAACAACCCCCATTTAAGCCTCTATCAATTTGTAACACATCCTACTAGATGCAACTGGGCATGCTCTCAGAGTAAGCTTTGGAGGCCCCTCAAAATGACAAGCAATGATGTTGTTTCTTGTCTTGTATGTTTAAAGTAGGGCTCAAAATCTCTCAAGAACACACACACTGGCACTCTGCATGTAGTTCTACCTGTAGGCTACCAGTCTGGAAAAACTGGTCACTGATTCATTCCCTACCATTCCCTTAGCACCAGTCAGCTCCAACAACTTGAGTGCATCCCTCCCCAACTCCACCCAAAAATACTTACCTACCTCGATAGCATTGTGCTGTATGTATGTAAGAAGTTCCCATTGTTTTGTTTTTTTGGGAATTTTTTTTGAAGTGCAGGTAGGTCTGAGGGCTCAAAACGTAATCTAAAATTTCAGAACGCCATGTGGTATCATTTCATTTCTCATTTTTGGACCCAAAAAAAATGGGGGGTAATTTTGGATTATTTTTTCTACCGAAAAATTTGACAAGATTTTCTTTTTTTTGAGAAAAAAATCAGAAAATTTTTCAAATCAAAAAATTGAAAAATAAGAATTTTTTGGGTTCCCATTTAGCAAGGGGAATTTGATTGGCCCATCACTCCAAAAAAAAATGAAACTATGAGGCTCCCCAGAAATGGTAGAAGGTTTTATTTTGAAGTATAGAGTTCCTCCCCTTTGGTCCACCTATATAGGTGAAAAGGAGAGGTGCTATTGAGAACTCTTTGGGGAACATGTCAGGAACGTGGGAACTCTTTACTTTGACCCCCCTCCCCGCCCCCAAAATTCCTAAAGTGGGTAAAATTTAGGGTAAATTTAGGGTAACTAAAGGTATATATTTATTCTATTATATATTCATGGGTATATTAATCTACCCACCCAATACTGGTGATACCCAAATACAAATAGGAATCTCCAAACAAAACTCTCAATATTACCTCTCAATATTGGCTCACCTATATAAGTTTAAAGAGGACAATGTTTGTGCAAAACATATGGGACAAAGTTAGGGGCTATTGGGAACACATTGGGAACTTTCTAGTAACATATTGGGAATAAATCAAATTCAAAAAAATTTAAAGCCCGCTTTTGAAGTTTGAGATATTTTATAACACTTGATTCTTAGATTGTGTGAAGTGTTGTTATATTAACATGTAAACTTGTAAATAATACATGCTTACCTATCCCATGATAGAATCCATAAGCATTGTCATGTATATATCAATGTAGGGGTGTGTCACACTCTGGCCTTGCCATTTACATTAAAAAGGATCTTAAGGCAAAAAGAAGAAGAATTATGGAAACTCAAATATTTCACCATGCAAAAATACACCTAATCTTCAAAAAATCCTGTAAAAGAAACCAAAATCCTCCAAGATATTTTAACTCTATATAACTAATCTCGAGTTTCAACACAAGCCAAAATGTCATCTTTTAAAAAAAACTCATCATAGTAAAAACAAATAGACCTATTATTATTATTATTATTACCTAGTAGGGGCCAAAATCCCTTAAGCTACTATACTCTATAATGAATCTAAACACTTGCCTTGGTAGTAGGCAAGGCCAACAAATCCTCTCCTAAACAATTTTTCACATTTGCACTCTTAAATGTTTCAAGCAAGAATCAAGAAACAAAAAGGTTGTCATTCAACAAAGAATGAAACTTGTCATCAATTCAATAAACAAGTTTCAACCCTAAACCTACTTCCTTGATGAGAGAGAGAGAGAGAGAGAGAGAGAGAGAGATGGGTTGCTGTAAAAACAAGCACAGTCACAAGAGCTCAGTCTGGGAAACTGACTCAGGAGCTGCTGCTCAGAACATAGGTACTTTGCATACAAATGTTGTTCTGAGACTTATTACTGTAAGTGGTGCAGCTTCATTAGTGTCTACAGCTATTGCTGTCTGGAACTGTCAAAGACAAAAAAAAGACAGCTTGTTGAGTGAGTATCAAGACAAAAAAGACAGCTTGTTGAGGAGTTGGGGACTTGTAGTAAACATATTCAAGCACTTTTGTTCTCACCCAACTCCCTCCAGGCTCCCGTTTTGTAGCTTTCCAAAGGGTGTTTGTTGATTCTGGTTTTGTTTTGGTTTTGATAGTTATTGCAGTGTCAAAAGGATCCAGCATGTGAGCTCTCTCTCTCTCTCTCTCTCTCTCTCTCTCTCTATGAGCTTCAAGTGCTTCCGGTATTTTTGCATTTCTCTCTGATCATTTGTTTTTAGATTGCTTCCCCACCCCCATTCCTATCAGTATCTCTATCTTATTGTAACTGATTGGTTTTTTTGTCTCTATAATAGCTCCTGCATTGTATAGCATGGTATAGCATAGCAGCTGATCTGGTAAGCTAGAGTTTGTTTTACAGAGCTCGAAACAATAACCCTCATCAGAGCCGTTGAAGTTTTCTAGGTTGCATTGCTGTCGTGAGGTTTTGAGACTATTGTTCCAGCTCCCAGCAAGTTCTAACTGCATTCGTGAAGCTGCTTTTTGTGGTTGGAGCTTTTCATTTTTGTGGGGGGTTTTTTTTTTCCCCTTCCCTGGATTTGTTTTTGTGGCTGAAGCCTTCATTTTTAGACAAGTACTTTGAAGATCTCCAGCCGTAAATCATCATAACCCACACCTGATCTCAACTTGGGTTTTTCTCATCTCAGCTCAATTGTAACTTCCAATTTCTAGTCCCACCCGAGAAAACACCATTCAAGCTCTAGACTTTCTGAGCTTTTGTCAAGTCCTTCATCTTCCAATGTTCAGTGTAAACTTAGGTTTCGAAGAGATTCATCAGCAAAGCTTGCTTTTCTGAGCTGTTTTTGTCAAGTCCTTCATCTTATTCCAACAGTGGACTTAACCTGGATTTTAGAGGTCATCAATTGATTGGCAGGACACAGTCTATTGGAGCAAAGAAAAGAAGTAGCCAGCTGGTGGCCAAAATGAGCTACTTGCCAAGAAACTTTTTGTCGAAGAAGCGGATTGGTGGGTGTTTCGGTGTGACGCTGGTGTTGCTAACTCTCATCATTGTCCTCTCGATCGAGGTTCCAAAATCTGAGAAAACGGGGAAACATCACCAGAAACTCCAAGGATTCGCAAAGGATTTCAACATCACTTGGGCTCCAGATCACACAGAACTGCTTGACAATGACCAAATCCTGGAGCTCAAACTTGACAACACATCAGGTACTACTTCTTCTTGTTTTTGTTCAATGCTTGAATCTATTGGAACCCAATCAATATAATTCTCTCCAACTTCAATGTGATGGGAATGTGAAATATTTCTTCAAAAATTCTGGAATGCAAAGATCATGACCTGAAATCAACCTTGCAAGAATTTGTGAAGGACACTGTGTGAAGAAATTGGTTTCATATTTTGCAAACACCTACTGGAATGCACAGATCATTCATACTGAAAAGCAGCGTTGCAAGAATTTGTGAAGAAGAGAACAACGTGAAGAAATGGGTTTCATATTTTGTTCATAAAAACTGCAAAACAGATCATGATCGTCAATGCAACCTTTTGAGGATTTGTGAGGAGGAGAACAATGTGAAGAAATGGGTTTCACGTTTTGCTCATAAGAACTGGAAATGCACAGATCATGACTGAAAGGCAGCCTTTCGAGGATTTGTGAAGAAGAGGACAATGTGAAGAAATAGGTTTCATATTTTGTTCATTAAAACTGCAAAACAGATTATGACCGAAAATTCAACCTTTCTAGAATTTGTGAAGAAGAGAACATGAAGAAAATGGGTTTCATGTTTTGTTCATAAAACCTGAAAATACACGGATCATGACTGAAAAATTTGCGCTGACAAAATCAATCTATTACTGAACTCTTGGGGATTATTAGATTCTGAAATTTCTGCAAATATAATCTTCTTTCTGGTTAATAATATTGATGCTGTTTGAAATTAGCTATGAAAAATAGATGATGAACATTTTTGCAATTTCATGATAGTGTGTACCCGAACCCCTAAAGCTCAACAAAATGTTCCAAATGGATTAGGGAGGATTAAACATGATCATGAAAACTTCCCTTTTTCCTAATCTAGTCGAATTAGTACTAATCTCACTAGTTTGTGGTTGATTCGAGTGCTGATGCAAGGTTAAATTTTTTTCAAGCATGATATTAGACTTGTGCTTGATTAACTGCAAGCTCTAGAATAAGTGCATACTGTTTTGTCTCTTGGGGTGGAATTGGGTGAACCACTCTTGATGGAAAATTGGATTTATGGATGTGCAGGTTCTGCATTCCGATCCATAAACACATTCCTATTTGGGAATATCACCATGCAAATTAAACTCGTTCCAAACAATTCTGCTGGCACTGTTACAGCCTACTATGTAATGTTTCTTCTCTCTCTCTCTCTCTCTCTCTCTCTCGCCTTTCTTGTGCTAATTGAACAATATAGTGATGTAATTTGTCGCTTGAGAGAGATTCCGCCCCTTCACCCTATTACACTTTTTAGGTGTAACTACTCTCTCAAATGCATGTGACTATTAGCACATAGAACATCATGAGGTCTAGCAAATAGTCCAAAGAGTTCTTAATTATGTGGCAGAATCTCTCCCAACTGCCGATTAGATCAGATAATGGCTATTGGTTGGACTCAGCTCATGGCCACACTCGGTGCTCCATAAGGGGATGGAGTGGGGGGAGGGTGGAGTTCTCGTGATGGCCATGATCTAAATACGTAGGGGTTTTGCACGGGGTTTTTGTGGACAGCTTTCTTCGCCATGGACAGTTCCAGATACCCATGACGAATTGGACTTTGAGTTCCTTGGAAACCTATCGGGACAGCCATATATTCTGCAGACCAATGTGTTTGCCAATGGCACAGGCGATCGTGAACAGCGTCTGTTCTTGTGGTTTGACCCAACCACCGACTTCCACACTTATGGCATTCTATGGAACCATCGGCAAATAGTGTAAGCACCCACAACAACATGCCAAGTTCTTTCATCGATCAATTCCTTCCTATAAAGAAAGAGAAGGGATGTTACCACTACTACTCCTTTTAAGAGTGAGAGGGATCTTACACCTACCCTACTTGTAGGTGTAAGATCCCTCCCATTCCTTATAGGTGTAAGATCCTTCCCACTCTTAAGGAGTAGGGTTTAAGAACTAAGAACCCTCCTTTCCTACACCTTGTGTGATCTACATATGTTTAGGTTCATGTTAGCTTTTGCCTTGTGCTTTTACTCTACACTTAATTTCTTGGGCTTCAGACTTTGGGGGCAATTTTGTAGCCTGACATCTATATCTTCAGGAGCATTGAAATTTGTGGTCTTTTTTTTTTTTCGGGCGGGGGTTTTTTGTGCCCCAGATTTTCAGTTGACAATGTGCCGATCAGATTATTCACCAATAATGAGTATCTTGGATTGGCGTACCCGGATCACCAACCAATGAACATTTACTCAAGTCTTTGGAATGGAGACCAATGGGCAACCCAAGGAGGGCGAGTTAAGATTGATTGGGCAGCTGCGCCCTTCATAGCAACATACACGAATTACAACCTCGACGCCTGCGTGGCTGAAGATGCCAATGCGCCATGTGCGTCATTCGCCGCAAATAACTGGTGGGATGGAGGTGCTTATCAAATACTAAGTGCTGATCAAATCAATAAACTCAAATGGGTTGAACAAAACTACATGGTATACGACTATTGCACGGATACCAAACGGTATAATGTCACACCCATTGAATGCGCCCAAAACTCAGGTGGGCTTGCTTAGTTAGTTTAGTGTTGTTGAGATCAATTCTTGGGCCGATGGGTTTAGGGTTTAGGGTTATTAATAAGGGCAATTCCATATTTGAGTTACTAGTGATTGATTTTACCTTCAGTTTTGCCTCAAAAAATCCCAATATTATTCTAAAACCAATTTTCTGAATGACTTACATAGCTCCTCTAATTGGGAGGGTTATATCTACCAGGGGTTGAAAAAAAAAAGACACTTTCTTAAGTGTATGTTGGAGGTATTGGAGTATGTTGGAGGTATTACTCCAATAGGAGAGGTTATAGGGTTAGCAATTCATTCTTCTTCTCAGGGTGAGGAATAAACCCTGAATGTCCAAACTGTTGTCGATTTGTCATTTTTGTGACAGTTTTATTTATATATAGGGGTGCAAGGTAGCTCACCCTTCTTCAACAAGGCAAGCTCTACTACCCTAAACCTTAAAACCTAAACCCTAAACCCTAAATACCCATATGCCACACAAACTGCATGTTAATTATGTTCAGCCATGGTCTATTTTGTCCAGTCTCAGGAGTCAGCAGTACCAAGCATGATTCAGATGCAAAAGGGCCCAAATTCATTCACGAATATTGTGAAGTTTGAAAGCCAGATTTGCTGATTTTTTCAGATCTGGTAAAAAGATGTGGTTCCTACATTGTATCACAAGAACCAATTGTGGACAGGTGACAGAACCCAATTTGTGTCCAGACTTCTAATTTTTCCTCTCTCTCTCTCTCTTTCTTTCTTTCAGCATGCTGGAAATCAAAGGGGAAGAAGTTCAGATGGCAATTTTAAAATTTTAGACTTCATAAGTCATCCCAACTTTGAGCAATAACATCCAAAGAATACAGAGGTATAGAGGGTATTGGGTTGACAATCCCTTTGCAGATAACTGTAGACACCATTCATTGATGATGAACCTCTTGAAAATTGAGGTGTTCTTTGTACATTGGATGTTGGTTTCCCTTAATTAGTAGATACACCATACCCCGCTTGTTTGGCTTGGTTAAGATAGCTTTATTTGTTTTCAATGTAAGAAGAAAAAGAAAGAATTGCTGTCCCCTTGAGATGGAACTTAAAACTTGCAAATGGTTTGAGGGTTTGAGAATGTTGAAGCTATGATGATTTCTTGTTCTTCTTGAGTGTTGAGGGTTTTTGGGCTCATCATCACAAGAACTATTTCTTACACCTAGCATATTGTTGTTGCACTATGTGCTCATGATTAATGTTGTCTATTAGTTAGTTTAGTTTGTTTCTAAGTTGTGCGGGTCATTACATGTCATGATGATTGTTTGTTGTTGATGTTATATAATGCTTTCTATTTAGGTTTGGCCTTTACTTTCCCTTATCAAATACTACATCTTAAATCCACTTCATGGTATTATAGTGGATTATTGAGAACTAAAGGTGTAGTGAACTCAAAAGAAGAAGAGCATAGTTGTGTTTTGCTTAGCCATTGCTCAAGGAAAGAACAACATGCTAAAGAATTCCAAGTTGGAAAGGTAGTCCAATTATAGCACATGGAAATTTTACATATCTAGGTTTTTGCATATTTACATTGCTACAAAAAGACAAATTCTTAGATATTGTAAAACTAGATCCTCAAGGAGTTGTCATACTTGAAGAGGGGGAGCTTCATGATGAAGCTAAAAAGGATATTCGTGGGAAGAAGACAAAACCATATAACATTGTTCACAAGGTCAAAATTCAGCTGAATCAAAGAAAATGGTCGGAAAGGCACTATACAACTATCAAACCTAAAAGGAATTGTAACTTTTGTGGCAACCCAAGTCATTGGATGTGCAATTGTGTTGAGCTATCAAATGAAATCAAGAAACACATAGTGGAGTGTGACCAAGGGCATGTGTGTTAAAGGATATAATTGTTTTTGAGAGTGGAACAAAACTCCAAAGCTATATATGGATGTTATTGAGCTCAACCTTGTTGAACACAACAAAAATAAATGGTGTGTCAATAATGGTGTTATTAAACATGTCACTTGGAATGGTGATGTGCTTATTGAATTCAAGAAAGAAGATGGAACTACTAGAGTTAAAATAGCAAGGGGGAAGTCTCAAGTAGTCATAAAATGGGCAACATTGTAATTCCACCAAAGATGAAACAAAAGGAAATGTTTTGTATGTTTCAAGAGTTTCAAATAAATTATGTTTGTAGATTCATTAGTAGATAAAGGGATTCAAGTCTTGTTTAATTCCTAGAATGTCTACCTTCTAACAAGTTGTTTTAGATGTTGACAAAAGGGGTTTACAACATTCAATGCTTATTTTCTTATTAGACTTTCAATAGAAGTTGTAAATATTGCTTATTACATTACTAACATTTCTTTTACTAAAGTTAACAATGAAATCATTCCCTTTCAAAAGCTCTACAACTTGGTCCTTCATGTTAAACATTTTAGAATTATTTGATGCACAAATGTTTTGTTCACATCAACACACCAAGATTGATATTGTTTCCAAAGTTCAAAAACCATGTTCTTATGGTTATGACACCACCACTAAAGCCTATAGATGTTTCCACCCTATGGTAAATGCACATTACACTCACTCAAAAAGGGCAATTGAAAGTCCATTTTTACATTCCATATCTAGTGATTTTTCCAAAAAAACATTTAAATGATGTTAAAGTTCACATTTTTTTCCATTTTCAAGTTCATACCACCATAATTTAGTTTTTTTTAAAAACCTCTAAAAATATGGGTCTTGAAAAAATCAATTTAGGTTTTAAAATGGATTTCATGAATTTGAAATTTTCATTTTAAATCTTAAAATTTTTTAGAGACTTTTTCTTGCTTGATTTTTTCCATCTTAAGTGTTATGGTACTTCAATGTGTGGTGGTAAAAAGTTATAGGTTTAGTTTTCAACTCCACTAGAAGAAAAATAATTCATAATGATAATTTTTTTGGTGATAGTTTGGACTGTAACATTGGATGTACCATTTTTTGTAAAGTCCATCTTGAATTAAACATTTATCCTTTTGATAATTTTTTTTTGGGTTTGAAAGATTAGAATGTAGGTTTCAATTTTTCATCTCACTTTTGCCAAATTTTTCAAATAGATTTGAATACAATGCAACAATATTTGACTCACCTAGAAAAAATTGCCATTGTGACTTCAAAAAAGTCCATTGTAATGTGCTTTTACCCCTTAAAACAAATAAGGTTCTTGTATCTAAAGATGTAATTCTTATGAAGACTACATGAGATTTACCTTAGTTGAAACTAAAACTCCAAAAGAGATTGTCACTACTTTTGTTCACCTACCATGAAAGGAAATATATATTGTAACCAAGATTGCACAAATCGATCACCACATAAAAGTTTATCCATTTCCTTACAAAAACAACTACATGCTACCTCCAAACCCTATTGGCACAACTACAAAATGTGGGTGCAATTCACTAGTCCTCATTCACTAAACCAATGAAATCATTGCTTCCCCACTAGGTCCCATTCATTATAACCAGTGAATTCACTCATAATCCAATGAAATCACTTGGTGTATAGGGACACCTTTGTTGTAGTGTGGTGAAAAAACCACCAAATTTCCTTTACCTAAACCTAGATCACAAGATAGAGAAGGAATAGTTGCACCAAATGAAAAAGGAATGATCATAATGTGCACAAAAAGAATGGTGAAAACCCATTGACATTTTCAAGATTTGATGGTTGGTCTTTCTAAAGCACAAATAAAACTTGTGATGTTTGTAAAAATGCCAAAATGGGTTGATGCCATGAAAAAAAATGATTTAAATTGAAGAGAATAACACTTGGGTTTTCGGGTTTTGGATGAACTCACCTCTTAGCAAGAAAGCCATCATCATGAAATAGGTTTTCAAATTAAAAAAATCATGTTGACAAAACCATCATAAAAGGTTCAGCTAGTTGTTTAGGGGTTTCAACAATGTGAAAGAAAAGATTTCAAGGAGACTTTTGCTCTAATTGCCAAATACAACAGATTGCAAAGGGTGATAGCCTTAGTTGGACACAACGAATGCCCAATTTTTCATCTTAATATAAAAATAATTTTTCTAAATGGTGAATTTTTTAAAGAAATTTATTTGTTATAGCTGAAACGCTTTGAAAAACCAAGAACGAAAATAAGGTATGTAAGTGAATATGTGTTGAAATCATCTTTAAAAAAATTATATACATATGCATAATACAATTTGAATATAGGACATTCAATTTATGTAGCCTGAAATGGACTACTTTACACCAAAATTGGTTTGCCTTAGGTCATGCATTGACCCAACTAGAATATGTATTTCAACCAAATGGGATTACAATGACTTAATGGGAGTATGCAACCAAAATGCTTGAGGAATTTGGGTTGGCAACTTATAACCGAAGATCACTAGAAATGATGTTAGGTTTCAAGTTGATTCTTGACATGGGAGTTCCAAAAATGGATTTTTAAATGTACCAAAAGATGGTTGGAAAAGTTGAACTTTCTCATTCAAACCCAACCAAATATTGCATTTTTGTGAATTAAGTGAGTAGATTTTCAGACCATCTTTAGACTTTTCATCTAGATGTTGTCAAATAGGTTGTTCCAAAGTAGGGAGGTTCAATTTTTATGTCACAATGCGATTTTTTTGCAGAGTGTCATACATTTACGTGCTACTAACACATGATTAAATTAACAATATGTTGAATTTGTCGTTAGATTTAGATTGTCAATTTGAATAAAAATATATCCATCACAAACTTAATGGGTCATGATTTCGCAATAATAGTCATGCAAAATATGTTTTTCATAGGTTTGTATGAAATATACATGGATGTCATTCATCTACTTGTGTTATTTGAACATTGATGTCATGCACATTGTTTAGACACGAATGTCATATGCCCTATTTGTATTGTTTAGAAATGGATGTTGTATGCTTATTTATGTTGTTTACACACGAAAATTATGCACATGACTTTTGTGTTTAAATAATGCATGACATTCATGTTTACATTATATGAATTTATAAAATAATAAATTTCCCAAGGATTTGAAATGAACCCAAGAAGCTTGTAAATTTGTGATGTCCATATAAAAAAATTGCAACACATATACATCAAATAATAATAACGGACTTTTGAAACTAAAAGATATGGATTGGTGTCAATTTGTGCTTTTATATGCATGCATTTTTGTGTATGGTTTCTATTTGGGATATCTTATTGGGACTTAGTATATGATATATTATAAAAAGGAACATAACTACAAAAGCTTTTTATAAAAACCTTAATTGAAAAATAAATTATGGACGTTTGAATGGCTTAAAATGACCATATTTTCAAAAGTCCATAACAAAATCATTTTTGGGTGGATTTAATTTTTTTCTTTTAACATGTATATTAAAAAAATGTTTAGTTGAACTTTTTCTTATATGGATTTTTTTCATTTATCATCACATAATCCCCATTTAACATTGGGTTTTAAAGGTTTTCTCCATTTTAGTGTTAAAATATGGACTATTTGAAGTATTGTATTCATTAAAATTGAGCCACCTTAGCTTGCAATTGCCTAAACATCTATTAAGGTATATTAAGGGAACAATGGATGTAAGTATCTGTTGCCATCAAGGGGAGGTAGATGAATTAGTAGTGTAGTTGATTTTTAAGATGTAGATTAGGGAGGCATTGTTCATGATTGGAAGTCAACAATTACATATGTTTTAATGTTTATATCGAGTCTATTTTACAACTATTATATTGGATATTTGTGCAATTACCCAACTATTCGTTACAATAATAATAATAATAATAATAATAATAATAATAAATATAAATAATTATTACTATTATTACTATTTACATTATTTATTTGGATTCCAAATTAATAGTTAATATTATTATCTACCAATTATTATGAAGTATAATAGTTAGTACACCTAATAGATAGATTATGTTAAGGTAGAACCGTTCATCATCAATCATTGGGTGTAGATGATTAAAAATTTTGGGATTTTCAAAATTTTGATTTATTTTGTGTGATGTAAAACATCATGGTAACTCCAAGGTAAACTTTACATTATATGTTGCAACTTCAAAGGCAAAGGAACAACATAGAAGAAACACAAAACATGTTGAAATCACATAATGTTTTCTAATAAAAATAACCTAATATTTTTAAATTCATAACTTCTTTGTTTCTTGTTGATTTTTAGTGATCTAAAGTGTTAAGGATGCATTAAATTTAAACTTCTTCATTAATTATTTGAACTTTAGAAATAAAAAAGCCATGAAGGAAACAAATGTGCTAAATATTCAAGTGTGAATTAAGCTAGTGATCAAACATTGACCTTGCTTACTTTTAACAACCAATTTTTTTTCATTTTTTGTCCTTTTTGAACAATCTAAATAGTTGTGGGTGCTTCAAATCAAGGTGGGTAAATTCAAGCTAAAAGGAGCCAACAATGCACCATTTTTCATTGCTTAGTCCTAGAATGTTCCAAAAATATCCTAAAAATATTCTAGAAGCACATTTGAAAAAATCATCAAAAAACTTGTATGACCCACAAATATGTTACAAAATATTATTCTCCAAAGTTGTGTTAAAAAGTTCTTTTTAAAAATATGTCATTTATAATCCATTAAGGACTATATTAAAAGTCTTTAAAACAACAAAAGACATTGAAAAATCATTGATTACATTGCTTTAGGAGTGATTTTGATTACTTTATCTTCATTAGATTAATTTCAAAAAAATCACATCTTTCCACAATATAATTTAAACATTTAAATGTAAACACTTTTTTTTTGGGTAACATTAATGTAAATTTTAACATTAAAACGTGAAAAACCAAACATTGGTTACACGTCCATTGATTTAAGTTGAATGTACCTAGGTCTAAAAAAACTTTTTTGCATTTGAAAGGCAAATGGATAATGTATTAAGACTTAAAGCTCTCTAAAAGTTAAAGTTTTACTCATTGGTTTGCCTTGTAGTAGTTGTAAATGAGTTGCAAATGAGTGGCAAATAGGATGTAATTAATTTTTTTTATTCCATATTGTTTGTTCTACCTTTCAAGTTTGTAAAATATATAATTAAGTGCACTAAAAGTATTTAAAAAAAGTGACATTTGGAATAAATTTTAAAAAAAAGACTTGCCCTAAAGGTTAAACCCAAAATAAAATAGGATTATCCAAAATGACCTACCTATTTAACCTAAGCCTACTTACCTATCTATTTAGGTTGAACTACGTATCTACTTAGCCTAAGAAATGTAAGTAGTAATGCCTACTTACTTTAGGTCTATTTACTTAACGACACAAGTGCCATGTTTTAATATCTTATTAGCCTTAAGTTGAATGATTAATTTAAATTAATAAAAATATTAAATATTGAAATAAATTTAGAATTTCCATGTGTCCATTGATGATTTGTCAACACATCATTGTCATGTCAACACATTGTTGCCAATATAGTGGCAACATAATGACACAATCTACTATATTAATTCACTACGTCTGTGCGTGCGTTTGTTTGTGACACGACAATTCTGTTGCAAAAGCATTCTATGGCAGAACCAGCCTCTGCATTTTCTATGGCAGAACTGGCCTTTGTATAGTTTTGGCGTTGCGGGTCATGGTGGCGGAGAGACACACACCAACCATCGATCGCGTCTGTCAGTATCTTACTTTAAGTTACTTTAAGTTACTTTAAGTTACCCTTGGGGGGGGGGAGAGGAATAAAGATGTGATAAAGTGAGTTAGGAGCGTTGGATCGAGAATCAGACGGGTGGAATGATGTTTTTCAGGGGTAAGTATCGTGTTGGGGTAAAAATGGTGAGCTGGGAAGTTACACATGGGGTGGGATGGACC
>Ga0116231_10009119_pt1 | contig 16959 bp, 8 predicted proteins | sample S1TSphgellanicum_2_FD_89695 | JGI IMG/M metagenome (GOLD analysis project Ga0116231, IMG submission 89695) | Host-associated microbial communities from peat moss isolated from Minnesota, USA - S1T2_Fd - Sphagnum magellanicum MG | ecosystem: Host-associated > Plants > Peat moss > Unclassified...
GCTGAGATGCTTTCTGGCATGTATGTGCAATGGATAAACTAACGTTTGATGCACACAATGGATCCGTGGATGTTTTGAAAGCTGTGTCGTCTGAGACTGGAAACATAAGAAGACACAAAACTTACCTTCCAATGAACGAATATACTAATGGGTAGTTTCTAGATATGTGATGCTCTAAATATCCTCTTTAAGCTTCAGAAGCCTTTTGTACAACATCTTGAGGGTTTCATCCTTTTGTCGAAAACATGTAGTGAATTGTAGAATTTTTTCAGAACTCTTAACGAAAAATTCTAGCTCAAGAACTCAAAAGAATTCCCTTGTTGGATCAGCAAAAGTTGATGCATTAATGGTGGGAGGAATGTTTGCGGTAGCAATAATGAGTTGTTGAGGAGAAAGGTTTATTAAAGTAGGTATCAGATTTGGATTATTGAGCATAGTCCCATGATGTGCAATGGCAGCTTGTAGTGGAATATACGGTGATGGTGTGAAAGTTGGTGTAACAACAAGCATACCTCACTGATTAACCCCTCCAAATGGATTTTGATGTATTGTTGATGTAGTGTAATTTGAACCTAAATTTTTGGTAGGAGTTATGTCGGATGACGATGGCGCTATAGACGCTTGATGGTAGTGTTGTGAAGATCATGAATTCAAAGAAATCGGCTCAAATGATTGTGTGTTACTTCGTAGCTGATACTTTAGTTCTGGCTAAATGGTAGTGCTCTCATCATCCGAGGACATCGTGTTGTCCCATGCCCCAAAATTTTGTAGCAATATAGAACACTAGATATGGTTGAAAAATACGGTATCGGATATGAATGGCAATGGACAAATGTCGGTGGATGGAAGAGGTTAGATGGGTGGAATTGAATGGAAATCAAACGAAATGGGTAGATGTCCGACGAAATGACGCAACAAAACGACACGACAAAACAACGTGATGAAACGATGCAATAGAAGTTTTTCTAGAATTAAATTGCAAAGAAGGAAAGAAAACGTAGTGTATGTAAATGGTGACCGTGTAATAGCCATCGTGAACATCTAAAAATCTAGATTGATTATGGAGGAAACTTTCCTTAACAAAAGAATTCTAGAAAAACTAACAAGAAAAGGGAAAAGTTTGGCTTTTTATATAGCTGTCAACAAGCTGAAACCCTAAACAAGCCATAACCCTAAAACACCTAATAGCATACAATAACCTAAGAACATACATTAACCCTAAAGGCATGATTGACATGTTTGTAACCAACCATTATGTATGAGGCCATGCATACGGGGATGACATTATTGGAAAAGGTAGGAACAAGGTAGGTGTTATGATTCATTTGAATCTTTGGAAATGATTTTTTATTCAAGGATTTTTTTATAGTGATGTTGATATTCTAGTGTTGAAATTGAAAATCAAACCTAAATTTAGTTATTGTCCTTTATAAAATGGGGATAGGTTTTTTACCCCTATAAGTCCAAGGTCTTTTAAAAGTGCAAAACCCAATCCTTACTTTTTAGGTTGTGACAATTCCAACTTTGGGCAAACCTTATGGGAAAAATTGTGATAGCATTGGTTAATGAACAAACATATAGGTGGTTGTTAACTAACTAGTTCTCCCATTAAAAAACAAACCAAAAAATTAACCTTGGGATATCCCCAAAAAAATTAAAATGGACTTCTTCATGACCTATTGACTTATTTCATTGCTTGTTAGGATTTTTATTTCCTAACTATGTTCCTCCCCAATTTTAACCTACATTAATATCCCATTCCATGAATAGAAGTACAAAGAACAAATTAATATTTCTTTCTATGGTAGTTTTTAGCCATGTTATTACTTTTAATGTAGTGCAATGTAAATCGTAATTTTTTTTTCAATTGTATCATGTCGCTGAAATGGCAATCATCCATAAATATATCTAGCCAAATTTAGTGATATTCAAATTATGAAAGTAAAAAATCTTAAACACCTTTTTATATCGTGTGGTGATTTGTGGAAAAAAATTCATTCATTTTTTGGCGATTTAGAAAAAAAAGGAATTTGGAATTATTTTTTTTTCAAAATAGTTTTTGCAAAATGGAAAAAAATTGCCACAAAAAAATTCAATGAATGTTGTTGGAATCAACTTCAATTTTTGAATTAAATTGAGCTCCAAATGTTTTAGAAAGTTTTTGAAACTAGAGGTTTTATAAATTCAAAAACATTTAAAAAAATTGCATTGAAAGTTCTATCAAACCACAAAAACTAAAACCCAAAATTGAAAGATTTTTTCAAAATCAAAAAATGTACAACAAGATCAATGTAGGCTATGTTGGACCACTTTTCATGTCACAAATGACAATTTTTGTCAAGTGTTCAATGTAAATGCAATGGTTGATTTGTATTTTACATGTTAATTTTTTCCAATAAGAACTTAATTTGAGATTATTAACTTAAATATACATATGATGCAAATGGTTACTATGCATAACTTACAAAATTGAAAGACTTGTAAACTTTTAAATTAAAACTAATGGATTTCACCCAAGACAACAAGTTTCATATATGAATTTTAAAAGGACGAAATAATAATAATAATTTGTTAGGGCTTCAATTTTAGCTAGAAAAAAATATCAATAAATCAAGTTAAAGTTTTTTGGGACATGTCAATTTAACTTGATATATTGTCTAGTTATAATATAACATAATCTTAATGGAAATTTTGGTTTTTTTGTCAATGTTAAAATCATGGGTCTTTTCAAATTCCATATGAGTATGGGAAAATATTCATTTTATGTTGAGTTTGTGCACACAAATGCAAAGGAGATAGACTTTGGATGATGTTTTCAAATGTCACTTTTTGGTCTACCATAGCTTGTATTCACTAAACACTAGTCTAGTTTTGGGTTTTAGTTTCAACATTGGAATATCAATATTGTCAAAAGAACCTTAAGATCAAATCTTTAAAGAGTTAGACAAGTCCCAATGAAATTAACAATTCAACATTGTGTAATGGCTCTATCCTTTACCCAAGTTTGAACTAATGTTGGACAATCTTTCATTTTTATGAAAACCTTTAATTTTGGTTCTAAAAAAAATTAACAATAATCTTGGTTTTGGTTTTAATTCCAAACATAAATGGAACTAGGAATTTGATTCAAGGTCTAGTTATTTAAAATTAAAAAATAAATTCTAATTTTGAATTTAGTTCAGAAAATCAATCTTGGTTTTGGTTTGGTTTTTATTAACCTAGATTGAGACTAATGATTAACTTTTGTTTAACATGTAATTAACCTTGATTCTAGTTAGTTTTTTAAAAAAGATATGTATTTTAGTTTTAGTTTTGATTTTGATTTTGATTCCACACATAAATAAAACATGGTTGTGTGTCCAAATTTTAGATTGTTAAAATTTGGTTTCAACTTCAAGTTTGATAATAAAACCATGTTTTAATTTGATTTTTACTAAGCAAAATCAAAATTGACGATTATGACTTGTGAAAGTTAGTACATGCCCAACACTAATTCAAACCAAACAAAATTGAGAATAAAAAATGTTGCATGAAAATTTCAAAAAATGAAATTATTCATAGTTCACACAAAAACACTTGGCCAACATCTCTCAAAATGTGTGAATGAATGAAACCTAGGGTGAAACCACACATCACCAAATACACATCTACGCCAAACAATGATCCCCATCTTACTTATCTCTTGTCCATTTTGAGCGATCTTCATAGTTAAAGGGTGTGCCAAGTAAAGGTTTACAACACCTCTTTGAATTGCATTGCAGAGACAAAGGAGCAACCAAGAAAAAACATGAAGAGAATGAACTATCCAAGTCACAAACTATTTGAAAAAAAAACATTAAAGCCCTCATACTTTCAAATCTCATATCTTTTTCATTTCGTATCCTTTTTGAGCCGTCTAAACAACTATCAATGCACCAACTAGAGCTTTACAAAACTTCTTTGAAGTCCATAGACAACATAGGAACAATGCTCAAAGATTTTAAATTCCAAATCACAAATGCTTTTAAAACACCACTTACCAAACCTTGAACCCCCTTAGTTGGAGACTCTGTTTCTTTTTATTTCTTGTCCTTTTTGAACAATCTTCATAACTTTGAGTGTGCCAAATGGAGGTCTACAAAACCTCCTTGAACTCTAGAGGCAGTAGCAGAGGACATGTCCAAAGATTTTAAGCTTTCTAATACACCTTTAAGGTGCATTCACACCTATTGTTAAGTGAAAATCTAGGTGGCATCTTAGGTGACAGCCAATGTTAAATGGGTGATTGTTTAATATTAAGTGAATGTTAACTTAAGATCAAATCTTCACCGTAAATGGGTTTAGGTCCTAAATGATTAGCTTGGTGTTAGGGGACTTAATACTAAGATCCTTAACACCAAGTGTGAATGCACCTTAAGTGCTGGGCCATTAGCCTGTCCACTCTACCAATATTGTCCCAAGTACATTTGCAGCAGGGCATTTTTTTCTCAAATTTGTGAGGTAGTTGGAGTGGCGATCTTCCAGAAGAGGAAATAGCCAAGTTTTGGCTATAGGACAGAGAGCAAAGTCCAATTTTTTTTGGGAATCTCACTGTAATCTGGGAACATCCTAGAAGCTATTGTCTAAATATGGCGAATTGAGCTATTTTCTCATTGGAATATGGCGATTTTTTCGCAGCTTTTTCCCAAAAAGGATCCATATTTCCCCAAGTGTGTCTCTTTTTTTTTTTCTTTCTTTTTTTTCCAATTTTTTGAGGTTGCTTGAGTGGCAATAGTCCATAAGTATATTTAGCCAAATTTGAAAATATTGAAAATATGAAAGTAGAAAATCTTAAGCACCCTTTCATATAAGAATCAACTGTGGCGATTTTTGGAAAAAAATTTGAATTTTTTTCAAAAAAACAACAGGGCATTTTGCAACCGAATATTCTTTAAAAAAATATTTTTTGCAAAATGGCGAAAATCCGCCACAAAACAAAATCACCGAACAAATCGCCCCCACCCCCTCCTTTTTTTTGTCGCCACAAAAAAAAATCACTGGCCACCCCCCCTTTTTTTGTCGCCAAGTAGCGAGAAATGTCGCCCCCCAAAAAAAAGACGCTGGTTACTTTCGGAGGTCCAAGGATCGAATCCGGAAGTCTACACTGCACACTGTCGGCGCAACGCCGGAGCATTGATCGCGCCCTCTCTCTCTCTCTCTCTCAAGACTCTCGCTGGTTTGCCGGGTGTTGCTTGCGACTAGTTGGTCCTTGCTTTGCTAAGGGAGGAAGAAGCTATGGCCGAGCAGGAGGAGGAGGAGGAGGAGGAGGAGGTGGGTGTGCCGGAGCCCAACATAGAGAACGTTTTGGAGCAGAATTCGCTCAAGTGGATTTTTGTGGGAGGTAAGGGAGGAGTAGGGAAGACGACATGCAGCTGTATGCTGGCCGTGTTGTTGGCGCGCGTGCGTGCTTCGGTGTTGCTTATCTCCACGGATCCTGCTCATAATCTGAGTGATGCATTTAGGCAGAAGTTCACGCGGACACCGACGTTAGTGCAGGGATTTTGTAATCTGTTCGCCATGGAAGTGGATCCGAAAGTGGAGGAGAGCGAGGAGTTGTTGGAGCAGCAGATGGAAGAAGGTGTGGGGAGTTTTGTGTCGGAACTGGCTAATGCTATTCCTGGTGTTGACGAGGCCATGAGCTTTGCGGAGATGCTCAAATTGGTGCAGAATATGGACTACTCGGTCATCGTTTTTGATACTGCTCCCACTGGACACACGCTCCGTTTGTTGCAGTTTCCATCTACCCTAGAAAAGGGATTAGGCAAGATGATGAGTTTGCGGAATAAGTTCGGCGGCTTGATCAGTCAAGTCTCCAGAATGTTTGGTGCAGGCGAGGAATTTGGGGAGAATGCTCTCATGAGCAAGCTGGAAGGTATCAAATCCGTGATTGAACAGGTCAGAAACACAGCTTTCGCCCTCTCTTACTCTCAGTCTCTTCCACACTTGCAGATTAGGTTGTGCTCAGGTTTAGGGTTTGGGTATTGAGACATATTATGTACTTAGTTTTGCAAAGTTAGGTCTTCAAAACTCTTCTGGTATCATCATGAGCTTTAGACAAAATGCTTTGGCTCAAAATGTTCAAAATGTTTGCGAGTTCAGGTGTGAGTAATGATGATGGAGTGGGGGGGATGGATGGTGATGCGTATTGAGCAGGTGAATGATCAATTCCGTGATCCTGATTTGACAACCTTTATTTGTGTATGCATACCGGAATTCCTGTCCTTGTATGAGACAGAGAGACTGGTTCAGGAGCTAGCACGGTTTGAAATTGACACCCACAATATTATCATCAATCAAGTGCTCTTTGAAGAAGATGCTATGGAGTCTAAATTGCTGCAAGCACGAGTGCGCATGCAGCAGAAATACATTGACCAGTTCCATGAACTCTATGAGGATTTTCACATTATCAAATTGCCACTTCTTCCTGAGGAAGTTCGTGGAACTGAGGCGTTGAGATCTTTTGCTGTGAATTTGACCATGCCTTATAGACCAGGGGTAGAAGAGGCAGAAACCAAGAGGATTGGAATTGCCAGAATTCAGGAACTGGAAACAGAGACAGCATCCTTACGAGCACAGGTTTTAGACTTACAGTCCAAGTTGGAGAAGCAATGGAAAGGCAAAGACTTGGCTGATATGTGACTTTTGTGTTTTAAAGCCAAGGTGCATAGTACACCAGGCACATTACAACATTGTATCACTCTCTGTTTCTCTTCAAGCCTAGAGCCAGTGCATTTACAACGTCTGTTCCTCACCAATTCTATAACTAGTTCATGTCATGTTTGAGCTCTGCACACAATCTCTGACTATCAATATGCTTATGTAGGTGGATTGACATCATACATTCATGCAGATTGTCAGGTAAAAAAATGCAATTATGTCTGTAGCTTAAGTAGAGTCAAATTACACCGATCAACTAAACAAATCCAGAAACCCAGTACATACTACACAGAATTGTCATTTATCTCTGACATCCAGAATCCTGCAATCATGATTGCACACTGGAATCTGCAGATCAAATTTACCAAACTAGAATTAGTGACATATGTCTCAATTGACAGATGCCTGTGAGTGGAAAACTTTATGTACATATTGGGTATTTTTCTGGTGAAATTCAATTTTATTTTTTTGGCACACCTCTCTACTTGAAAATAATTTCACCATTAACCTTAAACTGATCATTCTGTTTTGCTGTTGTGTCTCAGTCCTAACTTCTGGCTGAAACATAGTGAATAAGCCATTTATAACTTTGATGCAATAATTGTCAACAACAAAATTGTTTCGAAGACAAAGCATCCAGGGAAGAAAATGATCATAAATGGAATATGCAAGGTCATGTCATGACCAATGAAGGAGATTGAGCATGTTCCATGGAAATGATTGGAATTTGCAGCATTAACAATTCACAAAACTGAATCTTTACCTAGACTTTGCCTCAACTCATGAGACAGGAATGTTGTTACAAGGTGTGCCGAAATCTTACATTTCGATATTTTGCTTCCAACTTCAGTCTCTCAGCTGCAGTTCTTGAAGGCTTCTGGAGAAGAAACCAGCTTGCAACGTAAGGCTACACAACAACTGATCTCTCGAAGGCTTACATCAAGCTCTTATATAAGTCAACATCATTCAGCATTTTATCGAACAACTTTCTTGAGCAGCATTGGTACAATTCTCATGGAAGTTCTGATTTGGGTTTGTCTTTGTGGGATTCGCATACTCTACTTGTGACTGATGTCCAGCACTTCTTTGCTGAATATTTATCTATTTTAGAAAATGAAGTTAGGCAGTTTCAAATTTAATTTTTCAGAATTTCAAGATATGAAAGACAAGTATCCAAAGTACACATTTTATTGTGTATTTGTAATAATAATCCAATGGTTGGGACAATAAATAGTTTCTCACAAGTTGGGAGTTTGATTTTCAACAATTTTGGCAAAGGGGAATAGCTCTAAAGTTATTGTCAATGAGATTATGATTGAATCTTTCTGCAACTGTCTGCAAACTCTAGCTTCCATCTAATTCCTGTACATTGTTTGGTTTTGAATTGATTGTTGCCTAGCACCTCCAAGCAGGTCCACTCCAGGTTTTTCTTTTCAATTTTTTGAAATTGAAAAATTGGCAATTTTTTCCCCAAATAATTAACAAAATTAGTCGAATTTTCCCAATTTAAAAAAAAAAGAAAAAATTTGTCCTAAAAATTTTATTGGTCCACTCACACCTGATATGTGGGTCTCTATGTCTCTACCAGTGTATACTCTCTACCATATTGAGTTATTGTATAAGTTATTTTCTCACACCCAATTATAAGCATGAAATGTTGTTGATGATGCATAGGCAACAATCACTTAATTGCCATCACATGTGCCAATCAATAGGACTTGTTGATCAAAGCTATTCATATATTTTTCCAGGCATCTTGTGTATATTTACAAGTCCAAATTCAATTTCACACTAAGTATTGAAAGCCTGAACTTCATCCAAAAATTACTACCTATTCAAAAGCCATCATACTGCTGCTGGCACTCTCGTGTTGTGAACATATTTCCTCCTTGTACTCAATTTTGATTGAGGAAGAGTTTTAAAAGCAACTAAATTGAGTGCGTCAAGTGTTTTAGTGATACTTTCCAAAACCCAAGCAAAACGTTTTACTGGGTACTTGTTGAAATCTCCAAGTACTAATTTGTCTACGTACTTTATCACTTACATACAAACTATAGTCAAACTGATAGATATTATTATTAGATCTTATGTTTTAATTCTACAATATTGATAGCTTATCATTGCAATATGGGCCATTATGGGGTCCAATGCTCTATTCCATTCATAAGCAGTTTGTGTAAGATCCCAACCACTATTAACCTTTAATTGACATTTGACCGAAATAGTCCCAATCCAAAAAAGGGGCCAGGTCACATAAACATGCTTACAAGCCATGAAAAATGTTGGAATCACAAAAATTCAACTTCATAGAGTTGTAAAGGACTTCGACTTGAATGTTTCAATTTCTAAAAAAAATGGAGGTTTGAATGAGAAATGGAAAATTGTCACCATTGAAAGTTTAGTCTTTTTAATTTTAGGCAACTTTCAAAATTGCAAGTTTTTGAAGACTTGGATTGAGATGTTTTGTTCTATTTTGTTAGAAAAATTGATGGTAGATAGAGGGTGTGTATATGATCCATGTGGCCCAAAAAAAATAGAAAAAAAGAGTTGAAGTGAGAAAAAAATGGATGGTCAAAGTTGATGCTCCAATGTAAGTCTACAAAAAAATAAATTGAAAATCATCTTTTTTGGGGAAAATTCATTTGTGGGCAGTTTGGGACTATTCCTAAACCCTAGCTTCTATCCTAGAACTATGCATTCCATCATTTGATTCAATTCCTATTTTCAAAATGTTGAAAACATTGGGTAACAAAATATTTCATTAATTTTCATGTTAGTATTGCATAAAGCTTCTTTTCCCATTCAATAGCATGCAAAAATTCCTATGACAAACACCTAGAGATAAGAAACTCTCATAAGAATAGGCAAGCCCTACTCCATAATGTGATATCCACAACTCATGTATGTCAAATTTTGAAACCCTTGCTCTCAACTAAGAGCATTGAGGGAGGGATAATACTGACATTTGATCATTCAACATGGCAAGCAAAACTAAAGATGCATAAGAATGGATTCATAGCTCCTATTGCAACACTAACATAACAATTCAAGTACCACCTACCAACTATTTTACTTTAACATTTTCCCATCCAACGGCCATAATAAATTTTTTGATATCATGCCTTTGGATCAAATCTCTCGGTGTTCATCAGTTTCTTGGTTCCCTTACCCATCTCCTCTTAAGGTACAGTGGTCCATCACTGATCACTAACCTCTCGCTGATCACTTTAGCAAGTCTTTCTCAAATTTTCTTCATTTCGAGTGATTTAAAATGTTATACAAGCGCCTTTTCAAGCTCTACAAATCATCTTTGAAATGCAAAGCCAAAGGAGCAGCCAAAAAAGAGCAGTAAAGAAAATACGTTTTTTCGAATTACAATACGCATTTTAACAATTTTTTCTTCATCTTGACCCCTCGTACTTCATTAGTGCATAACTTTCTCATTTTTTGTTCAAATTGAACAATTTAAATATCTTTGAAATCACTGTCTTAAGTTTTACAAATCTTCTTCCAACTCTAAAGGCAACAAAGAAATATTTAAGGATTTTTTGAAGGGATTAGAAATAGGCTATGAGCTGTTTGGTCTAAATTATTTTGTAAGAATGACCCCCCCCTCTTTGGGGGGCTGTAACTTTCTCACCTCCAATTCATTTTTGTCAATTTTTTGTGCAATAGATGTGCCATGAAGAGGGCTCCATCTACTTTTTGGACACCATAAACGATGGGGCCCTCTTACAAAAACGACAAGCAAACCTTACCTTAAGCGATCGCTCATGGGTTGTTCTGCCCTATGCACTTGTAAACCTAGATGAAATGCAAATCCCACTCTCTGTTCAACGCTCATCTATTATTAATTTGAGGACCAACAATTCCCTGTTCCCCATTTCAATTTGTCATTAGATTTACACCAGCTAGTTTGTAAGCTGGGGACTTATGCAACCCATGAAATTCATAAGTTCTTGTGTTTCATATTTAGGTTTTATTCTACTTCACTACAACCCCTGCCTCATAAATATATCCACCCATGAACTAAGTTTTTAAAATGACATTGATTTTGGATTAAAATGTTTTTGCTTTATTCCCATGTAATCATTAGATAACATGTTTATTTGTCTTTGGACACTTAATATGAGATCTGAAAATGCACCCTTCAAAGGTTTAGACCTCACATTATCATCACTTCTAAGCAAGACATCTTCATCATATTGTTGGAGTATAGAATGTTGACTTAAGAACTATTTTTATTGGGCACAACCAAATAATGTTTTTGAAACATCAATATGAGTTTCAAATCTTACAACTTATATGAGCAACTCACAAGACAACTTCTGAAATTTTGCAAGCACAAAAACCACTTAAGGTAGATAGGCTAGTAAGTGAACACTTAAGAAATTAAAGGAGGTTGAAACCTCACACACATTGTTCCTCTACTTCTGAAGCTAAAAGAACATTTGTAGCCCTCCACCAATGCTTCCAATGCTACAAAGATTTCTCACTTTGGTGAAGGAATGGGAAAGATAAGGGGTGCTTGGTGTAAGGGGTTCGATGTTTGGTGATGCGTGAATTAAAACAGATTAGGATTTTGAGTTTAAATTATTGATTTTGGCCTTTGGAATAATATCAAGTTTTGTAAAGCTCTAGTTGGCACACCCATCACGTTTTAAATCACTCAAATCAGATTAAAAGTAACGAAGATATGGGACTAGAACTAAAGAGGGGTCTAGAAATATTTTCTCAAAAAATTTAAACAAACTATCACTCATCCTCTTCCTGAGTTTTCTATGTTGCTTCTTTACTTCTGGCGCTCAAAGAACATTTGTAGCCTTTCAATTTGCTTGTCCAATGACACAAAGATCATTCAATTTAGTTAAGAAATGAAGAAAATATTGGAAAGTGTTCAGTGATGAATAGTTTTACATTAGCTCTATGATAAACCCTGCCATCATTCTTCAATGCACCTACAAATCTTAGCGCACATCACACAAACCAAAAACTAAAATGTGCACAAACCCAAAAATATGTTCTTCCTTTCCTCAAGTATTCATCCCAATCCCTCCACTTTCATGCAAAATGCTTAATACAACAACTCTCCCCCCCCCCCCCCTCAATCCTCTTATGCTCGCCCTTTTCTTCCTTCCCCAAGGATTTCCCCCCACCCCCCCCCTTTTCATGAAAAAGCCTAAATCCCCCAACCCCCCCCCCCCCCCAATCAAGCACTGTCAGGCGCCCTTTCTGCGCCTTACAGTGTAGCCCTGCAGAGAACCGTGTGGTTCTGCCGCAGGGTTTGGCTTTTTGACTAGCTATTAAAATAGAAAAGAAAGCAAACCTTTCTTAGCTCCTGAATCCATGCCAACGGTCTGCATGCCGGTCCCTACCTGCAAAATCTCAAGTTCAACCTCTCCTAAGATCTTGTTGCAAAGCCTTAAAGTAGTAGTCTTAAAAATAAATAAAACTTTGATGGGTTCTTTTGCAGAATTAAAAAACATGTAGAACCATGCAGGGCCGAAAAACATGTGCAAGAAGTCAAGAAAAAAAGCGCTGGACAGAGCTCGATGGAGGGGGGGGTTGGGGCAGGGGTGAGGATTCAGCCACTTCCATGATGCCACAAACGGACAAGCTAAAAGATGAAGTGATCAGCAAACATTAAAACCAATTCACACAAGAGTAAACTTATGTCACAACATATTCATGACTTTTAGGTGCCCTCCAAATGCACTAAGAAATTTCTCTAAGTGCTTAGCCCATAGTTAAGGGCATCACTTGAGGTTACCTCCCCCTCGCTTAGTAGGCAGGCTAGTTCTTAAGAAGGGGTATGAGCCCAGGCAAAAAATGGTGTGCCCAATTGCAAGGTTCAGCATGCACTCATGAATGGTTCAGTTTTTTTCTTTTTTAAGAGGGGGTGAGGCAGGGTGGAGACATAGACATATATATATATATAGGTGTGCCCAAAGTTGTCTCCTTCTCACTATATAGGTGGGCCAAAGGGGAAAGCACTATATCTTCACATAGAAACTTCTATAATTTCTATATTGGGGAAGTTTCCAAAGTTTCAGTTAGTTGTTTCCTTTTTGGTGAGGGGGGAATCAAAATGGCTCATTGTCACAAAAGAAAAAAATACTTGGGAGGTACCCCCTTCTAATTAATAGAAGCAACAATAGGTATAGTATATAGTATAGCAAGTAGTAGGTTTTAAAGGTGATGGGATTTTCCAACACCAACTTTCAATTTGTTGCAGGGACATGACATTTTTGGTGTGATGAATTTGCCGTGTCCTGTTTGTCTCCCTTGGAGTTTGGGAAAAGGTTGGTAGAGGATTTTTAGGGGATTTGGCAACTCCCTTAACATAAGAAGTCCAAAGTGGGCGGCATGCTAACAAAAGTCCAGAATTTCAGAACATGATTTCAAACAGTTTGAACAGTGGGTGGCCCAACAGAAACTCAGAACACTCTGAGGAATGTTCCACCTTCTGGGATTTTGTGACCCAGCACCTACCAGTGCACCGTCCACTGGAAACCTGTTATGAATCAGTTGGAGACGAAGGCCTGAGTGACCCAGCCCCCATGACTGCACCAGTTCCGTTTTGGATGAACTAGTGCTCATCCAATTACTAAACCTGGTACAGTCACAGAGGTTGAGTAGCGCTTTTTTTTTTTTGGGTCCGCCCTTCAAGAGATTTTTTTTTTTCACCTGTGGACTTCGCCTGCTCACCCAACTACCCTGTTTCAAAAAAATATTCCCACCTACCCTGCTCCTCTACCTATGTTAAGGATTTTTTTTCAAAGCTCTCTTTCTTTTTGTTGTCATTGTCAATGCTACAATTGTGCAATCACCCGTTGTCATTGCTGATATTCAGAGAAGAACTAGGAATTGCCACAACTTCAAGGTGTGAGCAACACAAGGTGCAATATTTTCAAGAAGACACCAAAATAAGGTTTGTTTTCTACAATTTTTTTTGCACTTCTGATTTTTCTACATTTTCAATTTGGGTTTAGGTTTATGAGATCTTTGCTTTGATTGCTTTTAGAGTTCATCAGTGTTTAGAGAGAGCTTGGTGGAGCGATCATGTTTGTTGGAGCAATTGTTGCTGGAGGACAAGTCTGATCATATTTGCTAGAATGCAAGTATATTTTTCTTCTAGGTCTCCTTTTTTTTCATTAGTTGTAGAAAATGACGATGAGCCTCAACGCTTGTTGTCATTTTTTTTGTGCATTGAGAGAAGACGACAAGGAGTTGGTGCTTATCATCGTCTTTTTTGTTTTGTTTCTTTGCACCCAAAGAAGACGATGACCAATTGGCGCTCGTCATCATCTTTCTTTGTTTTGTTTTTGTGCACACAAAGAAGACGACATTGAGCCGATGCTTGTCATCATCTTGTTTTGTTTTGTTTCATGCACCCAAAAAAGATGATGACAAGTTGACGTTTGTTGTCGTCTTGTTTTGTTTTGTTTCTATGTACCTAAAAAAGGTGATGACAAGCTGACATTCATTATTTGCTTTGTTTTTCTTTTGTGCACCTAGAGAAGACGACAACGAACTGACACTCATTGTCATCTTCTTTTGTTTTTCTTTTGTGCACCTAGAAAAGTTGACAACAAGCTGGTGCTCGTCATCGTATTTTTTTGTTTTGTTTATGTGCACCCAGAATAGACAATGATGAGCTAGGTTCGTCTTTGATTCATCATTGTTTTCATTTTGTGTAGATTCCACAAAAAATGATGACAAGCCAACCAGGCCCATCATCTTTTTCTTTTCTTTTGATAGACTACAAACTATGACGAGCCGATAAAGCTTGTCATCTTCTCTTCTTTTGATGGGCTACACACATTGTTTTTTTTTGTTGTTGAAGAAGTAGATGACACATGTCAATCTAATAATTAATATAATTTTTAAATATTTTTAAATAATCAATATAGTTAATATAAGTAATTAATGAAGTATTATAACATAAAAATATTTATTAATTTAATATTAATTATAATGAAAAAGTGAAATGTAATAATATTATAATATAATATAAATTAATTTAAATAAGAAAGAAATTTTATTTTAATTATTAAAAAAAAGCTTGATGATTTCTTTTCCTTTGAAAGTATTTTAGTTTTTCTTAAAACAAAACTTGGAGTTTTGTTTTAAGATGGCTCCTCAAAAGAAATGTGCATGAAAGGCATGAAAGGTGTCAAATATAATTGAAAAACAAGCAATTGTCATGTATGTAGCCTTGCCTTCTCAAGGTATGTCATGAAAGTTGTATTCTGAATTTGCATATGGCCACATCAAAACCCATCCTTATTTTCCATGTGAAAGTAAAGATGGGTTTTTTTTTGGTCAATTCCTTTTGTAGCAATACTTGAGTGTTTCTAATCAAATGTTTTTCACTTAATAAAATATTACTTTGGTTTTTGGTTCATAATACTTTCATCCTTTTTTATTTAGGGTTATGATTTAGTGCAATACACTCATATTGTTGACATTATGGTGGTTGGCCTAAATGTATTTCCCCATTATGTATGTTGATTTAGTGCAATACCCTCATTAATTGTACTAGATCTTACACCTCAAGAGGTTCCACCTCCAATTCAAGATGAGAATGGAAATGTGAATGAATGGGCTCACAAAGGCTCAAGATGTTTTTGCAAGGTGGATGCATGCACTAGTTCTTATGCGGCCAAATGGTTGCTCTGTTAGCACTTGGAGCAAACACATTCCCTTTGAATGCAAGCTAGGAAATCAAGGCATCCATTTATTCGTGTTGGGGGGCCTAGGCAACAAGATCACAGTTCTATGACTATTCGTATTCTGAACAACCCGCATGCAAGGCAAAAATAGAATGAGAAAAAGGCCCTTGATTAAGTGAAAAAGAAAGTGGAATTAAAGTGGGATGAACTTCAAGCCCAAGCACAACAAATGCCACAAGTTAGGTAGCCCTTATTGGTAGGTTTAACCTTTGAGATGTTTGTTGGGCATCATTGGGATTTTAGCATGGGGGGTTGGGTTCATCCCACAAAGTGCACGGGCACACTTTAAAGATGAAAACCTTGTTGAAACAATTTGAGCAAGCGAACTTGCCTATGCAAAGCCTTTGAAAGTTGCATGGGGCATTTGGCATTGGACATTAAAATCCAATAAGTGCCACCAAGCCAAAGAAATGGATGTAATATCTAAGTATCATGATTCCAAAATTATTCATGGGCGGTATATTTCATACTTATATATATAGTTTTTTTTACATTGTTTGCATTTTAACATTGGAATATAATTTATTTTTTTGTTTTTCTGTGTTAGGCTTTGGGGCACAATAAAGGAGGTTTTTGTTGCAAATGCAATTCGACTTGTGCTTGAACATCGTCAATTATTTATTCATCATGTAATAAAAATTGTAGAAGTTGTAGTAAAATATTGCACTAATATGGGCATTACTTCTAGTTCATCCTCCTCAGAGGAATAATTATAAATATAATTTTAGTGCACGTACGCAACATTTCTATATTGAGCCATTATAGATTAACTTAGCACGATATATTTTTGTCACCATCCTTTTTGTAATGTGGTTACTTGAACATTTTTGTATCAATCCACTTGTTTCAATTTTGACCTTTAATTTTGGGATTTGTAGATTTTGGGATCATTTATGCCATGTTGCACATAGTACCCCCATCCACCATAAATGGATTACATTTGTACTATAAACCAAATGAATCTAATAGGGTTAGCACATTTTGTGACCATGCTACAACATTTAAACAATACCTTAATTATCCTTATTATGAAATACTCACACAATAACCTTAAGGAAAAATTATAATTTAATATTTTTATATAATTACATTGCCCACTTTCATGAAAGGACCCTTTGGTGCATAAACTAGTTTGTATATGTAGGTATTACATATTTTTTATCTTCTTTTGTTTATGGTTGGGTTTTCCATGAAGCGTCTCAAATTGCAATACTCACATTAAAACCAACTCATGTTCATGTTACATTACCCTAATTTAAACTTTTGTCTAATATATGTTTCAAATAAATAGGAAGGACAATAGGTTCAAGGTTTAGGGAAATTGAGCCCACCTTTTTGTCATTAAATGTTTTAAAGTAATTTTTTTCCTAAATTTTTTGTTATTTTCATGGAATATTTTTGAAGTGAATTTATGTATTCACATACACACATATATCTAAGGAGGTTCTTATTTTTCTTTTCTTTTTCATGTATTAAAGGAGAGGAGAATGAAGGTGATTCCATGGCAAAGGTATGAATGATAAAAAACCTTCCCACTGGTTGGCCCCCC
>Ga0116231_10009120_pt1 | contig 16957 bp, 12 predicted proteins | sample S1TSphgellanicum_2_FD_89695 | JGI IMG/M metagenome (GOLD analysis project Ga0116231, IMG submission 89695) | Host-associated microbial communities from peat moss isolated from Minnesota, USA - S1T2_Fd - Sphagnum magellanicum MG | ecosystem: Host-associated > Plants > Peat moss > Unclassified...
ATTATTACAAATAAAACCTTTTTTTTTGGGGGGGTTTTAATAATATCATTTAAATTTTTTTATTGAGGGGCAAATAAAATGGTTTCATTACACCAAAAAAAAAAAAAAAAAAACTGGACTTGGGAAGCACCTCATTTGATGAATAGGAGAAGGTCAATGTTTATAGGTGAAGCTTTGGAGTGGATCACCCAAGCTTTGGATTTGCTTTTAAGTCCTTTTCGTTGCCACTAGCTAGAGTTTGATGATGGGGTTAAGGCATCTCCAATGTTGAAATCATATACAAATCCATGTACCTTAATCTTCCATGGGCTAATGGAGAGTACTTGTGCATGCTTCGCCCATCTTGTGTCGTCACCTACACGTCATTGATTTTTTCTCCCTACCCTTTGATCATCAACACGACTTTGGTAGCTTTTGATCCTCTTCTTCAAGTGTATTTGCAAGGGCAAGTGGATCAAAATTGTTATTTACAAGCATCATGGAATAATGGCATACACGATTAATGGCTCACTGGTTATAATCAAATGTCTTTGAAGATGAAGAGAAAGATGAATTCTGGAAAAATATATTGCAACATCAACAACTTGGTGAATAACACATCATTTGTGATTACTTTTGTGAGATCTTGATCTATGATGATCAACAATTTTGTTGTTCTTATAGGATGAAACGCTTTTTATTCTTTCGAATTATCGTTGTTATGAGTCAATGTGATTCTATTTTGTGCAACAACAAAATGCTTGCAATGCCATGGGGTTATCAGCTTTGCCAAAATGCAAAACAACTATTCCAATGTTAGCTTATATATGGTGTTGCAATTGATGCATTAGATGAGTAGTGTTGCATGGGAGAAATCACAACCATGGAAAGCCCCAAGTGATTTGTGAAAGCAATGTGATAAATGTTTGAATCAATTTATTTGCAACAACCAATTTGAGTTAATCTTGAATCACAACTCGAAATAAACGCAACAATAGGGTTTGTAAGGATGTTCATTTCCTTTAACTACATGCATTATAAATGGAAAAATTGTTCAACTGCTTGACAATTTTAGTTTATTAACAAAGATAGGAATGATTATATAATCCTAGAAGTAATTATAGACAAATGTCTTTGGTTTTGTCATGTTCATTTTGGTTTACTAGGTGGCAATAATGATTTGAATGTCTTGAATAGGTCTCAATTTGTGTTTAACTTGTTGCGCGGTGCAAATGTCGACCTTGAATTTTAGGTGAATGGAAATTGCTATCCAAAATATTGTTTTGTTGATGGCGTTTATCCATGATGGTTGGTTTTTGTGCAAATTGTGCTTGAACTTCAAAGTGAAAAACTTAATGATATGAGGTAGTTGCAAGGATGTAAAACATAATTTTGGGGTTTTTCAAAGTAGGCGTGCAATTGTTCAAAACATGTGCATGCAATGAAATTAGAATTGTTGTTGTTAACATTTTGTATGCATGTGTGATCATGCACAACATGATCATAAAAGATAAAACTAATGCAAGGTTGGAAGATTACTTTGATGCTATTACCATTCCCATTAGGCGTGACCTTACAATTGATAGATATACACATGGTAGTAGAGAGATCGAAAATGCAAATGTTCATTATAGATTGCACAATGACTTCATTAAACATTTGTGATTGAAAAACAATAGTGAGGTGTAATGAAGATACAAATTTTGCTCCTACTTACCTTTATTTGTAATAAAACATTGTTCCATTTTGCAACATTTTCATATTCCACAATTATACAATTTATATCTATTTGTGGAGAGTCAATTATGTTGGTTGGAGGAGATGTTTTGGGTGTTGCAAGTTGTGTAATTGAAGAATTTGATGAGAAGATTCAGGATCAACATTCACCCATGATTGAATTTTGATAAATTATTATGTTGTCAAAACGCAAAGTACTCCCACACTTTTGTTGTTGCCAACAAATCTTTAGGCAAGGTGAAAAATGCCATTGCACTTTGATATTCTAAGATGGAATTTTTTTTCAACGTGGCAATAACCATGTTTGTTGTCACCTTTGTTTGTATTAGGCCACCATCTATTTCAACTTGGCCATTTTTTCAACTTCTTTGCTCACCTTGCAATTTGCTAGATGTTTTGTTAAATCATTCATTAGAAGCCCAATGTCCAAAGTTTCTATTTCAATTTGATCAGCTTAAAAATTTTTGAGTTGAAAATGATTAGATTTGTGTTTCATGGGTGTAGTTTTTTTTGTGTCTTCATGTGCATCACCCCGACAAGGTATGTCTTTCAAAATTGATTAGTAATGTAAATAGGTGAAGTTTTGTGCTCATGGGTGGTTGTTTTTGTAGAATTCTAAATTTTTTTCAAAATGTCATTTTCATTAATTCCACTCTCGCCCAATGTTTGAACAACACCACACTTTCCCACATTTGTTCACATTGTATTTAATGGTGCCCAACTTTGTTTCAAGCAATCTTGCTATCCTCTTTGCGAGCATTGTTAGGTGATGTTTGTTGTAATGATCATCAATTTTGTCCCAAAATGTTGCACTTTTTTTGCCCATTCCTTTTGATTGAGTCTTGAGAAATGTGTGAAAAGAATAACATAATTGTTTTTTTTCAGCAAATTTCTTTTCCTCTTTTTTCTTGCTCAACATGTTTCTTATAGCTTCAATGATGGTGGATGATGTCAATTTTTGCGTGTGGCACATTATTAGTGATTGTTGATGTTAACAAACACACTTCCTAGCTAAGTTCATGGTCTTGATATCTATGTGAATTCCAAAGTCAAAGAAAGAAATTTGAAAACTTGACACTTGATTTTGAGGTGCAAGCTCAACAATGGGGTGCAATTTTCAAGATTTTTTTCAACCGCCCTTAGAAAGTGCCATTAGCATAGGTTCCTTAATGTTTGAAAAAGTTCATGAATCCAAAAACCCTATATAATAAACCCTAAATCCTCCTCATTACTAACTAGGGTTAGTGATGGGGTTGGTGTTTGAAGAATCCATGAAGTCCATAACCGCTTAAACGCTAAACCCTACATCCTCCTCATAAACACTAGCACTCATAAACACTAGCAAAGATTGAGTGATGGATTTAGTTTTTGAAAAGTCCATCAAGACCATTAACCCTAAACACTAAACCCTAAATCCTCCTCATTACCAGCTATAGCTATGGATTAGTGATGATGACTTAGTGTTTGGTCACCAGGCATGGCAGAAACTGCTACTACTCATGTTTAAATCAACTTTTTGACTATGATTCTGCATTAGAGAACCCACCCACAAAGAGTGTGGAAAGGGAAAGGGAGGGGACCCATCATCAGCAACAACAACAATCAATAAAGACAATCATTTCTGCAATGCACATACTTTGCACGAGAACCCAAAACCTTCTTCGTACCAAAATTTCCCCTTTCTCTGGAGCTGCTGCAATAAATAGGTAAATCAGCACTAGTAGGAGTTAAGAGCAGCAGCAGTAATCCTTTTTCTTCCTCCTCCCAAGTTTCATAGTTTCAAATCCTTCCACAAACATACTTGGATTCATTTCTTGGAGGTGCCAGGAGTACCACCAGGTCTAGGTGATTTGAATTTTAGCTTTGTTTTGGGTTTTGAGATTTTGATGCCCATTACTTGGGTTTTGATGCACAGTACTTAGGTTTTGAGGTTTGGGATTTTGGGAAGGAATTTAACCACCCATTTTGTTGTTTTTGTTGTTGGAGACTAGAATTCGTTGTGCACTAGGTAGTGCGTCTGGCTCCCATCCCATTTTGGAGGTTTTTTTTTGGGGAAGTTTTGGTTTTGGGTGCTGGCTGACTGGTTGGTTGGTTGGTTGGTGGGGTTGGGTTTTTTCAGTGATGGCTAGTCCGGCAAAATCATTTGTGGAAGTGGGTTCTGGAAACCACTTTCCTTTGGAGAATTTACCATACGGTGTGTTCAGACCTAGTGAAGGAGGAGAGCCAAGACCCGGAGTGGCAATTGGGGACCTTGTTTTGGACCTGTCAGTCATAGCTGCAGCTGGATTGTTCAATGGCCCTTTGCTCTCCTCATCTACCTCCTTCTCTCAGGTACTTACTTTCTTACATTCTTTCTTACTCTCTCTCGCTCTCTCTCTCCATCATCATGTGTGTCATACACAAAAACCCATTGTTGGGAGTTTAAGATTACATGATTTTTTGGGTTGATTGTGATGGTGTGAAAGTAGGCCATGGTCTAACAGAATTGAAATCATCAGATTCTCATTCAGAGTCTTGCGAGCACATCATCAATTCATGCCTCTCAAGTGTCCACTTATTGGTTAGAATTGGCATTTTGCAAACAAAGACTTCAGAACATTTGAGAGGGAGAGAGATAATGGGTTTGTGTCAATGGGTTTACTGTTGGTGGTTTCAGTGGTGTATATAAGGCTTCCAGCAATTGCATGTTTGACTCAGAAAGTTACCTGCTGCTTCTTGTATGTTGTCTGAAAGTGTGGATGGATGAGTGTTGTTCATCCTTCTGTCTTTTGGGTCATTGGCAGACCTCGCTAAATGCATTCATGGCACTGGGAAGACCAGCTTGGAAAGAGGCACGAGCAACCCTTCAAAAGCTTCTTTCAGGTGTGCGCACCTGAGATTTTTTGATTCATCTGCTGCTGTAAACTTTCAGAAACTGAATAAGTACCATAATTAGGTCATCTGCATTTGGGTGATATTTGCTGCAGTCTAAAACCTCTTCCAAGACTTGCTCCCCCTCAGTTACAGGTGAAGTGTAGTAGTTCCACATAACTGAATGCAACAAAAAAAACCCTTATTTGGTATAAATATGTATTCTCTGCAATTTGATCTTTCCTTGTAATGCAGCGGATGAGCCAACACTGCGGGACAATGCACCTCTGAGGGCCAAGGCCTTTTTCCCAAGGGTCAAGTTTCTTACTATGAGCCTTCTTCACAAATTGATGTGTTTCTAGCATCTTGGGTTACTCCCGAATTCTGATTTCTCATCTGACTTTGCATGGGTTCTTGAGAAGATTGTTTGAGCTGCCATTTGTGACAGCTTGATAAATCTGATTCAATACAGTATCCCTTCTGTCTATGGGTTACTACTACCAGAGCTGAAAACTTTTTTCTTGTTTGATTGTGAGCAGAGTGAAGTGACGATGGAGGTCCCTGCAGTGATTGGGGACTACACAGATTTCTTTTCATCCAAGGAGCATGCCACTAATACTGGGACTATCTTTCGAGGCCCAGAAAACGCCCTTCCTGCCAACTGGTACTTCAACACTCCAGCTTTACATACTCTGCAAGCCTTTGGAGTTCCTGAGCTCTGTCCATGGCACAGGGGAAAGGACCCTACTTCATTGTCTTCCAAGGCTCTTGAGTGCTCACAAACATTGCATTGCTGATTTCCAATCGGGGTCAAATAGGTTGCAGATACCAATAGCATATCACGGAAGGGCATCATCAGTGGTTATCTCAGGAACAGACATTCACCGTCCCAGGTAGTTGTGTGATTCATATGCATTTTTGATGTTTTCTGAGACCTCAAGATTTCAATTCAGAAGACAAAAGTTCTACCATACTTCCTACCAGCAGTGAACTAGTGGGTCTGGTTGACAAAGCATGTGTTGAGAGAATTCATTTGCAACATGTTGCAGAGGTCAGACCACGCCACCCGCTGGGGAAAAAACACCTGTGTTTAAGCCCTCTGGGCTTCTAGACTTTGAACTTGAAATGGTCAGTCCCCTTTGACCTGCAGAACTTGTAATTGATTTGTGCACAATTCTTGGTGGAATGAACTAATTAACTACTTAGTAATGAGGGTTTCCTCATGGGCTAAGATATCATCACATGGGACTTTGACATGTTTTGTAATGTTCTTGATACACTGGGTCATTGGCAGAAGCACATTTCCATTCAAGGCCTAAAGAAGTGGGTTTTGTTGCAGGCGATGTTTATTGGTCCAGGAAATGAGCTTGGGAGCCCTGTTACTGTTGAGAATGCTGCAGACCACATTTTTGGCTTTGTCCTCATGAATGACTGGAGTGGTATGAGACTTTTTACACTTTCAATTCTAGTTCTACATAGCAGCTCTATGATGTTCTGGAAGCTTTGCATAAGCTGTTTCACAATGATGATGTCTCTGCCTTAGATGATAAATATACAAGAAATGAACTTTGCAAAATTGGAGTACAATGGTAAGAATTTCTGGACACAGCTTTTTTCATTAGTCTCCAGAGATTGGGTTTTGAGCTTTTAAATAAAAGGTGATGGGTTTCACAAATATTGACAGTACTGCAGAACCTGAAAAACTGCACATCGACTGACTTTTCTCACACTAATTTCTTTCATATCAATGCACGGTGCTGGGACAGCAAGGGATATACAAAAGTGGGAGACGGTGCCACTCGGTCCTTTTCTTGGCAAAAACTTTGGTGTGTTCCTGCTGCTCACCTTATTTTACTTAATTTCATTCTGATCACAAATGGAATCCATTTCCATACTCTCATTGTTAATGAAACTGTTCAATTTGCCAACTGCAAAGGCAATTAATTCACTGTGCAGAAAGGAATTCCATTGGGTAGTTCCACTCTCCATTCTTTGCTATAGGGGTCTTTTTGGGGGGCAGGGGGAAATGTATTTTAGTGGTTATTCTGTTCACTAATGAAGACAAATTGGAAGCCTTTGATAAGCAGGTCCTTACCAGTGTTGTGCAGTTATTAGAATCTGCTACATATACCCACTGGTCATCAACCTGGGTATATACCCACTTACCTGGTGGGGTGAAAAAGAAAAATCAAAAAACCAATTTTGGTATAGAGACTCTGTTCTCAATTTTTTTGAAAATTTCAAAAAACTGCCGTTCTAAGAGATCCAGTTCTTTATGAAAACTGCTGGTTCTTTGATGTTTTTGAAATAATCGAACTGGTGGTTCTCTGATTTTGATTTGCCTTGAAAAACTGGAATTGGTGGTTCTTTGACTCTGAATTTGTTAAAGAACCAGAACTGCCAGTTATTTAAAAATCAAATAACCGCACAACACTGGTGCTTACCAATCTATCAACCTTAGCTACAAATGATCAGTGTAACAAAAAGGGGCAGAGATTCTCTGAACCGTCATTTTGAGGGTTTGGGTTCTATTGAATAACTAAGCAGAGTCTTCATGGTGAGTGAGAGGATGACTAAACATGTTCTAAATTGCAGGGACAACAATTTCACCATGGATTGTGACATTGGAAGCCCTGGAGCCATTCATTTGTGAAGCTCCTGTCCAAGTCAGTCCCTTTGCCTTTTCCTTTTAGTATCTTGGTTTCGTTGTGGGTGGAAGGCATCACAAATCAGTGGAGATAGTTAGTTGGTTGTTAATGGGGGTGGGTGGAAATCAGTGCTGCAGCTGCCATATGACGATATTTTTTCATTTTGAATCTGCAGGATCCAGCTCCCTTACCTTATTTAACAGAGACCAAGCGTACCTCATATGATATTCCTTTACAGGTATTTCTTTCTTTGCGGAGCCACTCAGAATTCCAATCTTTGTCTTCAGGTCATGTTTTGTCTGGTTCCAGTTCTCCTGTTTTAATCTGGTGCTTTGGGTGGATAGTGTTGGTATACATGGTCATTTGGTTCTTAACACAGCTCAACCACAAGCATTCTCATGGGGAATGAGATTGATGCGCTTTGTTGCATCTAACTGTTATGGTATTATTCATCTACTATGGTGGTGCAGGTGGCAATTCAACCCGAGGGAGAGACCAAAGCATCAGTTGTTTGCAGAAGCAACTTCAAGTATCTGTAAGTGTTAGTATTTTTTATTTCTCAAGACCATCATCCCAAGTGATGGGTATTCCAGAATCCAGGAGCAGATTAGCCTGTTAAAGATCTGGCTTGTGAGAATCTTTCCTATGGTGTGACTTCCAAATTTGCAGAGGATCAGGAACCCTAAACCCTGAAGTGTCCAGAAGTTAGAAGAATGATGTGATGCTCTCCCTCTTCACTCTTTGGGCTAGAGGGTGTCTCTAATCATTCACTACAGCAGAGTAATCAGGAGAAGCTCTCTCTCTCTCTCCCTGTGTAGGTACTGGACAGTGTCTCAACAGCTGGCACACCACACAATAAATGGCTGCAACCTACGTCCAGGTGACCTGTTGGCATCAGGAACCATAAGTGGACCAGTAAGTAAAATTCTTGATTTTTTTTCATTCACAGATCACTTGAGGATATGGACTGAATGTGGAATGTGTGGGATGACTCAGAAATCGAGAAAAATGGGATTTGTATGGGTGTACATGGGAACATGTCTTTGATATAAATAGGAAGCTCCAAAGAGAGCAGAGATAGGAAATGCTGGAAATGGGAGCTTTGTAGATGAATGTGATAGGCTATGCCACCATGCAAGTGTGGCACAGTTGAAAAGCTGTATGGGATTGTACCTGGAGTAATCTTTTTTCCAGGAATTGGTTGCTTCTAAGAAAGATGAAATCTAGGACTAATAATAACTGAGCTTGCATCAACAGGAACCTGGGGGCCTCGGGTCTTTCTTGGAGCAGTCATGGGCAGGAACAAAATCCATATCATTGGAGCATGGAGGGACCCGCAAGTTCATCCAAGATGGTGATGACGTGATCATATCAGCATCATGCCAGGTATTCAAATATGTCAGCTAGACTGATACTGGTAGTCATATAGCACATGACCCAAAAGAAGGAAAGATGCTCACAGATGTACATCTTGCCTAGATCTAAAATATCCCATGAAACTGTTGGAGACAACCATATAGTTCCTCATTCAAAGTGTTGTTGCAGTGCACAACTTTGAGACTAGCAAACTTCTTCATCCGACAGGTTTCAGGAATATGATGTTTTTAACCAGCTGGTTGTTGTGTTTTGCAGGGAGAAGGATTCACTGTTGGTTTTGGTGAGTGCAGGGGTAAAGTTTTGCCATCCAAGCCTTATTAGAAGGAAGAAAGATCCACCCCACAGTTGTGGAGTTGGAGAATTCCATGATGAGGTGTTGTTCTGGAGGGTTTGATTCAATAGGAGGAGTGACCAACCCACCATTGGGAACTGATGGATGTAAGTGGGGGAATTTGGAAGCTAGTCACCACCATTTGTGATGAAGGTGACCAACCGTCTGCTACTACTTCACAAGTCACACAGTCACAAGCTTGTGGCTTCATTCATTATTTTCATGTTTTGTTTTTTGTTTTGGCTGAATTGACACAAATGGGTAGTCTCAAATAATGTTTTGAAGCTCTCTGTGTGACCTTGTACATATATTCGAACAACAGAAACTTCTAAAACACCATGTATTGAGCAATAAAATGAAATCTCATGTCTCTTCACATGTTGAGTTCAGTTTCTGTTTTAACTACCTACTTACTAACAACCCAATAGCCCTTTACCCATGTACTAACAATCTACGGGCATCGACTTACTAGTCACCTATTATCTGACCTACCTACCTACCTACCTACCTACCTTGCTACAGGACCTCTTCTGTGCAGGATAGCAGGTGAAGCCCAATGGTAACTCAGGTTGGGGTTCATCCACAACTGGCTTGCAATGGAAGGTACGCTAATGGCTGTTGGGTCACTCTGGCCCAAAAAATGAGAGATCGAAGAACAGGATAATCAGGGTCCAAGAGTGCACACATTGGATCTCATATTGAACTCCAAAGGTTCAAGTAGCTTGAGGTGGAAAACGTTGTTGCAATGGCCAACTATGTTTGATCTCACAAGATAGTGGGACCCAAAAAGTTTGCTTGGAAATGGCAATGATTTGTAGGGCTCACCTCCAAAATGGGGCTCTCCCTATAAGTAGTATATGGAAGATGTTCATTCCATTGTGTGACATGAGGATGAACCTTCAAAACAACCCAAAAAAAGGTTAGTACCTTGTTCATATCCAACCAGGTTTCAATAACAAATAAAAATTACAAAAAAGTAATATTATGTAAAAATACTTAGCATTGGAGCTAACATTGAAGTTTTGTTGAAGGGTGTTTTCAACTGTTTTTTTTCCCCAAAGTTTCGTTTCCACGCACTATTCCCAAATTGGTTTTACAAATTTGATGTTTCCCTTTTCATGATTGATACGATGAGCTTGAAAGTCATTCACAAACTAAGAAGGTTCACATCCCAACAATGTAGTTTACAATATGATTGTATTTTCCCACACAATTATCTGACTTGAACATTGCTCTCATGATCAAATTTGGCCATGTCCTCAAATAATAGAAGGGCCATCAATTTCAACGCATGCACAGTTTCAAAAAAACCATGCACCTTCTTTGCCAAGCTATAAATTGTGTATCTATGTAAAACTTGATGTTAGGAAAATATTTTGAAGAGAAATAAGATTTTCAATTCTTCATCCCTAGTATTTTTTTTTTTTTTCAAACGAATTACACAAAGTTTGAGAACCAGTTTTTTATTTTTTTGGGTTCACTTTCAAGGTTACATTAAGTTTTTTTTTGTCATGATGGCATCAAATCTAGTCTTCCAATGTGAAATTCCTGGCAGTGCTTTCAATAACATTTAGCATGGCCTAGTGGTGAATTGAACCCAAAACCACAAAGTAAGTAGGAAATCAAGATGTGTTAACAATTGAGATTCGATTCACTTGATTCGTTCAACACTTTCTTATGTTTTATGGGTTTAAATATTTAGAGCTAGATTTTTAATTTTGGGAACATTTGTATAAATATGATGTGAGTTAGGGTCAATAAAAAAACTGAGAACAAAATATTGTAACAAAAATCACTAGTCTGTGATTTTCGTGAACCATGGTTACAAACCCAGAAACGGCAGTTCTAATAAAAACCAACGAACCGAGTTCAGGTATATAACCAAGGTTCTCAAAATGTAGCCCTTTTCTGTGTGTAAAGTTAATAACACTTTAGCACCAAAAAAATGCTCCACACCCAAGTGAGTAACAGACAAATTCATCCGTAGTCTTGCTGCTCTAATGCAGTCGCCACAGTTGCTTCATCATCCGTGAGTAACAACACTTTTATGTAAGCTTTTTCTGCTGAGCAGCTGCTTTGTCCCTGGGCTTAAGTGAGCATGATAATAAGCCCAAAAGGCTTGCTTGAGACCGCCGCTTCCTAATTCCATGAAATGTTTTGCAGGCCTGCAAAGAAATCTGCAGGTTTCTCCAGGTCACAAAGAACTAGCATCCACCAATTTTTTCCATTGTATTCCTGTCCCACAACTAACCACAGTGGTTAGGTAGATACATGTGAATGGTTAGTAGTAGCTATGTGGATGTTAGTAGATAGCTGTTAGTAGAAGAAAGGTGATGGAACACATGTGGGTTTGGCTCAGGAAAATGATGATTTTTCTTCTCCATTTTTGCACCTTTTGCTGAGGCTGTTGTTAAAAAGGCACAACAAAGATGTCCACATGCCAGAGAAGAGTGTAATAAATATGATCTGACTGCTGCTCCCTGTTTCTGATTGGCCAATCAAAATTATTATTGGTCCAGGTGGTTTACTTTTTAGTAGTCTTTCACCTATTTGCGGTTTCAGTTTTATGAGTGAGGTTGCAAAAATTTAAATAACTAAACTCGGGTGTGAGAAATATTTTGCAGTGTTACATACTGAGCACCATTGGGGATGCTCTTACCCTAGAAGCCACCTATTATTGTATTTGCCTACCTCTTTGGTCCTTGGACCTAGGATTGGTTACCAATGTGTGAAACCTAATCTCAACTCATGATTTGGGTTTCATCCATGACCGAGTCATAAGAAGCTAAGAAGCTTCCAATGGATGGTGCGCTGGTGGCTGTTTGGTTCACTCTGGCCAGAACCTGCAAGGGCATGAGGATCTAGAAGGTGTCATGAGGGGGAGCTCATCCAGCACTGAAACATGCTGGAGAGTCAGCTATAGTACTGCAAGTTAGCAAAGCTTTGCTGACTTGCTCAGTACCATAGCTGCTTCTTAAAATTGCGTCACAAAATTGCATCAGGCTTTTTTTTTGTTTAAAAAGTCACAAAAGATTGTCACAATTGCCTACAACATATTTCAGGGTGCTTAAGATTTTCCTACTTTCATCTTTTGAATATCATCAAATTTGGCAAAATATACTTATAGAGATGATCACAAACTTGAGCAATATCACAAAATTGGAAAAGAAAAAAACACTGGGTTGAAGGCTGATTTTTGTTTGCATTAATTTTTTAAAAAATTCTCGAAAGCATTTGGATTAATTTTGGAAATTTTTATTCAATTTACTTAAGACCTTACTAGGAGTGATGATTAACAAGTCAAGTTGAAAATTTACAAGTGCGATATTCAAATGCAAAAGTGATGATTACATGTGCAGTGAATCATTTTATCACAATCGTATGTATATACGATTGTGTGTGAGTGTGTGTGATTTTCCCAATTTTGTGATGTAGTTGAGGTGATGATCATCCATAAGCCGATTAGCCAAATTTGACTACGAACAAAATATGAAAGGAGAAATTGAAACATCGTTATATAGAGTTGAAATGCTGATGTGTCTCTTCCTCATTGGACCTCCAAGTCTCCCAGTTTCCATCACATATTAAGCTACCTGTATGTCATTCTGCATGTGGATGAAAAGTGATCCATATTCATCCTGTATATGGATGAACAGTCACCTGTGGAACAGGTTATGGATGTAAAGGAGACCTATACTCTATACCTATATACCTATACCTATACTCTTTTTTTCAAAAACCATAATACAACTGGGGCTACCTAGCCTACAAGAAGGAAGTTACAATGATAAACAAAAATTTGAACCTCATCACACAAATTGCACTGCAAAAGTAATGAAGAGCAATCATAATGTTCAGGCTACCATGTATAAAATGGCACTCCTCAAGTGTCACAGAGTTATAGACCTAATTGGGTTCATGCATGCAAAGGCTGCTTAGATCCCACATGAATGGGGGCTGTAAAGCTAGCTCAGTTAGTTGAATCATAACCCAAGACATCTCATGATGGTAAAGTGCTACCCTAAACCCTAAAATAATCCTCAATTTTGAAGTTGCTAGGTAGCTATTGCAAAGTTGCAAATTGGGTCCAGCAATTCTTTTATGTAAGCCCAGCCTATTCTCTCAACATACTTGATGTTCTTTTTCCGGCTAAATTGGGGGGTCATCAATGGTGATGCTGATAACAAATTATATGTTTAGCCATGTTATAGCCATTAACAAATTGCATAGTTATACACCGTAAATTTGAATTGTTAACATGTCTATTATATATACCCAAGTCCTCAACTTTTAGGTAGGAACATTCGATAATGATCATCTATCTAGTATGTAAGGTTGTTTGTTTGTCAAGCTAAGATCTCCTAAATCATGTTGGCCCCCACCATGCTCTTGGTATCGTTGGAAAGCTCTCAATGAGTAGCGGGTGCACCAATGGTTTTGTAATGTTTAGACATACATAAATATTGCAAGAATTATTGAATATTGAACAATTTTGTAATAAAAATTTCAATAACATGAAAAATATTTTTCTCAAAAAAGGGAAATTGGGGTGCACTTTTGGTGTGATTGGAAAGTGCTCAATGAGTAAGATTTTATGGAGGCCATTTCATAATTTTTAGATGCACGGTGCAAGAGACCTCAGATTTTGAGTAATCTTTGTTATTGCAAATTTTTAAAAATTTAAAAAAAAAGAAAAAAAATCCTTTAGTTGGGTTAATGAGTTCACACTTGGGCCAATAGCAAAGGCCACACTTACAATATGAAATTTTATGTGTCTATGAGGAAAACATGTAGTAATAATCCATTGTCAAATTTTGGATGTAAAATTATTTTCACTAAATATGCCACCAAACTTAAGTCCCTGATGTATTTCAATAGCACATTATTCATCCACCAACATGAGGAATAAATAGATTGCTAGTGAAGGAGATGTGAGCAAGAACCAAAAGGTTGTGAGAAGATGAAGTGGGCAAAATGAAGTGATTTTGGATTTCTCTAAGGTATTTTCTAAGCTAGATATTCAATTGTGAGTTTGCCAAAACATATATGGCTTAGGTTACCATTCTTGTAAAGACATTAAGGTATTCTGGTGCCAACATGAGGCCAATTCACCCAAGGCTAATTATCACCACAACTAACCATAGTTGCCAATATCAAAGGTATTAAGGCACTAAATTTTTACAGTTTTTTAGAACTTTTGACATTGCGAGTAGCTGATTTTGAGAAAAACTGAAAATTATTTTTGAAAATTTAATTATTGCCCAAATGATAAAGTTACTCAGGTACTAAGCATATAAATATAAATATATATATATATATAGAGAGAGAGAGAGAGAGGCTTATTAAAACCTATCAACTCATGCCTACCATCATCAAAAGCTATGAGCCTTCAGTTCAACTCCCTTGAACAAACACATAAAATAATATAAATGCACATTAACAAAAATTAGTTTCAAGGTTCCATTTTACAAGCTTGCCCCCCAAACATTTGGATGATAAATAGACCTTCAAACTTATGTTCTATTAAAATGCCACAATGGGTAGACTAACCATGTTCTATATGTCTCACATAGAAAATCATGTCTTTGCTATGCCAATGACATAAATGCAAATCATAGGATCAATCCCATGTGTTTTCTTTGCACTATGCATGCAATCTATATACCATAACGTTTATAGTTATAGTGCTTTTTCACTCATAACACACCATGTTGATATAATCCAACAACAATCCATCATCCTTCACATAAAAACATGATTTGCTAGCACCGGTTTATTACATTTGATGAGATTTGACAAAGTGTTGTTAGATCTACTACTAAAGCTTCATTTTGGTGCATCATCGATATCAATACATGCAAGCACCATCAAATAATTACCATGAGAAGTAACGTATGAAATAGAGTCGAATGTTAGGTGAGGTAAGGTATCTTATGTTTGGTGCTTTATTCCATCCTTCTAACGATTCATGATCCTCAAAAGCAATTCTCTCTCACATCTCACACATAGACAAACAACAACAACAAAACTAAAATAAAATAAAATTGGTAAATGAGATGATTCAACCAAAGAGACATCAAACTTCATACCCACAATCAATCACACACATAATTAATTGAGTTGAGTGCATTTATATGGGTAGTTTTGCTACCACTTGGGATGTACCATCAGCCCAAAAGGAAGCCAAAACAATGTGGTATGTACCTTAAGGAAGTAAAGATGGAAGACTTTCATTCCAATGCACTTGTACAATAGCCATGGATGGGTCCACACATGGACACATTTTCAACAAAAAAGCTGACAAAGCAAGATATTGTCAATTGTCCTTACATCACAATGACTAGATTGGGCCATATGAATCTCTCTCTCTCTCTCTCTCTCTCTCTCTCTCACACACACACACACACACACACACACCTGACTTAGCTTGATTTTCTTGGGTGAGCATAAGTACAATGATCATAGAGAAGCCTCATATCCAATAGGTTTCATCAAACATCCACATTTCCCTTGGAAATTCTGAGTAGGGTAAGCCCTTTTTAAGGTCAGGTCTTTCCCAAAACAAGGGAAAAACCAGGCCCACCCACATTTTACCTTGGCAGCTTTGACACTAATAATTTATATTATGTTCAGAAATGTTTGAAATTTTGAAAAAAAAAAAACTCTAGGCTAGCAAGATTTTTTTTATTAAAAAATTGAAAGAAAATACTGAAACTTCAAGAATATTCCAATTGTCATAATGAAAAATGTTTGAAATTTTGAAAAGAAAAAAACTCTAGGCTAGCAAGATTTTTTTAAAAATAAAATTGAAATAAAATACTGAAACTTCACGAATTTTCTAATTGCCAAAATGAAAAATGTTTGAAATTTTGAAAAGAAAAAAACTCTAGGCTAGCAAGATTTTAAAAAAATAAAAAATTGAAAGAAAATACTGAAACTTCAAGAATATTCCAATTGTCAAAATGAAAAATATTTTAAATTTTGAAAAGAAAAAACTCTAGGCTAGCAAGATTTTTTTTTTGTAAAAAAAAATTGAAAGAAAATACTGAAACTTCAAGAATATTCCAATAATTGTCAAAATGAAAAATGTTTGAAATTTTGAAAAGAAAAAAAACTCTAGGCTAGCAAGATTTTTTTTTTTTGGTAAAAAAAATTTGAAAGAAAATACTAAAACTTCACGAATATTCCAATAATTGTCAAAATGAAAATTTTCAAAATTGATTAATTATTATTTGACAGACATGTGTTGAAGCTGGCAAGGTAAACCCTAAACCCTAAACCTACTAGAGTAGTTGCCATCCTCAAATGTGAGCGAGTGAAATTGTCATCAGAGGTGCTTGCTTCATGAGAGGTGCCACCACCTGACTGACTAACAAAGGAGAAATGTCAGCTGCTCCTTTACCAAGAAAGAGGGACACCAGTCTTTAAAAAGTAGGCTAGAAAAGCTCAAGTGCTGACACCCATACTTTTGGTCACTACTTATAAGGGCACCAGCATTGATTGAAATGTGCTCCCAAAAAGATTTTATGTTCAGAGGAGGAGAGTCAGGAGAGAGAGAGAGAAAGGTAAACCCTAAACCCTCTGTGGCTTTCCTACTCTGGAGTTTGTCAGAAGGTGTTTGAAGTTGTTGTAGAATGAAGAATGTGATCTTTTTGGGGTGCTCTAAACCCTAAACCCTAAACCCATCATCATGTGACCCACTTGTGCACCATCCATTGGAAACCCCAAGTGACTCTCTCAAGTAGTAGTAGTAGTAGTAGTACTTCATGTTGGACCATGCCTCTAGGCTCTTACAAGGAATGGACTTTATGACAAAGAAAAGAAGAGGACACACTTAATGTACATGACTTTGGGAACTTCCAATCTCTCTTTTGCATCATCAATGATGATCACTTGTTTAGACAATGTGTGTACTTTGGTTGGTGGGCCATTTTCCTCCTTCGCGCCCCCCCCCTACACCCCTTCTCCTGATTCTTTCTTTGAACATTTAATCTCTTTAATTTTCTACTCTATCACATTACTTTTCTTTTATTCA
>Ga0116231_10009121_pt1 | contig 16955 bp, 13 predicted proteins | sample S1TSphgellanicum_2_FD_89695 | JGI IMG/M metagenome (GOLD analysis project Ga0116231, IMG submission 89695) | Host-associated microbial communities from peat moss isolated from Minnesota, USA - S1T2_Fd - Sphagnum magellanicum MG | ecosystem: Host-associated > Plants > Peat moss > Unclassified...
AATGTTTCAAATTAAGAATTTAAAATGTGTAATTGCTATAATTTTTATGGCATCCGATATTTGATAATAATTTATGTTTATGGTTCAAATTTGATGCATTTTACCATAATTTTGTTAGTCCTATCGATTCTTACACCATATTAATGTTATTGTGATTAAAATTAAAATTAAACTTTAATTTTCTTAAAGAATTTTGACATGTGTACCAGATTTTTAAATTGAACCATCCTTGTGTTTATTGCAACTTGTAAAACTCATTTGTCGTTCCAAATTATTGATGATTAAATCAAAGGAAGCACATAGTCTAAAGTTAAATTTTATGAATTGAAATTATTTGTAATGTGACATTTCTTCTGAGTGCCTTCAAGGAAGGTTTTAATTTCAATTTTGTGATACAAAAAATTTGACATAATTTTCAAGCAAATTAATTGAATTTATAGTAAAAAAACAAAAAACCCGAAAAAATCCCAATTTCCCCTTCCCCCCCAGATTGATTTTTACTTTGTATAATGCACCCATTTGGAAGCACAAAACAAACGCAAACACTTGAATAATGCACAACTCAACCTCCACTCCAAAAAGAGTACAACAAAAAATTTCACACAAATGTTCCTATTTAGTAGTGGTGTTCAATATCTTCCAAAAGAGAAGGTTTGATTCTTCAATTTGTGGAGGAGATTTCTCTCTTCACATTCAAATTTATGCAATACAACAAGGGTTTTCATGTATATCATCCATAATTGATGACTCTCATTTTTAATACATTTCCATCTATTTTTTCTTTCTCTTGATTTCAATTTCTTTTAGGGTTCTTATGGTTTACTTGTCCTTACTCCTAAATTCTAACCTTAATTTCATGTCTTGTTTTTGTTGGATTTTAATCTTCCTAGATTGGCCTTTTATTTCATCTAATTTTTTCTTGGATTTGAACTTTCTTGAATCTTATATTTCTAGACTTCCATTCATCAAAAGTTTTTTTCTTTTCTCAGATTTCAAATTTATTGCATTTGATCTTTGATGGGCTTTCATTTCAACAATGATATTCCCAATTTTCAGCTTTTTCTCGAACATTCATTGCCTTGATGTATTACAAATAGTTTGATCATAAAATCAAGAAACACTTTTAATGTTGAGAAGTTTGAATTCTGTTTCTTATTTGGACCCTTGTCCTATTTGTAATATATCAGGGCAATGAATGATATAATGATATAATGTTGAATTGAACTTATTTGCACCTCTTTAATGTCTACATTTCTCAACATGACTTGAGGTGGGTATAGAAGCATTGAAGTTAAGTTTTTTGAATTGTTGTCCAAGCTGAAATCCATAAGATTTCAAGCGAAACCCTACCTTTCAAATTTTGTTAGCATTCCAACATTTTGTCTTTCTTGATCTACATGTGACATTTGCAAACAACCTGTGTCTCAATCCAAATGCAGCATTTGCAAAGCAACTTGCCTCTCAATCTACATGTGGCGTTTGCAAGCAACCCGTCTCTCAATCTTCATGTGATTGTGACCTCCACATTTGCAAGCAACTTGTCTGTCAAGCTCTACAAGCGATGGTAACCTCATCAGCATTTTGCAAGCAACTCATCTCTCAAGATCTATGTGTGATTGTAACAACCTACAATCTGCAGCTGACCACTCTGATGCATGTACAAAACATGCTCCACAAAATCAAAGCTCCCAAGGATTGCTCAATTGGAACCCAGCCACAACCAGTTCCAGACTCAAACCTGGGGCAAGTGCAATCACTTGCGACCTGATTTGCTGCTGTTGCAGCAGAGGATGGAACTACCCAGGACTCAATCACAGCCAACCTCAACCAGACATTCGAATTGCAAAAAATTGCACAGCTGCATAACCCATTCCTTTGATTCCTGGGAGTCCTGAAGAATTATGCCAAGTATCAAGGAATGCCGCCCTGTTGTTGTCAATGGCATCAGAGAGTCTGGAGTTTTTTTACAGGCATCAAGAAGATGGCAGGCAGGAGCTTGCATGCACATGGAGTGAGTTGTTGGCTGCTGTTGCAGTGTTTGTGAAGGAGCAAGGGCGGGTTACCTAATGTTGTGTTGCAATGGGCCTGAAGCTGCTAAAGTCCGCACAGCGAGAAGAACCCATAGTAAGCACAGGCAAAAATTGGAATGAGCATTGCTCGGGTGAGATTGTCAATGGCAAATGTGAAGCTGAAACTCTTGACTCAAAAACTGATTCTGAATCAGCAGGGCTGCTGTGGCAGAGCATTGATCCCTCCTGCTGCAGCATCATCTGTTTCTTCTTGCTGCTTCTGATGCTGCTGAATCCCATTGAAGGCATGGACATAATTGGCAAAGAAGAAGCTCTTAAACCTAGATCAGTGTAAGGCTTTGTCCTTGCTTCTGCTGCTGTTGCTACTGTTGTTGTGGTGGGGGATTTGTTGTCAATGCTGATTGCTTGATCTGCTCCTCCTCCTCCTGGCAGGTGCAGTTGATGCTCCTGCATGACATTGTCTGGATTGAAAGAGTCGGAGAGAACAAAAGAAAATGATTCCGTCAACCACCTCCTGCTGTTGATAGAAGGATTCTTGATGCCCCTGCTTTGGATCTGGATGTTGCTGGTGCAGCAACTACCAGGACTAGTTCTACAACTCTTCTGTTGTCGATTACTGCCCTGCAATTTGGAGCAGCTGTTGTCAGAAACTACTGCAGCAGCATCCAAGAATCCAGAAGAACCCCATCCCCCCACTGTGAGATGACTGCTGCTGCTGCTGCTGCCCAAGTCTTCTTTTGCGACCTTCATCAGCAGTGGATACTCGACAGATGAGCCATTCAGGGGGATTCTGCCTTGATGATGGAAGTCGTTCCCGATCTCAAGATCAGATGTAGGAGAAGAAGAAGCCTTAGTGCTGATGCAGATTGAAGACGAGCTCGCAGCAGCACTCGAGAATGGAGTAGTAGTGGCAGGAGGCAGAGGAACTGGTCGATTGACCAAAACCCAAGAGGGAGTAGCAGGAGGAGAAGGAGATGCTGCTGTTGCTGCTGCTTCCGAGGAGAGTTTGGGTGACAAGAGGATGCGACAGACGGGACAAGTGGGTTGTTTCTGCAGCCAAGAATCCACGCAAGAAGTGTGGAAGATGTGGCCGCAGATGGGCAATTGACGAAGCACCTCGGACGCCGCATACTCCACTAAGCAGATCGGACATCTGCTCGCAAAACAGACAAGAAGTTCTTACAACAAGAAAATATCTCAACAACAGTTTCTGTTGCAGCTGCCTTACAAGAAGGAAAAAGAAAGAGTGCCCACTTGCTGCAAGGAAGAAGAGAAGCACACAACAATTTTGCATGGAAAGAAGAGACAGACGAGAAGAGTGTAGAATCCCGAGGAAAGATCAAACTGACTCACTGGCTGTTTTCTTCCTGGATCCCGACCTTGAGTTCGTTGGCTTTGATCGTTGGAAAGGCATCCAACACATCTTTCTCGATTCCCACCAACTGCTGTTTCTGCATCATCATCATCACCACAGCCACAAATCAACAAGCTCAGATCCAAAACAGGAACTTCGTCAGGGAGGAACAAAACCCAAAAACAAACCAGGAAGAAAGAAGAGAGGACAACGCAGCAGGGAAAGAGAAGAGTCAGAGAGACAGAGAGAGAGCCTGACCGGAAGCTGCTGGTGCTGTTGTGGAGCTTCAGGAATGATGGCCGACACTTGAACGGAGCTCAGGCGCGTTGTGCGCACATGCCTCACACGCCAGTAGCAATAGAGAAATGTGAAGGCCATAAACATGATGACGCCAAAGGCGAAGGCGATCGGCGTCCATATCGTCATGCTGCTGGCTTCTTCTTCTTCCTGAGCTCCTCTCCACTTCTTCGGATCTTCCGATCTTGTGCACAAGAGTGCAGAATTCCCCCTTGCTTCTTATTCTCTTTCCTCAAGCTGCTTCTTCTTCCCAAATCTGTCCTCTCTGCAAACTGATCGCCCAACAGAAGAAGAAAGATGCAGCCAGCAACTTCATGCTACGACCAGAAAAAAACAACAAATTTTCCTTGCTCATGCACTAAAACATCATCAAACAAAATCTTGCTCGCAATTGAAGCATCACAACAACAAAAAGAAAGCAAGCACTGCAAAAGAAAATCCAACTCAACAAATCTGCTGTTACGAAAAAGGAAAGATGGATTGCAAGGCTCTCGATCTCAGATCTCTTCGAGCTGAGCTGAGCTTCTCTTTCTCTTGATTGCTCTCTTCTTCTTCTTCTTGCCTTCTTTGGGGAATCCACAGACAAAAAAGCCCTCGATACACTGACAACAGCTGCCAAGATTATTCTCAGCTCAAATGTGCATCAACAACACTATTTCTTCTTCCCCTCTTGGTCTACAACCAACACCAATCAACAATTTCTCCTCCTCCTCCTCCTCCTCCTCCTCCTCTTTCTTCTTCTTGTTCTTCTGCTCCTTTCTTGCACATGAAAGCAGACTTATGAGTATTGGCAGCAATTAATTTGCTTGTGAAATTCCTGTGAGATCCATCAATTGGGTATACAGCAAGCAACAGGAGGACATTGCATTCTCTACCCGTGCATGTAATTACAATAATGAGAGAGAGAAAAGTTTCTTGGATCGCTTGCTGGATTTCTCACTCACTCAGAATATGTAACAGCTCCTACAAACTTCATGATTCAGCACAAAATCTTCTGCCTTCAAACTAGTGCTGGCTGATGGTTGCAGACTTGCATACATCATGTGCCAGAAATACTACCCCACCCAACCCTTCTCTCTTTTCATAAACAATTTCTGAACAGACCCATGAGATTGTTTTGCTCACCCAACCCATTTCAAATACAAACCCAGAAACTTGCACCATCACCAACACCTTCAACACCCATCACAAATACCATCACGACCATTGCCAACACCATCAACGACACCATTACCACCCATCACCGCCATCAACAAGACCACCATTGCCACCATCAACAACACCATTACCAGCACCACCCATCACCAAAACCATCAACAAAAACACCATCAACAACACCATCGACAGCATCACCGACCATGAGCAATGCTGGAAGCGTGTAGCCTATTAAGAAAATTCAAATCAATCCCCATTTGAGCCACCATCAAAACCCTCATATCTATGGATGGATTCATGGATGATTCATTGATGATTTTAATTTTAATTTATTTTCTATGGTTCCCACCCAGGAATGCAATGAGCTTGGTAGGTTGATCACCCATCTTCCCCAGCAGGTTGAATCTGATGTTTTTTCAAGAACTATTGTTGAAGTCCAAAACAAGTCCATTCCCAATGTATTGGATTTGGTGTATTCTATTTTGGCCAGTGTGAACAAGCACCGATGACCAGCACCCCATCCACTGGATGCCCATTATCACTCGGTTCTGGATGAACCTTCAATTGAGTTAATAATAATAATATCCGATTTCACCTTAATATGCCATTTCATTCCATAAGAAGTAAGTGTTATATATAGGGAGGAAAATAGATGGACTACTACATAAGGTAAAGGTAGATGGTTTATACATAGGTAAAGCCTGTTTTTTACTACCTACCTATGAAGTGTACTAGGTAGTAAAAAAAGAGTAACTGAGCTCTGAACCGTGGTTAGCTAAAGAACTAAAACTCAACAGAAAATTGTTTCCTGATCACTTATCATCCGTCTTGCATGCATGGTGTGCTGATGAGTGTTGGTTTACTCTAGCCTTGTTTCCTTGGTGTAATTGGAGCCTAAGGCAGCTTATATCCATGAATATCCTTCCCGGAAAAGAGATGAGATATTATGCCTAGTAAGGAACAAGGGCAAGGAGAAAAGCACACATAATTGGAAAAAAATGGAAAACATGAAATCCAAAAACAACAGGATGCTCAATTATGGAGAACTCCAATGAGGAGAGATGCTACTACACTATCTATAGAGGCTAATCCTCACAAAGAAACAACAAATTATTAATAAGTTATATATTGCTCTCAGTATGATTCTGAGTACAATTCTCACTGAGAAGTTGATGTTGAATTGCAAGTCTATAGGAGCGTCCAACGAGACTCTAACATTAATAGTTAAAAGAGCTGTGATCCCAATGGAATAATTGGACACATACCCAAGCAAGCTGACCTATTCCATTAGGTCATAATTTTTCTGGTGTATGTTCAGATCCATCTATATATATATATAGCTGCAGATTTGAAGGAAGACTTGTTAAACACAAAGTGCTATTGATTCAACATTTTGTGTACAGATTGAAACCCTATCTTTAGCTCTCAATCAAGTGGCAACTGGACAATTGTGCTTCTTATGGGTTTTAGGGTTTAGGTGAGCAAGGGGAAGGAGCTTGTAATTAAAACCCCAAGTGTTCTCTTTTTTTTTTCCCTTTTAATTTTCTATGTTTTTTCCTTGAGAGACATTTTTCATTACTCTTCATCCTCATTCCATCAAAGAATGATATCAACAAAGTGCCAAGAAGCCCTGAATGGCAATGGGTGTATTCAATGATCATGTACCTCATATGTCCCACCCGATTTATATACATACATACATACATACATACATTTGTGTTGCATGTTGTCATCTATAATCTCAATTTAGATGTAATCGACATTTGTATCTTAAATATCTTCACATGCCATTTTCATCTTTTAAATATTTTCCAGATATTTCCTCTTTGTGTTATTGAATCTCCTACATGATATTTATGAATGATTGATCTTTTTAGATAAAATGTTTCCCATGCCTACGGAGATATTATGTATCCAGATCTCCATGATTATTTATTTACTTATTTATTTATTTATTTATGTCATTTTATGTCAGCACAAACAATGTGGGCATTGGCTACTAGTAATGGGGTTTTTTTTCTTTTCACTCTGTTGGAATATATATATTTATTTATCTCCGAGAATGGCTGAAAAAAATCCAAATCCTAAGTTTAGAACAATAACATTTTATGACATTTACTTTGTATAAGTGAACAAGTAGTTTCTCAAGATTTTTGAAACTCAATATTGTGTCCATATAATAATAGATCTCTTTCTTTCAAGTATTTTCTTTGTCAAAAATATGTTATAGTTTAGGTAGTTTAAATATGGTGGTGCAAGATTGAGCCACAAAAATTCTTAAATTTTGTTGTTTCAGCACTTAAGCTTTTTGAACTCGTTTATATGACCAAATCCAATGGGTAGAGCCATACCTTAGGGTAGTATATATATATATATAATTTATTATTTTTATTTTTATAATATTATTATTAAAGTTTTTTGAGGCCAAGGGAATTGCTTGATTTGGTGGTTTGAATTTGTTTTCTTAGCTATCTAGAGTGCAATATCGGTTAGTTCAATGTATAATAGTTAATCTAAAGACAGGGTTTTAGCACATTACTTGGGCACTTTGTTTAATAGATGCATGTTATACTTTTGAATCGGTTGGCCACTTTAAATTTATCATTGGACACTTGTACTACACAATCTCTTACTTATCTGGAGTCATGTGTAGTAGTGTAGTGGAACCAGAATTGATTTCTGAACTGGATCATGTTTTGAAATTTTTTTTTACTACAAATATTGCAGGTGGAGATTTAGGAATTGGAAAAAACCTTGATTTAGAACTGCAATGAATGAAGTTTCCAATTTTGAAAATTAGCGAAAACTGGAAACAACAAGGAATCGTCCATCCACTTTTGAAAACTAACCCAAACAAGGAGCTGAAGGTGCTCTTCAAAACCAAGAACAAGACAACTACTATCATCTGGACTCAAGGAAAACAGTATTTTGTTTGCAAAACGATCAACATGTACAAGACACAAAAATTCACCCTTTTTTTTGGATTGAAATCATTTATGTGGAAGATTATTGATATCACATGAACTTGGCGAGTCATTCACAAAACTCTTAATTCTCACTCGGATCACTTGTGATTTCATTTAGATTTAGCACTATGAATTCATCACTCAAGAGAGATTTTGATTTTTTCAGCACTTCAATCACACAGAAGTTTTTTTTTAAGGTAAAATTAGGCAAATTTCTATATTTGATTTTCAATTGGTAGCTAGAAATACAAAAAATATGATTAATGATTTGTACATATGGGTTGAAAATATGACACAAAAAATTGGTTTCAAATTTAAAACATTAGCACCAATGAAAAGTTAAGTCAAACTTTTGTGTGTGAAAATCACTTATTATCTTAAAATCATTTCAAATTCTAGTGACGAGAATTTCAAAGAACTCACATATGGGTGATCTTTTATAGTTTTCCATAAGCTGCTTATTGATTTTGCATAATCCTTCATATGGTCATCCTTGATTAATTTCACAAATATTTCCAAATATAACTACTTCATTTCCAAGCTTATCTATTTCATTTTTTTCTTGATAATTACCTTTTTTTATTATAATTATCTCACTCTTTTTTAATAACTATTTTTTATCCTTATAATTATTTCATCCCTTCCATTTCCCACCAAAATGGATACAGAAAAACAAGTTAACATGTGCCTTTTCATGTCCATGATATTTATTTTAATTGAAATTAAATTTAACATTGACATAAATAATGATGAATTATTGATAATCATATGGGAACATAATAAGAAGGAAAATCATTAGTGTTAGTGCATAGCAACATAGAGCCCAAGTTTTGTTTCATAAAACTAGCAATGAATAGAGAAACATCACAATGTGTTTTGGTAAGAAAAATCAATGCATAATTATAATATGAAAAATTTGTTAAAAACAAAGGTAAAGAAGAACCCTCTTCCTCTCATTGCAAAATGTGTGAAGATTATGGTTTTTTTTTATCCAATTTGAAAAATTATCATAGTATATTCATGTGCCATATACAATATTATGATGAAATAGGAACATGACTATTTGGTTCATGATTGGAAGAAAGTTGTCAAGGATCCACACTGAATGGAACAACTTTTCATGACACTAAAGCATTTCAGGAAGTTGAGCAAAGACTTCAAGATATAAAACTATGAATTTGATTGTTGAAAAACAATTCTTGGTTAAAAGGTTGCGGTTGCATGGTTTGAAAATGAATGAACATCCTTTTTTTCATCATAGTGAGGATGATGACAAAAAATATATATTTTCTAGTATGAATTAGAATGTGATGAAGTTCAACAAATATAAACTTCTCATAGCTTTCTTTTCATGACATCCGACATTTTGAAAACATTGTCGAATTGGTTTCATAATAGTCCATGTGAAGAACATCCAAAATCAAGGTATCATGTTTAACAAAAGTGTTACAATCATTGATATGAGTGGTTACATCAAGATGCATGTCTCATATGAGTGAAATCTAGAATTCAACAACAAGCCAAAGGTGAATGGTGGACCAACTCACAAAAAAAAAGAAAAGGTAGGTACATTAGTCTCATAGGTAGGTTTGTCGATAGGTGTGAACATCATAAATAGACACCACTTTTTTATTACACAAATTATGGAAATTTATAAAACCTTATTGGAGGTACGTAATCAAAATAAATAAATAAATATATATATATATATATAGTAGGTTTGATAAACTATTAATCATTAAACCAAATTTTTTTGGGGGGGGGGCACAAATGAATTTCTTCATTGTGAAGAAAAAGGAACCATAGAGGACCCCACCACACCACATGGGAAGGCCAACAAGGGCTCAAAAAAACCTATCTAATGAAATCCCTATGGGGACTATCATAACTCCATTTAATGAACCTACCTTCTTTCACACAAATGACATGATCCCTTTGTCATCCTTTATCAAAGTTTTCCAAGATATTTTATTCAAAAGTCGAGGATTGGGTTATATTTTTGATACACCTTCTCCAAGCAACCCTACCATAATCAATCAAAGCATCCCAAATGGCTTTTTACATCATACAACCATCCCAACTCACATTATAAAAAACCAACTTGTTACATTCAATCAAAATAGACCATAAAATGATGCATCTAAATAAAGACCAAAAATTTTCCACACAATGAAAGCACCTTTGGTATTTTAGAAGCAAAAATAACATGCTTCCATTGCATTGGAAAAGCAAGGTAAAATGGCTTAACCCCATTGACCAACTTGCACACAATAATCTTTGTGTAATCTCAAGCATGTTGTGCATATCTACACTCCCATAACTAATGCATGATGGATTCTTTTCCATTTTCGCATAACATGCAAGCTTGGTTGATTAAACCATTTGTTTTAACTCTCCACAAATTTGCCACCACAACCTTGTTCCAAACAATTCATATGAAACTAGCTTCTTTCCTACTATGCATTTTGCTCCATGTGTTAGCACATTTAAGCTTGAAGGAGGACAACAACAATTTGGACCATTTTTTTCCACAATGTTCACCCTCAGTTTAGCCATTCTCAACATCTTTCTACCTAGTGTAATTGTAAAGGAGAAGAGGGTTCCCCTCCTTTCCACACATATGTATTGGGGTTAAGTTTTAAGGAGTTTACTTTGTTTACGCACTTTTCTCAGATCTCTCACCACTTCACTAATTCTAACAAGTGCCACCTTGGTTTTCCTACTACAATCGTCACCCATTTCTATCCCTTCTATTTTTATGGGGGTCAATGTCTTAGATTGTGAACTTACGGTGAAAGTTTTCACCTTTTACGAATGCAAAGTTGTTGCATCTCACACCTAAGCACCGCTTGGAACATTGCAAAAATTTCACAAATCACCATAGGTAGAGGTTCATCATCCTCAAATAGTCCAATGCACTCCCCATTGGCACTGTGGTTATCCCATGACCTTAATTGATTCTCACACATTTCTTCTAGTTTGGTAGTAATTCTCCCATAAACAAGTTCTTCAAAGGACAAAATAAACCTGTCACCCATCTCTTCAATAGAAGCAAATTCTAGTAGTAAATTCATCCAAGGCTAGATTCCTTTGTTCCACTATAAGCTTAATGCCAAGATATCACTAGGGTTTTGAGGAGAATGTTTGAAATTCAGCTCATCCCTAACCCTAAAGCAATAATGAATCATTTTCTTCAGTAACCCAAATCGTTTCATTATGTTACCACATAGCACTAATGCCGATTTCATGTTGGATTTGTGAATTAAGTCAAAATCATTCAACCATAATTGGTTTCAAGCAAACTTCAAAATGACATAATTTTCTAAATTGAATATCCAATTGTATATATAAGGCCTTTAAAAATCAATTTTTTTCATTTTTTGGCTTTGCATGTAACGGACATACCATGTAAAATGTGGTTTCCATTTGCTTTCATATTTTGAAGAATGTCCCCAAGGTGGTATTTTGAACTGTGAGTTCAATTAGTGGGAACTTCATGAAAAATTCTTATTTTAAAGTTATTGGTGTCAACTTGCCGTAAGGGGTCGAACCATTGCATGGTGAATCATTTAGTCATGTTGTTTCCTTTGATTAACTTAATGCACATATTATTTTGTTGTAAGTTGGGAGGGAATTGAGTTCAATTATGTTATTTTTTCATACGTTAGAATTGAGAACTAGATTATACCCAAAAAAAAAAATTAATGAAAAAATTTTCATTTTGCAAAGATGCAATGCTCCTCAATTCTTCAAGCAGGAAAATTCATTTGTTATTCATAATTAATTCACATAATATAAACAATATATATTTAACTATCATATTGTTTTTCTAAAGTTTGCCATACACACATTGTGAAAAATCATGTAGTAGTTGAATATAGACCCCCCACAAATGGTTGGAAATTTAACATTTATGATCACTAATTGATTAAAAACTATTGATCGTTGCAAGTGCAAACATATGTATGACATTTTGAGAAGCAAAAAAAAATGCTTTTCTTATGCATCTTGTTGCCCTTTTTTCATTACAACATAGATATTCCTCATTCAATAAAAATAGAAAAATAGAAATCATATATATATGGGCAATAGTATTACAATAACTTTAGAAATCAAAAACTTGGCGACTGATAAATGCAGTGAAATTTAGGACTAAAAAATTTTGATAAAAATTTCAAAAAAAAAATCACTTCTTGGATGATTCTACACTTTCATGTGATTTTTAAAAAAAAATTCATAACTTGGGTTGTTGTGAAGTTACCAAACAACCAATGAGATTTTTTTTCCTTCTCACAATTACAAATGAACAAAAATACTTGAATGATGAACATTCATAATAGTGTACATGCAATCAATCAATTATAAACAAAAACAAAGCTTTCATACACATGTGGTAGTAATATGACAAATTATGTTGTTTCTATTGGAAGATAAAATCATCATTGAAGTTTTAAGCATGTGATATAATGAGAATGAAAAAACCGTTGTTAAAGGTTTTTTACATCATCTACTTCTAGAAAAACATCATCATTGCCATTTAAGCCACCCAACACCCTAGAGATGTACTAAATATTTGTATTCTATTACTATTCTTTTGGAAAGCTTTTAATGTTGCTTGCACTAGACTCATCTCCCCCACCCACCCTCTTAGATCTCTATTAGATTGTGCAAAGTACATGTTTCAAACTTTTTGAACTTTTTTTGGGTAATAGAAACAAACCAATCCTTTTTATGAACACCATGTTTTTGTTGATTTGCAACAATCATGTGTTGGCCTTGCCTACCAAGGCAAGGATATTTATTGTGTTTAGATTCATTATAGAGTATTGTAGCTTCAGGGATTTTTATAGGCCCCTAGGTAATAGGTTTATTTTTATATGAGGATTTTTGAAGGATGATATTTTTGGCTTGTGTTGGAACTTGAGATTAGTTATAGAGTTATAATATCTTGAAGGATTTTGGTTTCTTTTAGAGGCTTTTTTGAAGATTATATTTTTGCTATGGTGAAATAATTTGGTAGCTTTAGGGATTTTGGCCCCTAGGTAATAGGTTTATCTTTGTATGAGGATTTTTGAAGGATGATATTTTTGGCTTGTGTTGGAACTTGAGATTAGTTATAATAGAGTTATAATATCTTGAAGGATTTTGGTTTCTTTTAGAGGCTTTTTCGAAGATTATGTTTTTGCTATGGTGAAATAATTGAGTTTCCATAATTCTTCTTTCACCTTAAGATACTTTTTAATGTAAATCGGAAGGCCATAGTATTATGACACACACCCTTGTTTACATTCTATTGCATCCAACATAATAAGATTGAAAGAATTTGTTAGAACATATAATGTGGTAGGGATAGGGTTCAAGTTAGATTTTAATTTTTAATTTATTTTTCTTGTGATACCCTGTGGATATATCACGAGTTTTTTTTTAAAAAAAATAGCAAGTGTATTGAACATTGAAACACCGATATGGGCGGGTATTACATTTTTCAAAATGCTCACCCCTCCCAGAGGAAAAATCCACCCACACTACACTACAAAAATCCACCTTGTGCTTTACATTTATAAAGAGAATTGAATTTTTTTCCAAACCTTTTTTTTTTTTTTATATTTTTCCTCTCAGATTAATAAGGTTCAGACCAGTGTTGTGCGGTTATTTGAACTTTAAAATAATCGACGGTTATGGTTCTTTCAAAAATTTCAGAATCAAAGAACCGTCGGTTCTGATTCTTGGAAAAAATAAAATCAGAAGCAGTTTTCATGAAGGAACCGGCAAAGAACCGAGAGTGTGAAAATCAATTTTTTTTTTATTCAAAAATTCAAAAAAAAATTAATATGGTTATTTTCTGACCCAACAGTTAGGGTTTAGGGTTTATATGTGTATATAGTTGTTATTCCGGGCAGTACTTTTTTTCTACTGCCTGATTCATTTTTTTCTTTGCCTGCCCTTGACCTGATCCAAATTTTTCTCAAAGAAGATCGATGATGCCCAAACACACTTTGGATCATGTTATGAAACACAAAGTTTTCTGGGCTTTGTGATAGACTTGTAAAACTTGTATAACAAGACCCAAAGTGTGTATGGGCAAAAGGGCAGTTAGGGGAAAAAAGAAGAAGCACACATAACAACTATGTGCACATATAATTTAGGGTATTGCCACTAGCTCCCCCGCCCCCCTTGCACAAACCAGACCTAAACATCCAAAGAGCAGCCGAGACAAATTTTCATCCAATTAGGATGATCATGGATGGCATGCTCGAATTAAACAGATGGATGTTAAATCAGCAATAGGTCCGAAACCCTCAAAACCCTAAACCCTAAAACCCTAAAGCGCTGCCTGCTTCTTCTTTTTCTTGTCTGCCCTTGGCTTTGATTCTTTTTTTTTTGGGAGAAAAGGATGATGCCCAGACATAAATTTTGGGTCTTGTTATGCACACTTTGGGCATGTGTACCCAAAAAAAGGAATACTTGAAATATAGACAAGAGTTTATGAAATTCACATTTCAACACCAGAAATGATCTCAAAAACATAAGATTGGTAGTGTCCTTGCTACTTATGTTGATACCCGGTGCACTCCTGTATATATATATATATATATATATATACTATGCCAAAATGGGTTCTAACAGCAAATTTATGTTTCAAAATTTGATGGTTTCATGAAGATTCATCTTTTAGTGTGGATGAGTCAATCTCTAAATTAGCCTTTCAAAATAGCATTCAACCACCATAGAAGTATTTTGTTTAAGAATTTGATTTCAGTTTCACAAGAATTGAAACTTTTATTGTTGAAAAATTAAGCTCTAAAATGTGTCTTTGAAATTTTGTAATACAATTGAATTTATATGGTACTCGTGTGATAGTTCGAACTTTTTGGAGTTGAAAAATTAATGCAATTTTCAAGTTTCAAAATAGCAATCACTAAAAATTTAAGTGTTTCAGTGTGCTTTAGCCTTTGCTATAGAGAGGAAGCTTGCATTGGCAAGAGATGCTATTTCTAAAGCTCTTATTATTATTAAATCTCACAATTTGCACACTGGTGATGTTAGACTGACATTAGAAGGGCTTTGGGTGAGATAACCTCCTACAACAACATGGACCAGCTCTAGACCTCGGTTGCTTCTTGCGGGCTGCGTGTCTTCTGGCCTTTCTTGTCCTTCCCTCTTGTCTTCCATGTGATGGTTCCGACCATTGATTTTTATTGAATTTTTTTACTAAAGAAGTTTAAGTTTCAACAGTTGGTGTAAGTTTCATGAGTGTTCAAACTTGTTAATGTCAAAGAATCAATCTTTAATTTGCCTTTGAAATTTCAAAATACCACCCAACACACACAAAAAAAATTTGTTTGGGAATTTGATGTTGGTTTCATGAGATTTTAAACATTTTGATATCATTGAAAAATCAATCAAGCTCTAAATGTGCCCTTGAAAAATTCAAAAGAACAAACATTGAAATTTATATTTGAAAACTTGACATTGATTTCATGATAATTCAAACCTTTTTTTGTTGAAAAATCATTTTTTAGAATATGCTTTTGAATTTTTTTAAATATAACACTAAACAAAACAATGTAGGATTGGGGTTCTAGTAGGGTATAATTGGGGGAGGGGGAGGGGGGGATGATGGTAGTCCTCAAAACACTACAACTACTAGAACATAGTCTGCTCTAGCAAAGTTTGCACCCCAAGTTTCTTCACAAATAAAATAAATATGAAAAATTCAACATTTCTACAAATAATATAATTAGTGTCAAAGTAAGCAAGTTAAGGTCCATTTTTCACAATCTAATGCCAAGGTGACTACACAATGTTTGAAAATGTAGTGAGGGCCGAAGACCAACATAAGTAGTATATATTTTATCTTTTTGGTGTTTGGGAACAAAAGGAACCCCTTTTTATTTTTCAAATACTCCCAAATTGTTTTCTCCTCTTGTTTCTTTTCAGTGATGAAGAAAAATTGTTTTTCAAGAAACACTTTGGATGACCAAATTTGATCATCCATTATTCATTCATTTTTTTAAAAATGTAATTGATTTTGTTGGCACATGATTCTTTGCATGCCTTCTATCTACTATTGATCTTTTATGAAAATGAAATGCAACATCTTGGTCCAACTCTTCAAAGACTTGCAATTTTGAAGAGCACTTAAACTAGAAATTCCAAACATTCAAAAGTGACAATTTTTCATTTCTCATCCAAATGAAATTATGTTTTTACTATATAAAAAAATCTAGCTTGAAATCTGTAGAACTACAATGAATTGGATTTTTGAAATTCCAATATTTTACACGATTTCTAGGAGGTTCCGCGGCCATTAGTCCCTTTTTAGAAAAAAGTATGAAAGTTTTGATCAAATGTCAATTAAGTGTTAAGTGTGAGATTCAAAATTCAAATCTTTTTATGTCAATCTTTCTTCCTAGATGACCTTCATTAGAAAAAAAAGAATGAAAATGGCAATGGCCAACCAAGAATAGTTGGCCCAATTGCAACTTGAGCCCATTGCAATGGGATCAAGTCTCTTTGCAATGGACCCAAGGAAACATGATGTTTTGATGCAAGATTGGGCCAAGTTTCAAAGAAAAGGGTTGCCCTAGGTAAATGAGTGAAGTTCTCGGAGAAACATGACTAGGTACTCAAGGCAACCAAGATGGGGAAATGGGCCCAAATTCTTTGAGAAAAGATGGTATCATGCGGCAAATGGGCCCCAATTCTCCTCTGCGAACATGATTTCCCCACGCTCTCGACGGAAGCATGGTTGCCCAAGGCAAATAGGCCCAAGTTTGTCCATTAAACATGGCTACTCAAGACATATGAGCCCAAGTTCTCTTGAACAAACATGTTTCCCCATCTTCCCAAGCAAACCATGTAATTTATCTAGGGCAAGTTTTTTATTCGCATAGAATTTAGACCCATTTGCAAGTTCCTTATGAAAACATCAAACTTCTTCAAGTTCCTTTCTGTTCACCCTAGAGAACTTGCTTCCACCTAATTTTCTTCTTTGGGCAACTTCGCCAAAGACATGAGTTCAACTTGCATAGAGACTAAACCCATAAATCTTATCCCCCCCCCCCTTTTTTTTTTTTTTCATTTTTTTCATATTGCACCATGATTAGCCATAACAGGATTTAATCAAATATGACTAAAAAAAGAAATAAA
>Ga0116231_10009122_pt1 | contig 16955 bp, 18 predicted proteins | sample S1TSphgellanicum_2_FD_89695 | JGI IMG/M metagenome (GOLD analysis project Ga0116231, IMG submission 89695) | Host-associated microbial communities from peat moss isolated from Minnesota, USA - S1T2_Fd - Sphagnum magellanicum MG | ecosystem: Host-associated > Plants > Peat moss > Unclassified...
TTAAAGTTCACCAGAAATCACTCATTCTGAAATCTAAGTTCAGCAAGTAAGACTTGAAGGTTTTCCAACCACTGCCTATTATCGTGTAACAACTCACAAATTTGCAGCATCTTTGCAAAGACTAACCAGTAACATGAGGTGTTCTTTGTACTATAAGTTGGTTGGGCAAGAGACCAGCCCAGTCTGAAAATCAGGCACTGAAAGATGAAACCACATGTTTGACAACAGTACTGCCCCTCTCTCTTTTTCTTCAGTTCAATTCACAAGGCATTTCTCACCAACATCGAATTTTGAAGAAAACCCACAAGCTACCACATCCAAAGAAAGATGATACCTTTAGAAAGTCAGCAGCCAGAATGACAGTGTGTTGAGCATTGTGTGTTGACAGGTACCACTCAGACCTCCTGTGTGATATTAAGGATGCCTGATTGAAAACACCATTGCCAGTGCCCAGTGCCAACTCTAATGGTAAAAGGTAAACAAAAATTTCAAGAGGGCTGCTATGGGATAGAAGTAGTGAAATTTCTTGTACTTTGGTAGAACTGCTTGTATTGTATATTGGAGGTTTTCAAGAAGATTGGTAAATTGTTCATTTTTCCATCTATTTTCAGCATTGTCTCTTTAGGGCACATTTTCACACTGTTCAAATGTGTGTGCTGTGCAAAGACAAATCAACCAGGAACACCACCACCAACTGGAGACCATATGGTTCTCTGGTTACACAATTCAAAACCACTCTGTATGCCACGAAAAGTGTACCACAGTCTGTGCATTCCAACATCATCTTGCATGCAACCTGAACAGAAAGTCTGAATTTTGTGCACACAAAACAATTGAGTAAGTATTATTTCATGTGAAGCAGCTGCTGTTAAAAATAGAGTATGACAAAATATATTCATACTAATGATCTGTCAAGGGTGCCTTGAACAAGGGTGAGTTAGAACTCCAGCTCTGGAGAATTCAATCAAAATGTTTGACTGATCTCTCAAAACAGTATGAGGTGAACATTTGCTCTGAAGAGTTTCCCTGGGGCCCTGCCAACACACAATGTTGGTATGGCTTTTTCTTTTAGTGGCATTGCGCTGCAAAACACCACCACTGCTAGTTGCACTCCTTTTGGACTTTCTGTTCTTGAACATGATGCAACTACTGGTTTAACATGGTGGCTGAAGCTGGATGGGGATGCCTGCTTCTTTCCAACAACCACCAAGCCTGTCAGGATGGATGTTATTGCATGGTGGTGCTGTGCTGTTTCCTGCAACTTTTCCAATTTGGGTTGCATGTGAGAGTTTCTCCAGACTCCTGTGAAGTGCCATTCAATTTATGTCAGTCTTTCACAAGTTTGACGTGTCTTTGAAGATCTTGTATATACCCTGCAACTTATGAAGCTTCTGATCCAAACTTGTCAGACTGGGTCAATCAAATCTAAAAGCATTAAAATGCGGGAGGCTTGCCTCTTCTCCACTTCAAATTTCCAATCCAGCATTTGGGCCACATGCTGCAGCCGCTGCAACACAAAAGGCATCTTCTGTATCATATCATGGCAGCCTGCTGTAGAACAAACATATTGCATAACTCCATGGCCTTTGAGATGACCTCTTTCTTTCTACATGTGCACAACCCCTCAGAAATGTGTCAAGGTATACATACTCTGGAGAAAATGTGCACAGGTCATTATGGTCATAGAACCAGTACATTGGAACCAAGTTCCAATTTGGGGACTAAATGTTATGGTTTCCAAGGGTTGTTTCAGGACATGCACCTAAATTTCAAAGAGTGTTGGTTTGGAACATATAGGATACAATATTATCTACCTAACAATATGGTCTTACTTGTCACTATTGATAAATTCAATCCTAACCCAGTCCTAGTCAATATGAACAAGCTGAAACCATACAGATTTGTACATCGCAATACCTTACAACCTCCTGTTGTTAAACCGAGTGATATGACTGCCAAAGTACTTGTTGAAAATGAAACCCCCTGAACTATTACTTGTTGAGAAAGACATTTCTGAACATGTATTTTCTAAACCGTTACTAATGATACCAATGATGTACATATCATTGAAAATAATGTACCCATTGGCAATTATCAAAAAGGTTTGTCTATTATTAAGAACAATGTAGCTATTACTAATTATCAAAACTACATACCCATTGTAGGCGTCTATGCACTAGAAGCCTATAACTGTAAACGTTGTGTCTTTTTACAGCCAAGGTCACAATAATCCACCCTAAATTTCAGGCAAACCATTACACAAACACCTGCATCCTGAGTTTAGTGTTGCATTTCCAGCAGGAATGAGAAGTCATGATGGTGGCTAGCACTCAGGAGGCATCCCAAACTCATGAGCCTAGATGATTAGCCTTTGCACCCCACATTCAGTATGCCATACAGACTCCCAGAAATCAACTACTATCAAACACAGAACAGCAATAAGCCCACCACTGGCCCATGGACCAATCCCAAGAAATCAGGACAAGAGATCCAACTCCTTCACAAAAATACCAAAGATCACAAAGAAAATATGCATAATGAGAGGATGCTGGTAAATGAAGCCTTGCCATACTGGAGATGGGTGGCATTGTGGAAGTCAAGATCTGCCTTCTGAGCCTCCATGTACCCCTCCATGGTCACTTCAACATTCTTTGTGTGTTCCTTATAGCGATTATACAGGAGTGTTGGTTGAACACTCAACAAACAAACAAACCCATCAGTGCAATTCACTGAAACAACCTTTTCCAAAGTTTACCATCAGCTAGCAACTTTTGTATGTTTTTAGCCACAGACTTGAGACACTAGAAATTGACAAGAAAAATAAATGGAATGATCTATTTATCTAAAGAGTCCAACAGATGACAGAAGACTAAAATAGGCACTCACCATTCCATCCAAATGGAGTAGGTTTCTTTTCCCACTTTTTGTATTTATACTCAGTATCCTCCTGTGTATCCAACATGTATGCCTTCGACATATCCAAGCCATGGGACTTCAGTTGCCTCAATTTTTCTATGAGATTCCACAAGATTCTTGAGGGGTATCCTCCCGCTTCCTCTCAGCAGCCATTTTCATTTGATTTGCCTTGTGAGCTTCATTCTGACAACTACCATACCATGTCAGTTACCCACATGTCCACTTCCACCCACCAACTTTCTCTGATTGTTTCACATCCTGCGACAAGGGAATCCTCATAACACAAGGAACACTCCCATGTACAACCTTATATACAAACATGGATACTGCACAAGATTGCTCATCCACCCACCAGTTTCAGCTGCAGGTCAAAATGACATCTTTTCTTTTGCACTAAGACCAGCATAGACTTCAGTACCAACAGGTCATCTTTGTTGTCCGTGCTTTGGGTTTGTAGCTTCAAAGGCAGCTTTTCCCTCCACTGTTGGTGATGCTTCCTCATCCACCATGGCCCTGGTGTTCTCATCTGTCTCCTGTGCATTTCATGGAGCTTCCATTATTTGCAGCACACTATGTCCACTTGCAAATGCTGTTGGTAGCCCTGAGTTCACAATCAGCTTCCAACAGGTTTTGGGAGCATGCCACTTGTTGCCAATAACAGCCCAGCTGTTGGTGATCACTATGCCAACCAGAAAAATGCACATCTACACCAAGGAAGCAACATCCTAGACCTCACTTGATTCTTCTTCTGTCTCTTCTTCTCAAGGTTTCTGGACCTAGAACATTGCAATGGAGTTGCTCTTCAAAACCTCTCCTCTCCATTCTCAGGAAAAAATCCCTTACGACAATAAAAAATTCACCAAATTCAGCATTAAAAAACTGGTACAGCTGGTTGATTGCTGTGCACAATTTCAATTCCCAGGTTAAAGATCCCTCTTAATTGTAAATGCAGATGAATGCAGCATAACTAAGAGCCTCTTTCGAGATCAGCCTCATGACACTGATGACATGCATTGGATGCAGCTGTTCTCTCTTACAAACAGCCACACGAATCCTCCCTATAGAAATCCAAAGGCAAGGAGCAGTAACACTTACCCTCAGGGGATGCATCTAGAGCCTATTGCTGAGCTTGGGTGATTCTGGGAAAACAGTACTCAGAGCACTCATGAAACAGGTTGCTTGGATTGATACATACATGTGCACTCTGCTGTCTGTCTCCACTGAGCTCACCATCATGAAGCAGCTCCTAACTAAGCAAGTGAAGTAATTGCTGAAACACGCAGGCAACAACAAAAACAACACTTGTACCAAAACCAGGCCTGCTCATCACAATGGTTTTTGCCTTTGTCTTCTTCTTTTGTGTTTTCCAAGGCCTCCTCCACAAGGTAGAAGATCACATGTCTGCACACAGCAATCGCATGCGACATGATGAGCAGTCATGGGCCTAGGTTTGAAAATTTCAGTGACTGAAGTTTTGGGAATTCGTTGAATCTTGAATGAATCCCAGGTCCATGCATCTCAATGTAAATTGATGAACGCTGCAGGCAGCAAGTGATCAATGATGTGCTGAAGAAAATCAAGAGTTCAAAGTGAGGATCCTTGATACATGCTTTCCATTCTGATGTTCTTTTTGTCAAAGCTTGCATATTTGACATCTCCAAGTCATGTTCTCTTGCAGTGATCGATGCTTTGTGATGGAAATCAGTATATGACAAATTGTTTGCACCTTGTCAGCTGTTGCAGGAAGGAGATACAAAACAGCTTCTCCCAACTTTGCTTTCACTGGAGTCCACAACTACTGTTCAGCATAAAGCTCAGGAAGCTAGCTAAGTCCTGCAGCAAAAGCACTCCTGTGGGACTAAACTTCTACTTGAAAATTGCAAGTTAGAGAAGAGACAAATCAACTATGCCAGACACTTGAGGCTTCAGAGGGCAAAGCTTGGACAGCATCAGAGACTCCAGATATCTTGTACAAAGGACCCTTTTTCAGGGGGGCTGTACATCTGCAAAAGAGGTTCTACATATCAAAAGGCTAACTCAGACTGCACTCTTCCACTTCGAGCTCTTGAAGCCTTCACAAACTATGTAAAAAAATCACAATTTCTTTACAATCAGATCTCGTCATGGATGTCAGTGCACAGCAGCCATCTCCCAGCAACACCTACTTGTGTCCTTTACCAGGATTACTAGACAATGAAAGCTGCAACAAATATAATTAACAGTACATGTCTGCACATGATCAACTTGCTGTCAAAACAATGAATCTTCCCCATTTACACCCTACTTGTTCTATCAATGTCTTATCACCTTTCAATACATAATTGTCAACGAATTTTTGGTATCACAGCTGCCACCTAAGAAGCTGAATTTAAGCCTGCCAATTGCATATGTAACATGCACCCCATTGGGTTCTAATATAGTCACAATGGCAGTCCTTTAGCCAGCTATCTACACACAAATGGCAAGCCAGAGTGAGAGGAAGAAAAGAGAACCCAAATAGGGCTCAACTGCTTGAAAGATAACAAGCTTGAATCTCACTTCATTGCTGCTGTCTTTTCTGACTCCTCATCCTCTGTTGCAGACTGTGACAAAAGAATGTGCATGCCTCTGCGGTCCACTCCCTGCCTGGAATATTCTCGCCAACGCCGCGCAGCTGCTGCTGTTTTTGCTGCTCTCTTGCGGGCACCCAGGTCATCTGGACAAACAAAGGAGTTGTCTCAGTCACCAGCTATAGCAAATACATTTCCATTATTGGCATCACCCAGTCCATTATGACAGACACCCGTACTGAGAGTAAGGACATAACTGAACACTGTGAGAGCACAATATGCACATACTCTCTGACCATGAAGTTGCAAATGTTGAAAAGTAACACTCAACTGAATTCAAAGCAAGAAATGGTATAATGGAAATATACCTGGGATGGGATCACCATCACCTCCAGGATTTGACCAGATACCTTGCCACCATGGTGCCTTTTGACTACTCCCTCTCTCTTTCATCATCCGTATACGTGCACGTTCCTGCACACTCACCTCCATCACTTAAGGCTTAATTCTGAGAGGTGCTGAGACAAACTAGCTGTGTATATACAAGTGCATAAATACCATGGACAAGGTCTTTTTCTTGGAACCTTGCAGGAGTTGCAACACTATTGTTGAACCCTGCAAATAGGTGCCACAAATCTACTACAGAAGTTAATAGTAGAGTTTTCATCTGCAAGTCTATTTGAGCAGTTAAGCTAACACAATTCCTGATCCTGAGGAGTCTAATACACAAACTCTCGTACCAGGGCCTTTGCTTGACGCTTTTCCCATCTCCAGCTGGCCTGAAGAACCCCATAATTCCCTCCAGGAGTGTGAGACAGAGCTCAGAAACAGAAAATCAAATGTGTGCATTTCACATTCCTTCTGCATCAAAGATTGTGAAGGTTTCTGGCTGCCATCCATGTCATGCATGAAAGGAATTTTCACTCTTTTCATACATAAAAGCTCTTACTCCCCAGTTAAACCATTGTGGCTATTCCAGGGCTATGGTGCCGTCTAAACAGTTATGTTGATTATGCACCTGTGAGAACACATCAGGAGACTGATAGCCCATGCCTGACAGCATCATGCCCACCTGTTCATGAACAACAAAAGCCTTCTTAATCCCCAATCGTCAGTCATGAATATGGCTATTCCAATACAAACAATATATGAGCATACTTGACCTTGAAAATTGTTGTCCAAGAGAATATCTGATGCTGCATCAGAAATGTACTAAAATAGGCAAGCAACTTCTTCAATGACCTTCCATGCCAAAAGTACTTGGTACCATACGGCTGTAATTAATATTGCAAGCAAACTGGACTGTTGAGACTATTCATGACTCCAAAGGCAAGAAAGGGAGGGCATACATTGACACGCTCAATTCTCCTCATTTCATCCTCCAATAATGTCAGCTGTGCAGCTGTTACCCGATGTATGCAATCAACAGGACTGCAAGATTCACACACCTTCTCAACACCCTGATATGCCTACTTATCAAGACACCAATAATAGTCATGTCCCATACTTCACAGCTTGCAACTTCTCTGGTCCCCTCAGAAGAGTTCAGCAGGGAAAATGCAATGAGGTCATTCTGTGAGACCTATTACGCATGATTTCTACCCTCCAGAAGTAAAAGTTCCAGCACAAGTAGGATGGTTGCATATGGTGAGGCACAAAACCAGGTTTCAATGGCTGATTGTGCCAGCGTAGGATCACCTAATTGGGACACAACACGGGCCCTTCCAAATTCTTCTTCAATGGCAAATGTGTCTGGTGCTGTGTTGGCACAGTTCTTGCAACCTGTGACACACCACATCTGCAGATTTTAGTTGTCAAAAGTACTTGAGAACAGACCTAGGGATCCTGTCTAAACAGCAACTGGAAGCAGAGAATTGGAGCAAAACAATGTTCAGCCTTCATTCCTGAACTGGTAATGCCTTGCTAATCAGTGTACAATCTAGGTGTCAGGCCATTCAAGATAATTTTAGATGAGATGGAGAATATCAATAGCCACCCAGTGACTCAAAGACAAACAAGCTGAATTTCTGCTGCAGACAGTGGGCCACTCCCATTAGAAGGAGCCCCTCTTCACCAGAATCAAGAATTTAGTCCTGAACCTTCCCTGAACTGTAGTCCTGACAATGTGTACATTTGGGTAGAACACACAGCAGATTGATATTTTCGGGACAAGTTTTTGAGGTAATCTAAACACACTCAGAAGGCTCTTCCCCTATCTAAAGCCAATGGCTAGTCCATTGAGAGGATGCTCAACATCCTGTTGAAACAAAAGGTGTTCTCTTTGGCAAGAACCAAAACAAGCTGTACCAAAATACTTCTGCAGTATTCATCAAGCTCATGAACTGCAGCAAAGAACCAGCTGTGCCGACTTTGTAGAACTAAACAGAGATGCAACTTTCCCAGCTCTAAGCTTAGCCAAAGATTAATAGCATATCTGACCAATGCATGTGAACTCGTCAACGAAAACATGGTCACACTCCTGAGCACTATTCAGAAAAGGGTTGCTGGATGTAAGGGCATAGCCATTGATCTCATCATACACCATGCGTTGCTCAGGATCACTCAGCACCTGCAGCTCACAATGCCAGACAACTAGATTCAATCAGAGTGCCAAAGACAAACAACAAACAGAAAAGTCTGAGCAAAAGTACAAATCCTCTTTATTGTATCTGAATAGTCCAAGAATAGGAAACTTGGGTAACAAAAGAGCTGGATACAATAACAATTGCCCAAACTTGCAGAAGAGAGAGATGAAGTCTATACAGGCACCTCATATATTTCATTAATAAACATACAAAAGTCTGTTGACTCTGGGTGATTGCCACTCAAGTCTGGGTGGCAAGCTTTCATGCAAGAGTAATACGCCTTTTTAATCTCATCCGGAGTTGCATCTGATGTCTGCAGCAGACCAAAGCAACCAATGTCATCAAACATACTACTATGCAATCAAGACAGTCCCAAGAATTCTACATGCATCCCAGAATCTCCAAAAAAACTATTTTTCCAAGTTACATTCCCCTTCCCATCATAGAAGCTCCCCTCAAGTCACCATCGCCATACAGCTCTTCCGGCTACATACCATTCTGTAATAAGGGCAGTTGGGATTTGTCATGGAAGTGATATCTACAATGAAGTGCTCTGGTTCAATGGGAGGATTTTTTTATTGAAAGCATCTTCAGTTGAGATCCCAGAGAGACAGTAGAAAGCCATCAAATGAACAGTATACCAACAAAAACAAAAGAAAGATTTCTGGAAACAGCAGCTTGAGACATTATTACCAAGCCAAGCACGGAGTAGAAGTCTTCAGCAATCACTGCTGCACCATTTAGGTTGATGTCACCATCACCCCCTAACCTTGCCCGCACTCCAGCATACCTCCCCCGAGTTTTCACTTCTGCCATTTTCATTGTTGTTATTTTGGTGCAGTCACACTAATAGGAGTCACAACAAGTTTAACCAGTGCTTGGTTTTTGATGTTTTAATGTCAGAAATTATAGAAAGTTTACCCTTGAAAACAGGGGAAAAGAAGAAGCTGGAGGCATTCGTAGCTCTAAGCATCCCCTTGCATGCCGTTGCCACCGATGGCAGCAAGACGGCCATGCTTCAGTTACAGCACAAAACACAAATTCTCCGGTTCTGGCAAGAGCAAGACTTAATCCTGTTCTTCACCTGCGGTTTCAGCATCACACTGTGGCTCATGCACATGCAGAATTCCGCTCTGACATCCTTTCCTCATACAGATTGCTCTGACTGCATGCATCTCTTATGTAGTAGGTACCAAGCCTAGAGAAAATCAGAGAAAATCAATCCAACGGAAGAAGAGAGAACGTCGCAACAAGAAGCACAAACAAAAGACAAGTACAGACACAATTAACTGCGTCGACAAAAAACACAAACCCCCTCAGTCCTTCACATCCTCGTGAATACAAAGCTCCGGAGGTTGAGTTACAAGACATGGATAGATGTGTGTACCTTTGAGCGCGGCGGGTAACAAGCGCAACAGAATTGAATTTGCAGAAGAGAAACTTCATGCAATGGAAGAAGAAGAAGAAGAAGAAGTCATGCAAAAGCTAAAAAAAAGAATAAAAAAAGGGAGCACGACTGTCGTACCTGTAATCGCATCTGATGAATCTGGAAGCTGAATCTGTTACGCTCGTTAGTCGATTCTCCACATTGTTCCAAGAGGATTAGGGGCGGCAGCGATTACAGTGTGTGGTTCTGGTTGTTGTTGCGATTCAAGCGTACCGGGAGACACCCCTCCTTTGCACGCACAATCACAAGCGCACACACACGCACAACAGCGCAAGGCAGGCAGGCCGGCAAGGCCCCACCGTAAGGCAGACGATGACGACGACGACGACGCGCGCCTCGATTGGGTTTGCACCGGGGACCTTTTCGCAGTCGCGCTAAAGCACTAGCCAATAGGCTACTACTACTGACAAACCCCCTTTTAGCCACCTTTCAACCCAGTTTTTTGTGTGGCTTGAAATTCAATTAGGTTTTTTCCCCGTGTTTGGTGGTCCGAGCTTTCCAAACAAATCCTCCGTTCTTGTTCCCCAGATATCTAGGAAACTGGACAATGGCCTTTAGTTCAAAGAAGATTAGAACATTGGGGAACATTGTAAAGAACCTTGAGATTGAAACATACAAATGCGAAATGTCACTAATTATGGTGATGTGCATGCTTACCTTCTTCACCATGGTTTTAGCTTCATTCTTGCTTTCTAAGGTCAAAGTCTCCATTAGATATGTAAAGTTTTTGGCTTTTGAATTCCACCTGGGGGAAGTTTACAAAGGGGAAATTGGAATCAAAGAAGCAAGAAAGAGTGAGTGCCTTGGTGAGGGGAGTTGTAGATAAGAAAAAGAAGAATGGGTCAGTCATGGTGGTGTTGTGCTCTTGATGACTCTTTTGCTTTTGATGAAGCTTGGAGAGTTTCATTGAGATTGCTATGGCTCTGCTTTGGTGTCTCTAAGCAAATTGGACCTGCTGTGAAGAACTGGTAGAATTTTTACCAAGCTTATATATTGTGGTTTCCATTGGCAGGGCATTTGGCGACTCCAGTGAGGATGTCCAAATGGTCATTGAGAACATGGCATTGCAGAGAAACGAGTGGCATGGGACACTCAGAGTGACCTCCTGCTGAACTCTTGTCCCAAAAGCCTCATGTGTTGTTCAAGCAACAATTTGCACAGGTAAATTCAGCCTTTCTCAGGTACTCAGGGGCAGCATTTTGTTCTATGCATAACTGCATGCAGTGATTTGTGAATCACTATCATATTAAAAAATTACAAGTGGGTATTTCTACAAGGCTCATCTGTTCTGCCTATGCTCATCAAGCACTTCTGATGTACCTTTCCACCCAAAAGTTTGTGCAGCCTATGGATTCTTTGACAGTGTATATGAAGACATCCTGCAGAGCTTGCAGATTTGAGATCAATTCCATGTGCACAGGTCACATATGCAGCCATGGATCTATTAAGAGAAGGCTTGTTGGCATCACTGGAAATTATCATTGGAAAACAATGTAATTTGCTGGAAGATGGCACCCATAAGACAGCCCAGGTATTACTCTATTGGTACTTGGTGGGAGGATGTGTTGTTGTGGTTAACAATGAGTTTCTGTGACATACTTGCAGAGACATGATATGTTTGCAAATATGTTTGTGTCAACACTGTTGTGGATAACAGTGTGCCACAGTGTCTGTTCTTCTGGTCTTGTGAATCAAGAGTTTGCATAAATTGTTAACAGCAGATAAGGATTTGTTTGGGTTCTCAACTTTGACTTGCCTGCAGGTGGCACTGCCAAGTCCTGTGTCAAGTGAAGAGAGCTTGATCCTCTGAAGGTTGGAGAGTCCTTGAACACAGCAATGTTGCCAATTCTCTTTGGCAGTAGTCATGGAATTGAGGGAGCCTTGGATCATGGACTGAGGAGCTTGTGTGATGATGCAGCTGCAGCTGTTCAAGCTAGCTCTCAACTCCTGATCCAAAGTGATTGTACCATTGACCTGATACCTTGCATGCTTTGAAATTTTAGCATGCAGTATGACGTCTTATTCTGTAGTAGCACTTTATGGCTGCTACAAGCCTTTTTAGCATTACAGTCGTCCACCAGCTTCTTCATGCAGTTGTTGCATTTTGGTTGTTGTCTCACACAAGAACTATTGTGTAGATCAATTGCAGGAGCCAACAAAAGCTGCTATTTGGGTGCTATATATTAGCTGTAGGGGCAGTGCATTGCCACCTTATCCTAAATGGCTTGTGCATGTCAGTGCATATCAGCTTCTATACTTCTAAATACTGCCCAATGCTTCAGTACCCACCAATTTGCTTGTCTCATTGGCCATGGTGCCAGGTAGTTTGTGCTGCCTTGTCTTCTATCATATAAATTTCTAGTTATTTGGTTATGGTTCTTAACTTTCAAGCTTCTCAAGTTATATCACTATTTTGTTTCTACGTGATATGTTTTCAACTCTCAAGCATCTTTGGTTGTCTCATACTCAAGTTTTAGCTTATGTGGTTATGAACATTTTCTGGTTCTCAAATTTAAGCTTATGTGTTTATCTACTTAAGGTTGTCAATTTTTCAAGTTTTTTTTGTTATCTCACTATGTTTTTGATTTTTTTGGTGAATTAATTTTGAACTCTCAAAATAGAAGTTTTCACTCTCATTATAGAATTGTAATGGAGCACAATTCTTTTCCACAACAACAACACCCCCCCCTCCCCCCCCCATACACACATACACATTTGTGTGATGAGTGTTTTTGTTGTTTTAATAGAAAAACTAGAAATTAGGACTATGGACACCATCCTCGTAGATCACATGTCAAGAGAATGCCATGCTCACCACTTACATCACCAATAAATGAGAAAGAAGAGAAAGATGTCATCACCTTTTGCTTCAATGGAGTGGCATGTAAGTGATTGGCAATTCATTGATTCCCTCTATGCTGAAAGACAAACAAACAAAACCTTCCCCCCCCCAAGGAAAAGAAAACCTGAGTCTCTTAGGATGCATGCAGCCTCCTCTCATTGGATGAGCAGAACTTACACTCCTACCTAAATGTGTTCCTCACCGCATTCCTCAACATTTTTGACCTAGCCTAATGAGAGGGGTTGGCAGTATGGGTGTGTATTCACATACTTCTATATATTACCACAACCAAGTTATAATGGGTTTCCAATGGATGGTACATTGCTGGGTGCGAGGTCCCATAACCCAGGGAGCCATAGTCTGAAAGTTGTTGATTGTTATACTCAAGAGGCAATTCACCAAGTTTGATTTTGTGTGGGCAGCCATCCCAAACTCATTCAGTAGGTGGTCAATCAAGCAACAAACATTCAGCAAAAGTCCAAGGCTGGAATTGATTCCACACTTCATTCATCCAAAAGACATTTATAGAAGAAACTTAGAGCCAATGAATTGTACCACAGGTGTTCCAGCTTAAGAAAAATTCCAAGAAAATAGAGAGGAGGAAAGAAAAAGAACACTGGTGAAGAAGGATAATATTCGCACTAAATTAATTTAAAGTTGCAATCATAAGCTTTATGATGTTATTTAAGCTAACATTTAGATAACATCATGTAAATAAAAAAGAGACCTACATTGGGTAGTTAGCATTGACTTAAAGATAAGTTATCGTTTTTTTCTACTCATTCACACCTAGGAAAACTATGAAAAACATTTTGTCAATTTAACATTAACTTAAAGCTTTCTTTTATCAGTTGCTACCTAACATTTATGCTATTTAAAATTTTGATATTAAGCTCATATCCATTTAACATCAATTTAATACTCTCTTAAGATTGTTCACCATTTCAGATTTCAATCTAAAATTTGATGTTAGCGAACATTCTTGATATGAATGCAAGGAAAATCTCAATTCTCTTCACATCACCTTAGCATTAGGTGTGACTAAATGTTACTATATTCAAAATCTCAAAGATGTAAGGTCAAAGGAGAAGTTAGACTTCAACTAACTTTCACATATAAGATGGATTGAAGATGATTGATTGTTGTAGCCTTTTTCTTACTAGCGAAATTTTCCAAAAAAATGAAATTAAAAATTAAAAACTAAGATAAGAAGTTTTTTTCAAAGGTTTCGATAGTCAAAAGTGAGAGGAAAAATGAGTTAAAATCATCATATTTCTACATTTGGTTTTCAGTGTGTAGCCATAAATATAGAAGGCTCATTAAAAAATTTGTACTCAACATCTAGTTTATAGTTAAATTTGGCTAAAACTATTAAGGGATGATTGTCACTTTTTCTACATCTTTTTAATGGTGATCGCCACTTAAGAAACTATAGACAAAATTCCTAATAAAAACTTTGATTGGGTTTGTGCTGATGGAAGATGTGCAGTGCATCCTTAGCACAATGTCATGCCCATATGCATGGCCTCATACATGACGGCCAATTACAGGCATGTCAATCATGCCTTTAAGGTTAATGTACGTTCTTAAGTTAATGTACATTATTAAGTGTTTTAGGATTATGGCTTGTTTAGGGTTTCAGCTTTGTTGACGGTTGTATAAAAAACCAAGCTCTTGCCTTCTCTTGTTAGTTTTTCTAAAATTCCTTTGTCAGGGAAAGTTTCCTCCATAGTCAGACTAGATTTCTAGATGTTCATGGCGATTATTACACTGCCATTATTTACATACACTACGTTTTCTTTCCTTCTTTTCAATTTATATACATGAAAATTTCATCTCAGCTTGCTCTTGTGCATTGTATATATATGTGTGTGTATCTTTTTTTGGTTGATTAGTTTCTACCTTTGACTAGTTTTAGTCTTTTTGTTTAGTAGAGTTTATTATGGATTTACACCCTTATGACACTACACGTCATGACACTACACATCACGATAACAACAAAAAAGGAGGAGAGAGTCAATTGTTGACCAAAGTGTCAAAATGTCTTTGTAAAGTATTTCATGGTTTTTTCCTTTCGACTTGAAAACACATCTTTGCACTGAAGATACCTTCATCAAACAAAAGGACTTTCCACATTTCTGTAATTCAGGTTAAAATATTTTGTATTTTCTGTTAGGGAATGCCAAATCCCCCAAGCCTCTCCTAGTTTTTTGGGTATTTAGTATTTATTATTGGTGTTGAATGACAACCCTGGGAATCTCTAGAGGCCTTCCGGTATACATAATGGATTTTGAAGGCTGATTCTGAACATTTTTCTAGCATTTAAGATTGCAAGGAAAAAGGCCTTCTTGGAAAAAAAATGTCAATTTTGACAGAAATCATTTTAGCAAAATATGCGCTCAAAATTTGCTTTATGCTAGTAGGTCTTGGTCTACCAGCCTTGCCCTAGAAACTCAGTAGTATGCAGAATACACCCTAGGGGTGCTTTATCTAGTACATGATAACCTCAGCACATGGGTATGCGATTTCGTGAAAATGTATTTCCACAAGGTTGGCATCGCCACATGCGTAACCCCCTTGTTTAGGCCCTTGGTTCACATGATGTAATGCCCTGACAACTAGGCATTAGGTACCCTACACATAATTGATTTTTTGGGTGGCCCAATCTTTAATTAAATCTCTTGATATTCATCTTCGATCATGTTAGCTTAGCTTTTGCCAATATGCAAGTAGATGCCTTGAGGATGAATGAATATATTTTAGAATTTGATAGAGTTTGTTGACTTGGCATTCATTCATGGCTTTAAGGAGAGCAGCTAGGCCCTCTGGCCTAACCGTTCTTGCTGCCCTATCAAGTTTAGAGTTTAGGGTTGACCAGATATTGGTTTTTTTCAATTTCCGTTGGGTTGAATATTTGATTTTTTTTGCTTACAAGTGGGGTATCAGATATTAGGATGTTTTTTATAAAAATTATGAGACTTGCCTAGTATCAACTTGTTAAGGTAATTAGTCAATAAGGGCATCGTTAGTTTTTTTTTGCATTCGAACTAGTTGGTATGTATAAAGCCTTAGTTTTGCAATATCCTACAAATAATTAAGTAAGTTTTGTGTCTAGGTTGGTTATCAAAAACACACATCCACATATAAATAATTTTATTTATTTTTTAAGAGTGATTTTTTTTATCATGATCAGGTGTAACCAATATCTCATAGAAGAACCACCTTTATAGTCATTCACACATTGACAATTACATACATTGTTCATTGATTAAAAGAAACATATGTACAATGTGATTACTTATTTTTCAATATAAAAAATTAATTGTGAATAGGTTGGATGTTGGATTAAACTCTGAAGCTTTCACAATCTTATTCTACTAGTACAATGATATGCCATTTCTTCCACATTGTAGTGTCAAGAATTGTTGAAGTCTCAAGAAATTACATGTACCTTGTAATGGGAGAGGTAGGATTGAAACATAACAAAAATCATGACATATTCCTTAGATAAAGATCCTTGCAAACTTGCCAAAACAAAATTTTGATGCAAAATAGTAAGTTCAAAAATATGTGCATGTGACTTAGACATTTTATTGGAACTTTGAATTGAGGATTGAAAAAGAAGGACATAGTTCCATGCATAATTAGAAATAGATAATTGAATTGATCATTACATTTAGCCATTGAAGTGGACACAAGTAAAATCTTAATCAAAACAAATAAACTTTTCAAAAATTTGAGCAAAATGTTCATCAACTTTCATATCCATCAGACCAATTCATAATCAATGTCGAAATAATTAGTTGCATCCAACAACATATCATTCTCCTCAATGATACCCACCTCTTCCACCAAGAATTCAATAATGGATTGTCCTTCTTATGGGTAATTTTTTCACACATCAACCAACCAATTATTCATTATCATCATAAACTTGTCCAAGTTGTCAACTCCCAACCAATAACGTCATAGGCTCATCAACACTCCAACAACATTGATTTGTTTTTAAATTTCAATATGGGATTTACGAGTCCCAACAACTTGTTGAACCACAAAAAAAATGTTGGAAAATCAGGTTTTATGGATCTTCCACCAACTCAAAAGCAATACAACATCTTTTGGCCTCACTTACAAATGGAGAAATAAAGACAATTCATTCTTCACCAACCCTTGTAAAATAGCCTCACTTGATGTCATTGCCCCAAAAATGGAAATGTTTTCATCATTAATTATTGTTGGTTCAATATTGTCATGAATGTTGATATTTAAAAACTAAAAAACAACCACCAACAATGGCATCAAACTCTTGTTGTCATATTTTCCCACCATTTGTATAACTTTGGTCTTTCCAACAAATGTTTTTAGAACATTCGGGGATTTGAACTGCAATCATCCAACATCAATGCAATCATGTTGTGGGTTTTGGCAACATTGGAAATAGATGCAAATGCCATAAACGGTGTGAGAACTACCTTGATTTCTACCATCATATAAATACACAAAGCCCCCAATTTAAACTCAAATCACCACCCTGCCCCCCCCCCCCCCCAACAAAAATAAAAAAAAAAAATTCAAAATTTTCCCACCCATTTTTCAATAACAAAAATATAAAAAAA
>Ga0116231_10009123_pt1 | contig 16953 bp, 13 predicted proteins | sample S1TSphgellanicum_2_FD_89695 | JGI IMG/M metagenome (GOLD analysis project Ga0116231, IMG submission 89695) | Host-associated microbial communities from peat moss isolated from Minnesota, USA - S1T2_Fd - Sphagnum magellanicum MG | ecosystem: Host-associated > Plants > Peat moss > Unclassified...
ACTCGACCCTCTACCCCTTTCTAGAGTTGGAAGCCGGGAGCGTGCTACCAAGTCTCAACTTTCCGCAACTTGACTTTGTGAAACCCTCAAGTGGGTTTCACCCCGTGACTTGGGAGCGCGTCAAACTTTGCCCTTCATATTGAAAGAAAAAGAGTATACGTTCATTGAATTTCTTTTGTATATCATTGTAAACACCTACAAATTCTGAAAAGTATTATGTGTGACATGCTTGCAGCCAACCCACCTAAAACCAAGGATGAAGGTTTAACTTTTTGACCCATCAAATCGAGTCCCATGCACTTCAAGTCTTGTATGTGAAATGGGCATGACATTCCATCAGGCCCCAATTGCACATGGGTCTTATACAATATCTATTACAACTATCAAAAAAAGGTCGACTAGATTACCATTTCCAACTTTAAATGGGACAAAGATGAAAGGCACGGAGAATGAAATTGTTTTGTGGCATGACAAAGACATAATTGTATGTAAGTGGACATATAGTTATGTCTAATTAGTCAAGAGGCATTATTTCATAACCCACATAGGTCAATTTTGTAAAGAATCGAAAAAGAGATAAAACATGGTATAATCTAAAACTTGGTTTGAACATTTTATGCATTTTGTTGTGGCATTTCACTTCCATTTGGCTATTTGACCCATCAATGATAATGAATTTTGCATGTAAATATGGAGCTATTTTACAACCAAATGTAGTCAAATACTTGGTTTGCAAAAACCTATTTATCATAAGACCATGGTTAGTCAACAAAACCAACAAACAAACTTTATTGTTTAGACTACAATTGGTCCAGATGAATATATCATTTCTAAGTATTTTACACAAGAATTAGTTTGAAAACACAAGGTCTTCATGCACTACAAAATGTCAAATTGACTAATACAAGTTCAATCTTTAAGTCAAGGTTCATTGTGACCTTGTCAAATCAAATAATCCACTGCACCCACTTCTCAATGTTCATCTTGACATTACATGGTCAATTATGACAAGGGTCATTTTGGCTTTATTTGGTCAAATAGGTAGGTAGTTTACTTGACTTTAATTGGTCAAATAGGTAGGTGGCTTATTTGACGTTAATTGGTCAAACAAGCCATTAGTTTGTGAGAATGGGGATGAGTTAAATAATGACACGTGGTATATGACACTAATCACACGATGACACATGGACGTCCATAAATGTGACATGTGAAATTTAAAAGACCACTCATATGATGACACGTGGCACCACATAACAATTACACCCCATGGTCAATTCGACACTTTGTCAAAATGATTAGGCAAGTTGTAATCATGTGACATCCTTCCACCAAGATGGTGCCACATTTCATTAAGTTTTGACTGGCACATTGATTAGTAGTTAAATCAACAATGGTACAAATTGACTAATGAGGTGCAAATGAAATGACGCCATGTGGTGGCTAAAAATGAGACAACATGTTATTAATTTGACCAATAATAATCAAGTTGCTAATGTGACAAATTTGATTAGTCAAAAATGCCAACTTAGGCTTGGTCAAAACGACCACCCACTCATGCTAAACAAGTCCAAATTGCATTGTCCAAATTGACAAGGTGGTCTTTTTTATGCCTATCCAATTGGGGTCCTTTTATACTATATTTTTCATTCTAAAAAACCATGTTTATAGTAATGAATGTAACCAAATTATGCATAAAACCAAATAATTCAAGTGGGGAGGTATTCCCTCCCAGGGGTGTGGATGGATTAGTGTAGGTTGTGTTTCACCTAAAACAACATGAAGGTATTGTATGACATGTTCATGAAGATTTGGTCATTTTGGGGTTTGATGGACCTAAACAATATGTTCTAAACACAATATTGATGGCATGGGATGCAATTGTAGGTTCAATAGTTTGTTTCTTGGTGTGTGGTGTGTGACATAATGTGAGCATCATTCAATGCACCTACATTTCATTTACAGCCATTGCCCATCATGGGGCTTGGGTATAAGTGGAGATTAAGTTTTTCCAACCCATTGAGTTTTATTGTTCGACATATTCAATATGTTTTGATTATGATTGAACACTTTTGAAGTGGTTAAAATTGGTGCCATTGCCAAATTACAGCAATGAAGGTGTTACGTGTAGTGCGTTCTAGATAAGGTATTCAATAGGTTTAGGGCTCCAACTAAAGTATTCACTAACCAAGGTATGGAATTCCATGGAAAGTTCCAAAAGTTATGTGAGAAAACATTAATTGAACATCATATGACTTCATGAAATCATCTTAAAGCAAATTGTTTAGTTGAATAGATGGTGTAGATGGTGAAATGAGGTTTAGGTAAATATGGGTTCCAAAAGGGCCATATTAGAAACTAAGATTTACAATTACCATGGTTAACTATGGGAAACAGGTTTAGTTGCCATGTCGTTCTTGCATATTTTTCACCATATTTATTATTGATTGGTTGTGAGCCCAAACTATTAGCTTTAATTTGATGTGATGTTATGGCAATAATGATTTTTGATGATCTAAATGTGTGGTTTTAGGCATGTGAATAACAAATAACCTTGTTTTGGTGTGTAACGCCAATGGCTATGGAGAATATGGCAATTGTTCAACATTGGGATATTTTGCACTATGCCACTAATTAAAGAGGTGGTTATCACCCTTGAGTTTGTAGATTTGAACCAAGAAATTATGTGTACATGTAACAAATAACACCATAAATACGAATTATGTAGTTTGTAGCAACACTACATAGTGGATATCATAGCAGGAGTTTGCTATGATATTATTTAATCTAGGGGGACCTTAGCCTTAAATAGAAAGTGGTTTAAGTACAATATGTCAACTAAGATGTTCCTATGTTATTTTGTGTGATGTGGGGATAATGATAGGTGTAGATATCGATATGGTAACACAACAATTTCAAAAGTAATTACATTTGAGAATGTTTTTAAAAAATGTCATTGGGATTTTCATAATCACCAACATAATCAAACTCCTAAAGCTGTGTTAATAAGATGAATGGTCCCAAATGTTCAAAAGAAAAAATGATAGAGCAACTAGGTCAATTGATCAATAATCCCATCTATTATAAAAATAAATGGATTGTTCAAAATGGGGATTGTTATTTGGTGAATGTGTGAATGAAGTTGAGCCTATGAACAAGAGCTGGAAGGCATATTCCAATTTATTCCATCCATGTCAACTAGAATATTCCTTAATAGATTTTGATGACATGTTAGAATATACCTTGACAAAAAATTATATTCCTGCCATGTTAACAATAATTCACACATCATCACTGCCACATGGATTCGCCACATGGACACCTGATAATAATGTCTTTGTTCAATTCAACATAAACACAAAAATCTACCAAGGTTGGCACCCCATGTGTTAAAGCAAAAAAAATAAAAATTTGGCACCTTTATTAAGAATCTTGCCCCTGGTGTCAAACATGTCCTATGTGGCAAAATATTAATTGTTAGCAAAAGCATACTTTACATTACCACATCATTCGAGGTCGTTGCAATGGGGGGCAAGTTAAACATAGTTGTAACATGAACTTGTCAACAAAACACAGATGGTCAAATATAATAATTATATATATATAATACAAAAATCTTTTGTCAAAATATATTTTCATCATTCTAACAACATTATTGTGAAAAATCTATTCTAAAAACACATTGAAAAATTGGAGATTGTTATTTAGTGAACGTGAACAAGTGAACATGAACGAATTTTTTGGGAATATTTCATTGACACATGGCACATAATATTGCATGATGTGGAGGAATATTCTACCATGTGACCAAGGATAAAAATAAACATGGATGAAAAACTAAAATGAATGAAAAAAGGATGAACACAACCTATTCACAATCAAGAGTTATGTGTCAATCTAAACACTACCTCTTCACAACCGAAAGGTATGTGTCAATCGAAACACCACTTATTCGTCTCCAAGAGGTATGTTCCCCTTAAGAATTGAAATAGTATGAGACTACATATTTTCTACACCATTTCAATCTATTTTTTATTTGAATTCAATCTTTCAAACCTCTTATGTCTAAGAATATTCTTGTTACTTAAAGGATAAAATGGATGAAATTTTTTTTTAAATGAAAAAAAGGATGAACAAAACATTTTCACAACCAACAGTTATGTGTCAATCCAAACTCTACATCTTCACAACCAAGAGGTATGTGTCAATTGAAACACCACATGTTCATCTCCAAGAGGCATGTTCCCATAAGGAATTGAAACAATATGAAATTGCACATTTTTTATACCATTTTAACCTATTTTTTATTTGAATTTAGTCTTTCAAACCTCTTATGTTTAGGAACATTCTTGTTACTTGAAGAATCAAAAAAATTCCCCTTCTCCACCAGAACTACCTAGCTCCAACTTTTCTATGATTACAACCCATTTACAATTTCTAAACGTCTAATTTATAATGGCAAAAAGAAAATTCACATCAATGGTCACACCAAACACCTTGGAAATTATGATTGAATACACTTTAATATCAAACATACTAGATATAATATGCAAAATGATAAAAGCACCTTTGGAATATCCAAGAAATCCCACCTTGCTAGACGGGGAGTAGTTGTTAGAAATTAGAACATGGGGATCATAATGGGAGAAATTTTTTGACAAAACAAATGAATGGGCGGCATAGTGATGGGTGAATGCGAAGATTAACAAAGAAAGTCTTACATTGTTCAAACAAACTGTAAACATTCCAAAGGAGGATATGGAAAACTACCACTGGGTGATGTTTACACATGTTATGAATTTCTTCCAAGAACAAGCAAGTTTGAAAAAGCCGATTCCACAACATTTTTTTACAAATTTATTGAAGGATTTGTCAACAAAGGATTTGGTAACCCTTGGGAACCTCCTTTCAACAAAATTTATGGAACCTAGTAGATGATTATATGCAACTCCAAGCAGGTGAACCTAGGTGCCATAAGATTTAAGGAACAAAGTGATAAAACATGTGAATTGTCAAACGATAGGCTTGGCCTCAAGACCACAAAATGTCAATGATAGTAAAAAAAAAAATGTCCCAACAATTGAAGGAAAAACCAAAATACCATTCTTGTTAGTAATTTGTGGTTCAATAGACTTTTTGATATGAATTAAGGTTGAAGTTGAACACAAGAGTTGTTTGTTGAAAAATCCTAAGAAATCCTTGATTTTTGGAACTCCAAAAGACGCATCTACAATGCACATTCAGTCCCTAAAACTCCAAAGGACACATATATAATACCCAATAAATCCCATGAACTCAACCAGAAGCCTATAAAGATTCATATATTGATTACATTATCATTAATTTCTAATAATTTTTTAATTACATTTTCTTGTTATTTACTATTTGTCTGTTGTTTATTTAATCACACCATGTAGTACAAATAATATTTGTAATGTCTATATGTTAAAATTAAATGTAATCAATGGAAATTTGATTGAAATAAAATGGATTTAATTGTAATTACAAATAAAATTTGATTTTGTTAATAATAGTATTATGAAAACTATAGGGACATTTGTGATAATAGAAGCAAGGGAAAATAAGACCTTGAATGTGTACTACAATTGAGAAGCAAAATGGAGGCAATAATGAATGAAAAGTTCTACATATGCATATGTAATTAGTACTTTTGACATAAAGGAGAAAGTCAATGTGTTTAGTGTAAAAGATTTAGCAAGATCTAGTAAGATCATTTTGTGATCTAAAAAATGGTGTTGAATTTCGAAATGAACAATGGTGTTAAGTGGCACAATTTGAAACATCGTGCATTAAATTAGCGATCAATAAGGAAACATATGCTATGACTATTGAAATAAACAATCATTGATCAAATAATAAAACATTAATAATTGATCACCATAAATGTTACCATCCCACACATTAAGAGGGACGTTAAAAAATAATAATTAGAAAATAGACACAAATGTCCTGAATGATTATATATAATGAGAAAAAGGCATGGTGGAAACAAAATTTCCATTGCAAGTGTAGGTTTGAAATTGTGAAAATGCCTATTAGAACTTCAAAAAATTTATTGTATCCAACAATGGATTAGAGATAAATGAAATTAATAGATGTAAAATATAGTGTTATAATGGGATATTAGGCATCAAGAAATAACATGCATGAATAAAAAATGTATGCCATAGTGATATAGATGTTTGACCCAAATTTTGTGAACAACTTGTAACAAGCTTGTGAGTCATGGATTATAATACCACAAATTGTTAAACTTTAGTTCCATAATTTTCCTTAGTATTAATGATTTGAATCCTGATAAACCTCCAAGTAATATTCATTAAAAATTGAATTAGCTTTCGGATATTTCAGCGTAGAAGATTCTTTTACTTAAATTGATGCAAGGCTTAGTTAATTTTAAGACCTAGTAAACCTTTTAAGTGCATGATCCTTTTATGTTGTAGAGAAGGGAAAGGGGATATAGAATTAGATTTGATTTATTGATATATTGGGAATACAAGCCCATAATTAGCAATAACATCTCGTCATGACAATATTAAGTTAGTTTGTAAAATAATCTTCATGCACGAATGATGTACTTGAAAGATTTTTGAGATGCAGTCTTAATACATCTTTATTTAGTTTTCACTTTTATTAAATTCTTAAATAAAATCAAAATCAAACATAGGCATTAACATTTCCACCTCAGTGGCCTTAGGTGAATTACAACTTAGTAAACAACTTTAAAGGGATAGATCACAATTGCAAAAACTCCAGAATGCGACGAATGGTGCGAGCTAGGTATTCGGCTCAATGCTCCATGGGAAGGGGATTGATTGGGCCTCGAAGCCAACGATAATGGCCATCATTGGGAACCCAAGTTCAATAATGAAAACGAACATCGTCGTCTTCACATTGACATTCTTAAAACCTTTCTGGTGCGGCTCCACAAGCAGGAACAAATTCTAAATAGATTGCTAAAGCATGTGGGTTAGGAGACAATTGACGATCCCATGCTGAATGATCGACTCGAGTGCGCACCATTTTTCTGGACGGTTATTCTTCGCATGACTGTTAAGAGACCTTCACATCAAACGGTGCTTCTTCAAGCTCTTCCTTTTTTACTAGTGAAATTGGAGGATTCGAAAGCGTAGTGACATCATCCGCCATGATTAAATGCTCATTTGCATCAACAAAAAACCAAGAGGGTAGCAGAAACAATGTGGTACTTGCGTTCAGAAGGGGTTCAGGTGTTTTTATTTAACAAATTAGGGTAGGCTTAAAGTGTGGGAGTGACGCCGGAACCTCATGAAAACTCGAACATCCTAGATCTAATGGAGTCATCGAACCTTAATTTCGACGGTGGATTTAGAAGTATGTGGGGGTTTTTGTGATGTAATTTTTAATTCCAATTTACTATGTACTACATAGTTAATTAGTGCATGGAAGAAAAAATAAGTAGGGGATATCAAAAGAGTAAATGGTATGCGCGAATGTTACTTCAACCATTGAATTGATTTAGTCAAGTAAGGACTCAAGGATGTTTACTTGTTACTACCGATAGATTGTCTTAATAGTTAGTTACTTGAAATAATTAAGATGAAGAAGTAGGATGTGAGGGTCAACGGACGGAAAGGATAAGGATCAAGGTCAAGAACCTCATCAAGATATCCAAAATAAGGGAAAGGATGAGTCTTCCAATCCCATTAGTCATGAGGATTGTCATCCTATTTGATTAGAGGATGGAATATTTTTTATGTCTCATTAGGCCCAAGAATTCTCATCCTAAAATCAATTGGAGGGCAAATCATTTTCAATTCTCATTGGCTCTTGAAAGATGAGGGGTGCATTGATTGGACGGAAGGATTTCGAAGCTTCTCGAAGCTTCCATTGGACAAGGGAAACAAGCTCAAGGAAAGGTCATGGAGGCTTACCAAAGGAGACTAGAGGAGTATCTTATGTGGAAAAAAGAAAAAAGGAGGATAATGAATGTGTGAAAAAAAGATTAGTTCTTATGTGTGAAAAGGTTGTTCATGAAAAAGATGTGTGCAAGAAATAAGCATGGAAGGAATTCCATGATAAAGCTTCTGGAGTTTTATTTCAAATAGTTGTTCCTCCCAAATCCAGCATTGGATTTATGTCAAACTTAAAAAAAAATTTGTTTAGGAGGTGTAGAAGGTTCTTTCCAAATTTTAGCATCATCAGGGTTGCTATAAGGGAGCTATGCTTGCCGGAAGTAGAAGGTGTTTGTAGTGGAGTTCATGGAAGGATTTCCATGATAAAGCCTCTGGAGTTTTATTTCAAATAATTGTTCCTCCCAAATCCAGCGTTGAATTTGTGTCAAACTTAAAACAGTTTTTGTTTAGAAGGTTCTCTCCAATTTTCAGCATCATCAAGGTTGTTGTAAGGGAGCTACACTTGCCGAAAGTAGAGGAGGTTAAAATTGTCTGTTTTTTTTCCTCAATCTAAGCAAAGTGATTTTTAGTCCCAGGGCTTAACTTTTGATCGAAAGAATAAAAACTTAAAAATTTTGTACCATGGTTCTTTTTTAGATTAGCTTTTCAAAAATCCAATGCATGTTAGATTAGGAGGTTATGTGTAGATGTGATGACGAATGGAACAAAAAGGGTTCAACCGTCAAGCGTGACATTGAATGAACATCAACATAATGTCCCTTCACATTCCATCATGGTGAGTTACGATTCTCCCACAATGTCTTTGTATCTTCCAAGTGGACACAACACATTGGATTCTTAGTGAACTTCATTGCATTACATAGAACCACCTTACTTGTTAGACTACAACTACATAGTAGTTCCACTTCCAAACGAGTTTGTGAGTGCATATCTTCATGTTAAGGGTGTGTAAGAATGCCTCACAAAGCTCCAGGGGACAATTTGTGGCCAATTGAATCAACAAACCAAAACTACATGACCCGTTTATTACTCCAAACATAATATCTATTGGGGACAAATAGAGTAGACCAATATTCATTAGTAGAAGTCACTTGTAAGAAGTGGCTAGAGAATGAAAGTGATCTAGATGATGACGAATATGAGTTGCCAATTTTAAAATATAATGCAAACCAAGAAGCGTTGGTTGAACAAAAAGAAGGAGCCTTATTGGAGGAGGAAGAAGGGAAGCCAAAAACACCATTGTAATCAGCATCAAAAAAAGGAGAAGATGTAGAAAACATAAATAAATATTGTTGTGGGTCAAATAACCAAGTCAATGTCAAATTGTAGCATCAAGTTGGATGTGGGTCACCATCATATGTTCGTGACCATAGGCACACATCCAAGTGAGGACTGTCAGAAAAATTATAAGTACCCCATTTTTTGCAAAAAATTGGAATGCCCCACAAACAACACATGCCATTGTTAAGAAGAAGAAGCTAAACTTGATAGATCTTGTTTCATAGTATTGATTCACTATGTGCAGTGGATATAATTAGCAAAGAACATAGCGAGAAAATGAAGTTGGGAAAGATGCCAAAAGAAACCAACATTGAAGAATTATTGACTCTGCTAGAGAGCCTTCAAAAAAGTGATGTGAATAGGCACGCTAGAGATAGTGAAAATAACAAAACAACTTTGTTAGGATGTAGGCATTTGAGCATAATTGAAGAATTGACAAAAAAATTTGTAAACAATTTTAATCTTTTTGCCTCCAAAAAGAAAAATGGTCGTAAATGTAAAACACCACACAAGGAAGAGATCTTGAAAAATAGTGTACTTTTAATTATTTTAAGCGATGAAGAAGCAAAAGATGCATCTTTAAACAAAAAAGACAAGGATGAAATGCGAGTTGTCACATATAGGGACATTTAAAAGCTTAAAAACACATGAATGATAAATTGAATGTGTCCATATTCAACTTTATCAAAATAGGGAGGAAATGGAAGTAAAATATTCAACTCATTTTGATTATCATATAAATGAAATTTGTCATCTTTTTCCACCAAAACATATTTAAAGTCACCAACAATGCAATGCATATGAAATTTGTGATTTGTGTCCACCATAACATGATTGAACTCATCTGCAATGTGAAAATTATGATTTAATTCCAAAAGAATGATTATGAATTCATTTGCAAGGTCATATATATGTTAAATTTGGATTTGTTGCAAGATAGTTAAAAATTTAAAGACATTATAGATAAACCAAGAATTGAATATGGAAATTAAGATCAACTTGATGCCATTAGTGATAAAATAATATTTTAATATGGAATCTGTGATTTGTTGCCATCATAGCAATTTTGAACTTAATTGCAATGTCGTATAAATTATATTTTTGACATGTTTTCAACATATCAATTTTGAACTCATCTACAATTCCTTGTGAGCCATATCGACACAACCATGTGCGGTAGTCTTAATTTTTAAGAGTTACATCAGGGTTATTTAAGTGAGGTAAAGTTATTAAGGGCTTTTAGCAACTTCACAGGGAATGATGAATGTGCTTGGTGCGAAGGGGGGTTGTTTTCTTTTCTGAAATGCATTATTGGTGAATAAGGAATTAGATTAATTCTTTTCTTCAACAAAGGTTAATAACCATAATTTTAGAAACTCTGTTGCATAATTAGGGGTGAGAAATCTTTAGAGGGTTGGGGGTAGAAGTAAACATCAAAATTTGCGGTGTTCAACACAACATTAGTCTTGTTTTGGTATTTAGGGAATAGTAAGGATGTTAAAAATTCTTGAAGCAATTAAAGGGATGTTAATGAAAGGTTTAATAGAGATAGAACAATCTTCGAGTCGTTGAACATTAGGTTAATTCGAGGCAATTCAACGATTTAAATAAATAGTATGATAGTGTGCCAATGGCAATAGGAGTTTGATGATAATTGAAACATTTATTTATAATAGGGATAAGCTCAACAAGGAGTTGCAAGTACATGTAAAATCCTGAGTTATGCCATAATGATAGTTTATAACTGCAAGAAATCTAGGATGTGTCGGATGGTGCGAATTAGGTAGTCCGCCTTGCTATTGGGAGGCAATCGATGAATCAGACCGTGCAACTAACGATAGTGACCAACGCCGGGAATTGAAGACCATGTGAAGATAAAAGTATTTTCAGTTTCGTAATAACCTTCACAAACGGTCTCAGGTTCGTCACTAGAAGCGGGGTCGACTTGCAGCAAAATCACTAGGGTGCAAGAGTTTGGAGAAATACGATAGTACCAGGTTCGAGGGGGTTTGACTTCAAGACAAGCATGCACCTTTCGAAGTTTGGGTTCTTCATCACGAAGATGTTGTGTTAGGGTAAGATCTAGAGACGATTCCGGAGGCGATTTTTCATTCACTTGTGCGGCTTGCGGCCTGTAAGATGTGACCATGCACGACGCCATAATTTTGAGGAAAGGAAAAAGGTCAGATCTTTAATCAAAATCAAATTGACAATGAAGGTGTGAAGGACTTGTTACATTGAGGTGCGCAATCGTAATTTATAGATAAAAAAAAAGGAAAAAAAGGCGTGAGTAACGGCTTAGGACCATGGTAAAGTAAAACCATAAGGTCAAAGGAAAAAATTGAAGGTTTAAGTAAAGTTTGTTGGGGGAAAATGGAAGAGGTGAAAAGGTGTTTTTCCTTCACCTTCCGTTGGCCACCAAGCATGGAACCTTCCAATGGCCACCAAGCATGGAACCTTCCAATGGCCACCAAACATGGAACCTTCCAATGGTCTCCAAACATGGAACATTCCATTGGCCACCAAGCATGGAACCATCCATTGGCCACTAACCTTTGGAACCTTCCATTGGCCACCAAGCTTTAGATCCACCTTCACCTCCTTTTTCCTTCTTTTTAAAAGGCGAACTCGAGTCATTGGGAGCTCTCTCTTGCTTCGGAAATAATTTTCATGCAATCTTGAATACTTGTTTCCACAAGCTTTTTGAAGAGGCAAATAATGATTAGTCTTGGTAGAGGGAAGAAAGAAGGAAAGTAGAATTAAAATCTTGTAATAGTTTTGAAGGAATGGGGGTGGGTAGTGATAGTGTTGGAAGGTTGGAACTTTAGAGAAATCTCACAAACCCTCTCGGGTTTCATAGCATAACTTCTTACTAGTTTAGTTGCAGATCTTGACATTTGATAACAAGTTGCGTCTTGTAGTTAGCTTTCTAACGAGCTAAGGCAAGCCGGATTTGAATAAGGTATGTGATAGAAATGAGGTTTTTAGTGACTAAGGGTCTGCAGTCAAGTTGAGCCGACTACCTTCACAAAAACCCTCTCGGGTTTGGTAGTATAACTCCTTGTTGGTGTAGCTGCAGATCTTAAGATTTGATAAGTTGGTGCGCCTTGTAGTTAGCTTTCTAATTAGCTAAGGCAAGCAGGATTTGAATAATGTATGTGTTAGACATGATGTTTTAAGTGACTGATGGTCTGCATAAAGGTTGAATTATCACCTTTGTAAAACCCTCTTGCGTTTTGTAGCATAACTTCTTGCTGGTTTAGTTGTAGAGCCTAGGATTTGGTAGCATGATGCGCCTTATTGTTAGCTTCCTAGAGAGCTATGGCAAGCCAGATTTGAATAACATAGGTGTGAGAAACAACATTTCAAGTGACTAGCGGCCTACAGCTATGTTGGACATGGTGTTGAATCCTTAAACATTGGTTTAAATGAATGACAATTTGACATGAAGTCCTAGGATGTGTAGTGTGTGAGCTTGAAAAAATATATCCATCAGTTCTAATCATAAATGATGCATAGGAGGTGGGCTACTTAATTTCAACTATAAACACAATCTAACATTTAAAATTACACTTGCATTTTTTCCTTCACTAGTAGCATTTGTGCTTTCAAGCATAATCACCTTGTAGAATCGGGAGTAGAGGGACGAAAAATCATCTCATATTCCTCATATAAGATATTTATGATTTGATTTTAGCATAACAATTTTGAACTCTACTCTAGTTTCAAATATATAAGGTTGTGAACTCCATTGTGGAGAATAATGTAATCAATATATTCAACAAATGCATACGTGCCAAGAGCCAACACTTGCAAATATAATGATGAGAAATGAAACATGGTTACATAACAACATTTGTACACTACACATCATGGATTTATGGTAGAAGTATAAAGGGATCATGTGCACACACTAAAGCCAGATGTCTTGAAGAGTCAATAATAGTTTTCAAATTTGCAAACATTCTTACAAATTGTTGTCCTAAAAAAGGACACTTGCAACAAAAGAATTAAGAAAAAATATTTGCAATTCATCACTATTTATTTTTTCTATTCAATTTTGAAGATAATAGTTTGTAAAATAACAATCTTGATACCCAATATATTCTAATACTCTAGTATTCAAAATAATAATTTTCCTTTATAACATTTTAAAATAGACAAATAAAGATGAGGACAAATTGATTTGAACTTATCATATAGGTTTGGCAAATTAGGAACTTATTTCCTTTGAAATTTAGACATTTTGGGTGATTTTTTCCATGGGAAACCCAACAACACAAGTATAGGTTTAACCCATGTGTTTCACATCAAAGTTTGATGGAATTTCGTCCCATTGGGGTTATTTATTTAATTTCCCTAAAGATTTGTTTAGATTTCTATTAAAGTTTCAATGATAAAAATACTCAAAATTCAATTTCTTTGAAGCTTAATTAGTAAATTTCTTCTATTGGATTAAGATTTCATTTGGATTTATGATATGTGCAAAGATAAATTATATTTGTTAGGATTTGTAACTAAATTCAAACAATCATTTAAATGGTTTGAGACGAAATGTGAGAACATTGCGTTGATCAAACAAGTTGGAAAAATTGGAACAAATAATGAAGACTTGAAGAAGTAGCAAGAGTTTATAAGAACCTATTCTATAGCTTCATCCTCAATGTAGCGCAAAATAAAGCTACTCTATCTACAACGTTTTCTTTGTACAAGCGGAGATGGAATGGTGGAAAACAACAAGACATTGCTTCTAAATATTTTGACAATGAAAGATTCAATGGCGGGCTGGGGAAATATTCCTCACTGGCAAAAAAAGGAATTGTCCTTTACCTTGTAGGTGACCAATATTTGTGTCAAGCAATTCAATATTAATTATCAAGGCTTAACCAAAATCCCACATGTAATACTTGAATTGTGAAGGTTAAACTTATTGGGTGTAAGCAAGATAAAGTGAACAACTTGATTACCTTATCAAAATTGGAACAAGTAGATTTTAAATAACAACAAAACCCATTATAGAATTGTGGAACATTGAATGATTTCATTTCAATGATTAAATATAATATATGGTTACACTGATGTTCACTAATTTTCATATTTCAAATTGTAAAAGTAGGTTTTAAGTAGGTTTTTCAAAATAAAGTAGCTTTTGACGTCTACTTTTCATTATGAGCTTTTGGTTTCCAGTAGGTGAAAATAGGTTCTTACAAAAAATAAATAGATTTTTTTTTTAATTTTACTTTGACCCTACTCACAATTTAGATCAAGTATGGACTTCTTTTGAACATGAGCATTTGGGTTTCTATTTTCCTCCTCCACAACATTGGTTTCCTCTTCAAGAACATCCAACAATAGTTGTAAAAACTAAAGATAAACATCTCAAGCCGACTTGAACAAAAGAACATGTATTCCAAGATTTTGCATGTTTCAAATAGTTACTTACTAAACAAGGATAATTCTTAACAAGATTTACAAGACATAATGAAAAAGATGAAGCAGAACAAAGAAAGGGATAAAATTGGACAAAGTTGAATGCAAAAGGAATTGAAAAAGACTTGAGGAAGAATTCATGTCCACCACCAAACTCCCATGACATGACAAGGCATGGAAAAGTGATTATATTAGAAAGTGTCAAGGTGGATCTTGTCTCTAACTCTATAAAAGGCAAACCACTATTCAACATTGTCATAGTATCTTGGGTGGTCTAGTTAAAAAAGACATCATCATCTTGAATGTTTCCTTATTGCGTATCCCTTGAAAAAACAAAATTTCCATTCTCATGCACAAGGAGAATAACCCTACTCATGAGAATTTGTTACGTATAGAGAGATATGTTAATATTGAGTTCACACGGATGTAGGAAGCCTTGGTGGAATTCAAAAAACATTTACCTTTTTTGTCGCAATCCTAGCTTTGGGCTTGTGACCAAGGCAAAGGGGTTACAAGGTTGCGAACCAAGAAAAAGCCCGAGAGTCAAGGCAAAGAGGTTGCAAGGGTGCGGGCCAAGAAGAAGTTCGGGAGTCACATCACATACTCCCGAGTGTGTAAGAAAGTGTGAGGGAGTATGAGGGAGTGAACCCTCACACTCCCAAGGCAACTCCCACTTTGGGAGATGGAGTCCTGGTGCACTTCCGAAACTTCAAAGAGCAATTTTAGGGGTCAAAACTCAATGGCTTGTGGCGTTTTTTATATCATTGGAAAGCTCTTGGAACACACATGTCTAAAATGAACTTGCATTGCTCATTTGGACATTTAAAACACAAGTTATGGCCAAAAGAATGGCCGAGAGTCAAACTGCGAGTTTGACTCCCGACCAAAAAAGTTGAGAATTGACCTAATTTACTTGGCTGCAGAGGGCGTGACACATATTGTTGGAAAGGTTTCAACAATAACTATAACTTTGCTTGAGATCGCATTGTGATCTGAGGTCTGCTCGCAAAGTTATGGGGATCCAAAGTTGTGGGAGTCCCAACCGGCACAATTTCGGGACTCCCACTCAAGAGTTTCAGGAAAGAAAAGCTATTAGGATGTAGGCTCTGTGACCAGCCATAGAGTATATTATAAGGGGGAAGGTGGTGGCTTCCCCCAAGTTCGGGCCGTGGTGAGTTTAATGTGTCCGTGTTGCCCGTGGTTCGTCTTAGCACCAAAGGTGCTCCAACTATGCACTAACCACTTTGTGTGGGTTATGTGCAGGCCCATGTGAAGAATTCTTGCACACCTTCACCATTAAGATATGCATTCACAAAAAACCCGGTTGGAGTGGAACTACTATGTAGTTGTAGTTTAACACGTAAGGCGGTTCAAGGTAAGTAATGAAATTCACTAAGGATCTAATGCGTTGTGTCCAACATCTACACATAACATCCTAATCTAACATGCATTGGATTTTTGAAAAAAAACTAATCTAAAGGAGCCATGGTATAAAATCTCATAATTTTTTAGTTTTATTATTATTATTATTTTTATCAAGAGTTAAACTTTGAACTAGAAACCACCTTGCTTAGATTGAAGGAAAAAACAAACAATTCGACCCCCTCTACTTCCAACAAATGTAACTCCCTTACAACAACTCCGATGATGCTGAAATTTTGGGAGAAACTTCTACACCTTCCAAACTAAAATTGATTAAATTTTGACGCAAATCCAACGGTGGATTTGAGAGGAACAATTAATTGAAATAAAAATCCAAAGGCTTTGTCGTGGAATTCCTTCCATGGACTCCACCAGAACACCCTCTACTTCCAACCAATGTACCTCCCTGACAATAACTCCAATGATGCTGAAATTTTGGGAAAACCTTTTACACCTTCCAAACTAAAACTAATTTCATTTTGACACAAATCCAACAGTGGATTTGGGAGGAAAAATTAATTGAAGTAAAATTCTAGAGGCTTTGCTACAAGTATTTGTTACACACAACTTCCTTCCATGTTTGATTCTTGCACACTCTCTTTCCATGAACACCTCTCCACACATAAGGGCTAAACATTCTTCTTCACACTTCCTCCTCCTCTTTCTTTCCTTCCCACATACACACAATACCTTCTCCCTTGGTAAGCCTCCATGACCTTCCTTGAGCTTATTCCCCTTGTCTAATGAAAGTTTTGTAATCCATTGCTCCAATCAATGGCCTCCTCATCCTTCTTGAGCCAATGAGAATAGAGAATAAATTGCCATCCAATTGAGTTTAGGATGAGAATTCTTGGGCCCAATGAGACACAAGGAAAACTCCATCCTCCAATCAAATAGGATGACAATC
>Ga0116231_10009124_pt1 | contig 16951 bp, 10 predicted proteins | sample S1TSphgellanicum_2_FD_89695 | JGI IMG/M metagenome (GOLD analysis project Ga0116231, IMG submission 89695) | Host-associated microbial communities from peat moss isolated from Minnesota, USA - S1T2_Fd - Sphagnum magellanicum MG | ecosystem: Host-associated > Plants > Peat moss > Unclassified...
TCATCCAATCTTAACTTGAATGGTAAAAATCTTTCATAGTTCATCCAATCTTAACTTGAGTTGTAAAAATCTTTCATAGTTCATCCAATCTTAACTTGAGTTGTAAAAATCTTTCATAGTTCATCCAATCTTAACTTGAGTTGTAAAAATCTTTCATAGTTCATCCAATCTTAGCTTGAGTTGTAAAAATCTTTCATAGTTCATCCAACGCCTACCTAGTAAAAGATTTTTGAAAGATATTATTATGCACGGGTTTATTTATCACTCATATTGTTTTAGTTCATACATTTTTCAATAAAATTTCATTTATAATGGATGAAATTGAACATGATGAAATTAATTTTCTTTTTTTAAAACTTGAAATAACAAAAGGTTTCCCCCATTGATGACCAATACATGCACATTCAAACTCATTATTTTCAACTAATTCATGTTAATATGAAATGCAAGTAACCCTTTTATTGGTTTTTTTTGTTGTGAAATAACCTTCACATTCATATTTTCACAAGGCATTTTTAAATGCATTTTGAAGTCAAAATGATGCACACAACATGAATCATGAATTAACATGAACTCACAAAACTCATAAGATGATTCACTAGAGTTCAAACTTGAGAACAAATCATCATTTTATTTTTTAAATAATATATTTTGTAATTTCTTATGGAGGTTACATTTGAAATGATCATTTTCTTTCAAGACTCCCAAATGAAAGTCTTGAAATGGGAATTAAACTTGGGAATCATGTGACCGCTTCCTTATAATTCTCACACACACACTTTCACTTGATGCGAGAACATGTTTGAACGAATGCAAGCTATGGTGTACACAAAGTGGCAATTTTCGATACTTACTTAAATTTAATGAATTGTGGTGGATATTTGGGGGAAAAAAATAAATAATTAAAGTTTATAATTAATGGTGATTTACATCCAAATATATCGTGATGTTATGAAATGGGTGCACATACTTCATTATTATTTGGAATATATTTCTAGTTTGCAATAATGTTGACATAACATTGAAGTTGTAAAAAATTATTTTAAAATATTAATTTTAACGAGAATTTGTCAATAACATTTTGCACATAAAAACATACAATGTCCATAAAGAACAATCTTTTCCATCAAGACTTTTAGTTTGTTTTGAAGTTGTGAAGTTCAAATAATATGATATTAAAATATTCTTTAGTACATTATGCTATGATAATGTTGATTATTATGATAGTTTTAGGTTGTATAATGTTTTTCCATATTTGGGCTCAATGTTATTTTTATCATTATACAAAAATAAATTTAATTTTCAAATTATTATTTTAAAAATGGCACACTATTATCAAATAAGGGTCTTTTAAAACTTTTATAAAATTATTCATGTACATTTACACAATTATGAATAAATTTCATATTCATACATTCTATAACTTACCTTATTTTTTAGGCCCAATTCATTTATATGTGATTTGTAAAACAATTCAAATTGAATGAAATAATTTTGGTGTTGATGTTATGAATGTCATCTTCAAGAAGCTCATATATATCCTAGCCAATAGGAACATAAATGGACACTATTATGGAATATTTCAAATAACAATATGGGTTGTCAAGTTTATAGGTTCTAATTGATGGCATCCATCTTTTAATTTTTAAACCTTTTACCCCTTTTCCTAAACACCATTATTATTATAAAGAAGGGCCCAAGTATTCGATTATTATTCAAGTTGTTGTAAACTCCCAAGGGGACACTAGTAAAAATCAAATAAAAATACGTGAGTAAAAATATCATATATGGTGCAATATATTGGTTGTTGGATTAAAATTATAAGCTAATTACTTTTTAAATAGGGTACATTTTATTCAAATAATCAATTTATGTATAATATAAGGTATGTAATAATATGAAATAATGGATTCTAATTAACACATGGTGGCTTTAATATGTATATATTAGAAAAATAAGTTGGACAATTATCTAATACCCCTAAAAATGGTTGTTTGACGCAAGTAGATCCCAAACTTTACACTAGTTAAGTGTCCCCCCTTGGGTGTAAAGTGCAACAATTCTTGATATTTTTGTGGGTTTCTAAGTAGTGTGAATGATTCTAAAATGTTATGTAGGTTTGGTTTGAATACACATGTTCAATTTTGAGGTTTGTTTGATGTTAGTAAAGGAATCTAGATGGAACCCATGAATTGTTGGGCATTAAAGTTATCCTTGTCATAATTGGATCATGACATCCTTAAAGAAAGGCAACATGTCAATTTAGATTGTTTTTATAATAAAAAAGACCCAAAAAAATGATTTATAGTTTTAAATTATTTTGAAATTTTTGGAAATGATTCTTTGAAAGTTATAAAAATCAAATTTGCATGTTACCTTTTTAACATAGTTACACGTGTTGATCCTTGTACAATTTACTCAAGTCCAAGGATGAAGCAAAACATTTAACAATTGTTTTGCATAGGCAATCAAATTGAAGGAAGCCTATAGGAGGAATAATCAATGCACATACCAATTACTACAACATAAATTCTAAGCAATTACTTACACATCAAAGGCCATGAGAGGGTTTAGAGATCATCTTTTGGATTGGTGAACTCAAAATGTAGACCTAGAGATAAAAACATCATATCATTTGATAAAAATTGAAATTTATACATCTTTTCTTTTCTTATTGTTGTATTTTGAATTGAGTGGAATCTTCAATGTTTGCAAGTCTTTCAAAATTTGATGTTTCAATGTAGTTATGTTTCATGTAGCGTACTAAATTTATGTTTCTTATTAAGCTCATGAGATAGTTGCCACATATTTAGTAGCCTATATTGGAACATTGCTAATGTTGTTGTTCTCAAGTAAACATCATAGTCATTAGTCAAGGCAAATTGTTGAGAATTCGAACCATGTCCATTGAGATGTGATTGATGGCTTGATCTCTTGTCTTGAAGTACTCCATTTGGTTTTGAAATATTATATCATGGGTTTGAACTCATTCATCCTCCAACACCAAATACGGCATTGATACAATCAATGGATGCTACAACAAAAACATGTTTTTCCCACCCCGAGCATTGTAATTATGATGATTATATAGTTAATGTTATTTGATTGAAATGATTAATTATGTATTTTTTCACTAATTAAAAAGTCAAGTATGTTTAAGACAATTAAATTCAAAGTTTATCTTAATCATATTACACATTATTGGTTATATGTGGACAATATGGAACCTACACGTAATCATGGTGCCATGATTGAATACATGAATCAAACAAGGATATGGATAGCAATGTGTCACCATGCATGACATAAAACACATGGTAGTTTTGTGGAGTCTATAGTTATACAAGGTTTAATCTTATTAATCAAACTGTGATATGGACAACATGTCAACAAGCACAACCTAAAAGATGCAAGTTTTTCTGATCAATATTTAGAGTCTAGATTAAATTTTATTCCAAAAATTAGAAATATTTTTCACTGAATATAATTACGAAACTAAAAAATTGTGAATTGTATAATCAATTTATATCTATGTATTTCACATGTGAACTTAAATATTATTTTTAAATTCATGGATGAAATTTAAAATATGAAAATCAATGTAATTTTTAACACTTTCAAATAAAATTTTATTGAATGAAATAAAGTTAAAAACATGTGTAATTTTTAAAATTATATCTGAATTTTATTTACAAATTATAAATTACATTTGGATTTTTGAAATAAAATGAAATAAATTCTTAATTTCTTACATTACATATTTCAAGACCATACATAATTCAATGGAATTCTAAAACAAAAAGTGGATTAAATTGAATATGAAATGAAAGACGTGTTCAACCATGTTTTTAAAAGGAATTTTTTACCGAAATACTTATGGTAGATGTATTACCTTTAAATGTGTCATAAATAAAAATTCCAAGAGCTTTTAGGAGTCCATTAAGTAGTAAAAGGATTTGCCATAATTTCATGGACGTAGAAAAAGACATATAATGTTAATGCTTGAAGTTTGCACTTCTAACATTTTTTGTGCAAGTTTTGTTTGGAAGTGGTAGATTAGCAGTATGGCATTGAAAGGAATTTTTGTTTCAAAAATCAAAGATCAATATTGGGAATATCAACTTGTGCACATTATAGTTACAACGTGCAACTAATAATTTCTTAATGTCGTCAATGGTCTACCATTTTATTTGGGTTTTATAATTTTGGAAAGTTGACAAGGTATGTCACATGAGTATTGTCCAATTTGCAATTTTGTATGTTATGTGAAATTTGGACTTTAATTAACATTTTGTGTGTTTATTTAAGCAAGTGGCTTCTATTGTAAAGGGCAAGGTCTTTTAAACAGGGTTCAATTCCTCGAGAAATCATCTATTTCACTTTTCTATCATGATTCATCATTGTTTAGTGCAAGTTTGTATGTGATTTTGATGTGTTGTAACTTGTTAGTGTTTAGGTAGTAGAATCCCAATTCAAGATTCACAAATTGCCAATAAAGTTGACATTTCATAAATATTATTGTCAACATACTCACGATGAACTTATTGAAATAACCAATAAAAGTTAAACATTTAAAAAATTAATCACCAAACCTTTAGATGTTAGTTTGTTGGAAGTAGTGACAACCATTCTTGTGGTTTTGAAAAGGTGCCATTAGTTTTGACACCTACATACATGCACTAGCCATTTTGCTTCCACAACTAGGTGAAGTAGTGGCCATGTCATCCAACAATTTTCAACCCAAAAAAACACATTGATTATCATCTTTTACTTTGGATTTTAACAACATAATACATAATGAAGGGCTTCATGTAAAAATAAAATAAAATATTAACAATGCATTCATTTTGAAGGCATAAAACCTCCAAATCTAAGTAGGGTAGTTGCAAACTAGAGTGTTCACAAGATCATTTAACATGCCAATTTTTTTGCACCTCTGTGGGTTCAAATGTATGGTGCATGTATTTGTTATAATAATTATTTTAAAGGGACTTAATTTAACGATTCTAACTACATTTACTTGTGAAAGAAAAAAAAAAACAAATCAAAACAATATAAACATTTCAAATGAAGGACTTTTTAATTTGACCCCTAAAATGTAACAATACATAAAGGGTGTCCATATGGACTCACAATTTCCAATTTTTGCATTGATAGAGTCATTTATTAGTGTCTGCACCTCATAAATGTCATGAGAAATTCAAAATAAAGGTTTCCAAACCATTTTCAAGATGACATGAAAGTATAAGGATTTTATAAAAAAATTAATGAAATAGTTCTATGAAGTCATTTTGGGCATGATTTTTGTGGAATTTATATTTCTTTTTCACGAACCTTCAATTTAGGATGTTTAAAAGGTGCCCATGTAATTACTTTTAGGATAAACTGATTATAAGATGGTGTTACATTTTGGTCACAATCAAAATACATTGCAAAAATTTACTATTAAGGACTCTACATGTGCCTTTTTTGGTCCACCTTAGAATGCTTTAACCCAGTAGTGGTTATGCCAAAGGTGGTTCCTAAAAGAGAGAATGCACCAATAACATTTTCTCAAACTTGGCACAATAGTTCTACTAACTACATAGGAATTGAAGAACTAGATGTTTCCTTAATCAATTATGTGAAATTTACAACTAATGTAGGGAGGAGATGCCAACAAATGGTCTCATGTCTATTCCCCAAAACATCATGGGCAAGTCAAATGTTATAAAAATGCATGTCTAGGAATAATTGTGCATTAGGTTGCTTAAGATCTTATCATGCAATAATGCACACCATGTAGCCATGCTTATATATACAGTGGCAACCCACATAAAACTAAGAACATGCACTATGGAATAATGGCCATCAAATCTAAATGCACATCTCTTTGACAATGAAGAAAATCACTATGTTGTGAAAAATATCCATTGGTTGTCTATTGAATGTAAAACAACTATTAGTATTGTTACAATCAACATCATCAATAATGTCTCCAATAATAACATGAGCCTAGGTATTTAGGTCCCTAATCCTTCGCATCATTACCCCAATTTTAATGAACTACCTTAAACACGTTCCAAGAAAATTGTACATTTGCACAATCCTTAATATAATGTGAAGGTGATTTGACCAACCCATTTTTGCATAACGAACATTCTTTAAATTAATCCATGTTGGCAAGTCATGAGCATGTTGGCAATCCTCCATTCAAGATCAATCACAACATGATTCTTACATTTTTTGCATGAGAGTTGTGTTAGAGACAATTGATGATGTGTTCCAAATGATCTTTAAAAAAAAAATTACAAGTAATTCCTTCATCCAAGTAGAAGGTTTTTTATTGAAATTTCTCATGGCTACTTGATATCCCCTTTTGGGAAATTAGCCAAAAAAGGTAACAAACCCCCAACTAAATTCATCTTCCCAATCCCAACAACTTTAGAAAAAAGTGTGTGTAAAACCTTTTTTTTTTTTTTTGCCCATGTAGTAGATACCATCTCAAATTAGTCTTATCCATCAACTTTGTCAAGGTTTGCAATGTGTTCTTTCTTAGCATTGGCAAGGGCCAAAATTTCTCCATGCTTCCAATTAGGTTGGTGTAGGCCCTTGGCTTGTAATCAACATTGGAATTTGAATTTTGGTTCATAGAAACCTTCTTACCCTTACTTTTCTTTGCTGTTGAACATGTTCTTTCATTAGTGGCGGATGAGGTTGCACGTGAAGTTGTTTGGAAGACACGATATGATTTTATTTTCTTTAATTTTCAAAAGAGGAATATTGTGTTTGCTTTTAATGTCATGTATGTAATTTGTAACTTTTAATTATCTTGTTCATTTTACAGGCTCAATTTGAACAATATTTGAAACAATGACAATTTTAAGGACTTGAAAAATACTTTCAAAGACTTGTTGTTTTCAAGGTTTTCAAATGTGATTGTGGATTGAAATGGGTTTTTGATGAGGAAAAATAATATTCGAATCAAGATTGTTGAAACCCATGTGATACACTAGATTTATATATGTTGCCACATTAGTGTCAAATTTAACACATCCTTTTGTCAAGTCAACAATTGACTTTGACCCAACATTCCCATAGTTTTATTTTCACCTTGCAAATAAATTATTATTACTATTTATTATTTATTTATTTATTTTATTAGGTTATTTGAATAAGATTATCAATTTGTATTGAAATCACAAATTTACATGCATTCAAATTATAACAAATATAATTAATCCTAAAAGGTATTTTTCATGCAAATATTGATTGCTACAATTTGAAATTTACACATATTTTTACAAATATCAAAGGATAATCACAAAAATTCCATATTCAATTTCCTATTATAGAATTTGAAATTATGCAATAGCTTTTAAAAATGTATCAAGTAAAGGATTGTCCAAAAACAAAAAGTAGGAAAACAAGTAGTTTCAAGTTTGCTTCAAAAAAAGTTTTGCAAATCTAGTAATTAATTAATTTCCTAGATAACTAACTATTACATCCAATTAGTATATTGCCCTTGTAACCAATTACTCCTTGTAACATGGACTACATTTCAATTGCCATAAGGGACCAAGACCTAGTCCATTTTATCCAAAAATAATAGTTCAAAATCTTCAAGATGGTGATTGAAATTTAGTTACCACATTTAGATGGTTTAATTTTATTTTTTTTGACTAGATTAAATTTCAATCATCATATGGATTGGGGCCTTGGTTCATCATGCTAATAAGGATTACGGTTTAATCCATGATTCATTTAATTTGAATAATTAAAAAAATGAAAATTCGGTCTCAATCATTACATTTGGAAGGTTCAAATTTTTAACATTAAAAGAAAACACATCAAGATGGAACTCCATTCACCATAAGGTTCAGGACCAAATCCAACCTATATATGTATGATTGCCAACTTGCCATCTTGACCATTTGAATCTTTTCAAAACTTATTTCATTTTATTTTTAAAAATTAAACTTTGATTGCCATAGGACATTCACCTTGTCCACTTAGTTGTGTAAAAAATAATTTAACCATCTAGATGAAGCAATTGAAATTCATATCAATAGTCTAAGTTTTGTTTTATTCTTGTTTTGTTTTCGAGACTAAATTTCAATTGCCATATGCAATTGGGATTAAGTCCATGTAGTCATAGCCAAAATTTTGTGATGGTTGCATTTTGGTTGCCATTGGAATAATTATTTATACCCTTGCAAAAAAGAGATTTCTTTTACTTAGATTGATCCTAAATCGGCATGATGTCAAGCTATGTTGATGTTAAAACTAATGTGAATTATTGCTATAATCTCAATTCAAGTTCAAATGTGCTTGTACATTTTTCGTTGTTGTGTTTGAAGTACTTGTTCCAAAGATATCCATGTTTTCTTAATGAAGACATAGTTGTTTCTATTGCAATTTTGTAGAATCTTCTATGGTCTTGAGCATGTGCAATCTCTACTCTATTACTTGAGCCATCTTTGATTTCTTGAAAGTTTTATTACATGAACAATCTTTGATTTCTTGAATGTAGTGATAATATGGGCAACATGGAATGGAGAGGAGGTAGTGGAGGTTGAACAAAGAGGGGAACAAGCTAGACCTCTAGTGTTACACATCATTGAATCAAAGCACCCTTTTGGGGGTTGCTATATAACACAAGTTATTTAATGGAAATTTTCAAAGTTTGGGTACCATTACTTGATTATCAAGCTAACATTGTTAACTATGTAAGATTACACGTTAGATTTAATGTTGCATAACCTTGTACCTCTAAATGTTACATTAAAAGAATCATTGAGTTGCCACCTATTTGCATTAAAGTGTGATTACAACATAAAAGGTGGAACATTGTTCAAAAATGTTAAATCTTTGAAGAATGTTTGTAGATTTGAACGAATAATCTCATAATTGTTGATTTGAGACAAACTTCAACATCTAGGAGTAACGTGAAACTTTATGTTAGGGCTCATTGTGGAAGGTGAAAAGAGCATGTGAACTCCTTCACCTCAACCACATTAAAGGATTGGTTGCTCAATTGGAAGGATTTGTACAACTAGTCATATCATGAAGGAATTTCCCATCACAAAAGTAGGACAATGGCCTTAGTTTTCAAGCTTTTCAAGTTGGGTTCCATAATTCACCCAAAAAACATCTTTGACTCCCTAGAGTTACTAGACATTTCCATCATCCAAGTTTAGGTTTGATGATGGTTGTGGGAAATTTAGATGATAATCCCTAGTCTCCATTATGCTAAATCTGAAAGCTTGCCTCTTAATGAACATGTTCATGTTGTAAGAGGCAAATGAAATGAAGCTGTTGCTTGGGAAATTAATTGTCAAAGGTTCTCCACCCTTTCCATGCAAAACCCTATACACAAAGGCTTTGCATCAAGCATTCATGGGATTGGAGCAACATGAACATGATTTCAGCTTTACAAAATAAGACATCCATTTCAACAAGTTTGTTTGCTTCTTAGATGCTTTCAAAGGTGTTTTGATTTAACTTGGGTCATATTGACAATGGGAATACCCTAACCCTAAGGCTTTACCTTTAATCCTTACCTTCATTTGATCCTCTCAACACTCCCGGGACTCCCACACAAAACCCTTCAACGCTCCAGGAACTGCAGAGGAAGCTCTTATATCTAAGATGAAGATGAAGTGTTAAACTGGGTATCCAAAATACAAAATTTTTGAAGTTATAAACCAACTCAGTCAGAAATGATGCACTAAAAAAAAGAGTGAGCAAGATCACACAAGTTTTACAAAAAGAACTGGGAGATAAAAAAGAGTAAAGCACAAGAAGAGTATTGCCGCATGGAATGTGGTTAAGAGACAGAGTTTCTCTATATACTTCTTCACAGGTACTAAGAAAAGGCTTTTACTACTAAGAAAATTGATGAGAAGTGAGAGGTTTGCGCTAAGTTTGTTCAGCAGCGTCAGTGATGGGTGGGTCTAGTGTACAAGAAAGTTTTATGTCACAAGCAGAAGTGAAGTGGGTGATCATGTTTCGACTCAACTATTTACATATTTTGTCCTTTGTGATGATAGCACAGCCTCAAAAGACAACTCAGGATTTGCAGACTCAGAGTTGGTGGCATGACACAATTGTTTCTCCTCAGCTTTGCTGCTCAGTAAGCCATGTTGTAGAGTTTGAAGCTTGGGTTCTCAGGTCCCTCCAGAATGACCAAGTTGTTGTCTCTGTGCGTATATATAGAGTTTTCCTTTGCCATGGTCTGGATCTCCCTTGTCATGGATTGGAACTTGAGCCCTGTACAACCCACCAGATTGATCACCTTTAGGCAAGGTAGATTTGCAAGTTCAAGTGGCAGCCGATTGAGCCTGGTGCAGCAATTCAGAGAAAGGCGCTCTAAGGAGCGAAGGTTGCCAATCTCTGATGGCAGGTGTGCCAGAAGCTTGCAGTAGTCCAAATCCAGGGCCTGGAGTGTATATAGCTCAAAGATCTCGATAGGAAGCCGGGCCAATGATGTGCATGAGTTTAAGGAAAGCTTCTTTAATGAGCTCAATCTCCCAATTTCACGAGGGAGTTCTGTGAGACCTGTGCATGAACCCAGGTTCAGCTGGAGCAAGCATCCCAGCTGACCAATCTCTTTTGGCAGCTTCTCGAGTCTGACACATCCCAAGAGTGACAGATCCTCCAACATCCGAAGTTGCCCAATCTCTGGTGCCAATGTTGCAATCCCGCATTGTCCAAGGTTGAGGTAGGTCAATTTGTGCAAAGACCCAATTTCAGGAGGCAGCCATAGCAGACTTTTGCATCGAGTTAGGTTCAGCTTGTTCAAAGCCACAAGGAGACCCACCTCCGAGGGCAGGGTGGTGAGATTTGCGCAGCCTGAGAGGTCCAGTTCTTGAAGGTTAGTGAGCTGCCCAATGGACCTGGGTAGCTGTCGTATGTTCATGCAATTCTCCAAGTGGAATCGCCGCAGCATCTTCAAGTTGCCAAATGCATGTGTCAAGTCCTGGAGCTTGTTGCAACTAATGAGGTGGAGCTCCATTAGAGTTGTTAGCAGGAGTACTGTCACTGGTATCTCATCAATGTTATTACACCCGATCACAGTCAGGTCCTTGAGATGTGGAGGTAACTGCATCCAGACCCCAAAACCCCCCCACCCCGCGTGCACCCAATTATTTTCCTCCTTGGGGTTAGTGACCAACTGCACCAAGCATCTCATTTGCAGCCAAAAAGCTTGATAAAGTTTGAAAGCATTTAGAAGGGCAAACACACACCTTCATAGCAACATCAATTTCATTTGCTCGCAGAATCAACGTCTCCAGCTTCCGGAGTCTGCCCATCTGAAAAGGTACTCGCACATCACGTGCAACAAGGCTTTTCCCCCAGTAAAAGAACTGGAGCTGGCTGAGAACCTTGGTGCAGTAGCCTTTAATGAGAGTGTCATGGAGAATAAGTATTCGCAGTCCAAGCATTCTCTCCAGCATACTCCCTTGCAAAGCTTCTTTGCAGCTTATCAGAGATAAGCCTTGGATCTGGCTTGGTTCCTACATCAGAAAGAGCACACTTCACAACAAAAAGATGGACCACACGATGATGATGCAGCAGCTGAAGGACAGCCATCATAATCCTGGACTTGCTAAACAAATCCTGAGCTGGAACCCAAAATGTCCAGTCCTCATGGAGTTGACACTTGCAACAAATGATACAGATTATGAATGTCAGGGAGCAGCAGAACTTTCGACATATTTAGCATGAAGGAGCTACACTATGTCTGTGGTGGATCAGGGCTGAAGAAGGGGTGGCAGGCTCTTACCATACCAGGGCCGTCCATCAATATTCGATCAGGCAAGTGGGTCTGATCCTCAGACAACACACGGTTACCCTGAGTGTGTTTACAGGCTAGGGCGTACAACAAATCATGCATCGCCACCATCTCTGTCTTCCATGGGAGCTCAGAGTAGCAAGTCAGCTTGGCAATCCTTGGGATGCTCTCTACATCTGTCAGTTTGGCATGCACAAGCCCTTGGTCAACTAAAGCATCCAATTGTGGTTTACCAACAATCCGCTGCACAGTTCGCCAGTCCCAGCCATGGAAGAATGCTGCCAAATCCTGAAACGCTTCCTTTTCAGCTGGACCAAGCTTCTCATAAATCACCTGCGTGTCAAATTAGCAAAACAACAAAACTTAGTTAAGCTTTTGCAGTACTCGAATCGGTGCTCCAAACAAAATGAGGAGCAGTATCTAGAGACCTCCACAAGCTGGTCAAGGAGCTATTGCACCAGGTCAAGAGTCTGTTTTTTTTTTCTCCATGGTCTTTCAGTACTTACCATAAGCTTTGAAAACATCTGGTCTTCGGGTGTTTCTGCTGCCTCGGTGACAAGCTTCATACGCTTGGCAACTGCCATCCAATTCTCCTCATTGCGGTTGAAAGGATTCGAGAAGTACAAACCCACAATCTTCAGTGCCAGAGGAAGCCCGTCACAGAGTGGCAAGAACTGAGTGGCCAGGTTTTCATACCTGGAGAGATTCATGCCATTTGCAGAACTGAGAGAGGTTAGAGGCCGTGAAGCAGCATGAGAGAGGAAAAGAGCCTTAGCATGTGCATATGCCAAGCGTGGCAGTTTGAATGGCAGGTAGCGATACGTAGGTGTAGCTGTACGACACAACTGGTCCATTTTGTTCACTGTTGCAAGTGAAGGACACGTGACAATTACACAGCTATTTGTCGGAAGGACTTTGCCCATACTATGGGGGAAAAGCTCTCCAACCATTCGGATATCAAACAGATTGTCAACTGCAATACGCACTGCCTTACATTGCTGTTTCATCTTTTGCAGCTGATATAGTATTGCTTTGCGCCCTTGGGCAGTACTGGAAAACTCCTTTTTCTCACCTCCAAGTTGAAGTAACAAAGAGGATTGCAAATTTCGGAGATCCTCACTCACTTCCACATAGGCAAACATGCGCTTCTCTGCTTTCTCGATGTGGGCAACAATTTTGTTCAGAAATGTTGTCTTTCCAAGACCTGCTTGCCCATAGATACCGATGAACGAAACACCACGACTAGTACTACTCTTGTTCAAGAAATCAGTGATGTGGGTCATGTGTTGTTCAAGACCGACAGTCACAGTCAGCTGTTCTTGTCTTGGTGTCTTTGCATAAACTGGATCAGCTCCGGTGACAGGAATGCTTGAATCCAGGGTGCGATTGCCCAGAGCTGCAAGTGTTGCAAAGTTCAAATTCTCTTGTAAAGACTTGAGCTCACGTATACTGTTATCTATTTGTTGCTTCAGAGCACTATTTATCCTTGATCCAAAGCACGAGCATCTGCAAAAACCAAAAAAATTGGGATGCAGGAAACCAACACACTTTAAGCTCAGACCAAGCTGCCACTTCTTTCTTTCTTGCAAAACAGATTTTTAAATCATCTAATGTGAAGGAAAGCTCAACAAACATGCATGAGGAAGGAAAAAAAATCTGGGAAAACAACAACAACAACAACAAACACTCACCCATCAGATCTCTTTTCCAAATGTCGAACAACGGAGCAGCAATACAAGAGAGTGCTGGCTACAAGCTTGTAGATATGGCTGTCAGACTCCAGACACAATTTGAGCTCCTCCACTTGGTCCAGGACAAGATCCACATGCACCTTCATGCTGCTCATGTACTTGTTGTTTTCTGACCAAGAAGAAGAAGCAGAAGAAGCCGAACCTGAAGAAGACGACTTTGAAGAAGAAGAAGAAGAAGACAAAGAAGAAGAATTCTCATTGAGCTCTTCGCAGTGGCAGCTGAGATAGCTTCCGAGTGTACAAGCTAGTCCATACCAGCTGATATAGCCAGACTCCTTGAGGATGTCCCATTGCAATCCCTCCAACACTGACCCGGGATCCTTCACTGCTGATTCTGAGATCTGCACAGAAAGTAGAAGAAGAAGAAGAAGAACATGGTCCAGTCAAATGAATGCCCGCAGTTTGGCATCAATTCTAGTTGAAGAACAAGAACAAGAACAAGAGCATTGCAGGAGGAGAAGAAGAAGAAGAGATGTCCAGACAGAGAGAGAGGGATTTGGGTGTTGGAACAAAACAACAAAAAGCAGCTGCAGCACCTTCTTGTAGAGCTGCTCCAAGCGTCCTCCGGAAGCTTGAAGAACATGTGCAATGTTTCCAAGTTGTTGTTTGATGGGTGCTTGTGGTTCTGCTGCTGCTGCTTCTTCCACATCCAGTTTGTATCCAGTAGTTTCATAGGAGGTTGTTGTTGTTCTTCCTTTGATGTTGTTGTTGTCGTGGGCTGCGCGTGGAGGAGTTCTCAAGTAGCTGCTTCTTCGGTGAGGACTGGCAGCTGCTGCTGCTGCAGCAGCATTGTTGGAGGAAGAAGCAGCACTTCCTGGTGAGCTGAAGTCCAGCTGCTTCGACACTCCACCACCACCACCACCACCACCACCGCAGTAGCTCTTGGTGCTACTCGTGCTCATGCTCATGTTGTCACCCGCGTGACTGTAACAATAACGCCCTCCTCCTCCTCCTCCTCTTGAACTGGTTGTGGAGCTGCTCATGCCGCGGGGGCTGCTGAAATCGGCCGTGGAGGTGGTGGTGCAGCTGCTGGATTTGGTTTGCGCAGATCCTGAAGGACTTGTGACATCCAGCTTCATGTTGTTACAATACCCACCAGGCTTCCCTCCTCTTCTTGCTGCTGCAGTTTGGCTATCTGGCGATGGAAACATGAATCCGCCGCGAGTCCTCTTCTGCTGCTGCTGCAGCTGCTCGTCCTCGACATCTGCACCCACGTTGTTGTTGTTGTTGTTGTTGTTGAGTAGTTGCAACTTCTTGCTGCTGCTCAGCAGCAGCTCCGGAGACTTGATTTGCTCCGACTGTCTTCCCATCTTCTCCCACGTTTTCTCGCCTGATCCAAACAAAAGCCGCTGCTGCTGTTGCTGCTGCAACAAAAGAATCGATGCCTAGCAGCTCTTTGAAGATAATTCCTTCATTGCAGATTCCAGCAAACTATGAGAAGATTTTTCTCCTAGTCTTCTTCCAAGAATGCTTCACCACTTTTACTGTAGCTCCCAGATTGATCTCCTGCCTGCTGCTAAAGCCTAATTCACAACAGTTGTTGTCTTCTGCAGCAACAGAGCAGCTCCATGCAATACATACAGACACATGCACGAGGAGCAAAATTCAGCACCTACTACGATCCTCCTAATCACCCACAAAGCTCCAGCTCCTGTGGAAGACATGATCAGCATAAGCAGCATTCAATTCTTCCAGACCACCACACAAACCAACTGCAACTGCGCACAGACTGCACTGCTCGTTCTCTCTCTCTCTCTCTCTTTGTGTCTCTCTTTCGTGTCCACAACAAGCATTACATTTTATTGTCCTCTTGCAAAGCTCTTCTTTTTCTTCCTGCAACTACTCTTCTCCTTCTTCTTCTTCCTGCAACTCCTCTTCTTCTTCTTCTTCTTCTTCTTCTTCTTCTTCCTGCAACTTCTCTTGTTGTTCTTCTTTTTCCAGCAACTACTCTTCTTCTTGTTCTTCTTCCTGCAACTACTCTTCTTGTTCTTCTTCTTCCTGCAACTACAAATCCTCTTCTTCTTGTTCTTCAGCTGCTACAATCAAAAAGGGATTCTTCAAAGCAAAGCAAAGCAAAGCAAAGCAAGCTAGCTACAAGTCCAACAAATGCCAAAGCAAGAGAGAAACAAAAAGACAAATTTCCTGTTACAAAATGTTTGCCACACAAATGCATGCATGGAAACACTAACTGCTGGCTGGCTGGCTGGCTGGCTGGATGGCTGGAGCTTGTGAATGCAAATTTTGTTTGTTTGTTTGTTTGTTTGTTTGTTTGTTTGTTATGGGTTGCCAATGCAATGCTGCTGCAAGCTACAGCAAGCTAGCTGTTTGTAAATGATGACTAAAATGGAGACTGACTACTAGCTACTCTGCTGATGCTCTCTTTGTAGTCTAGTGTAAGAACCCAACCAAAAAAAAAAACAAAAAAAAAGCAGCAGCAGCAGCAGCAACACCAACAACAACAGAAGCAACAGCAGCAGCCACAGCCACAGCCACAGCAGCAGCAGCCACAGACACAAAGAGAGAGAAACAAAGAGAGAAAGACAGAAAGCTCTACTACACTACACTACCACTTCATAACATCCCCTTCTCTTCTCCTCTTCTTCTTCCTTTACTTACTTACTTACTTACTTACTTACTTAAGGTTTTCCAGGGGTTTTTTTTTTTTTTTTAAAAATAATTAAAAATAATAAAGTTAATTTTTTAAATTAAAAATTATTATTTAAAAATAAATTATTTTATTTATTTATTTATTTATTTATTTTATGGTGGGTTTTTAGATTCATTATAGAGTATAGTAGCTTAAGGGATTTTTATAGGCCCCTAGGTAATAAATAATAAATAATAGGTCTATTTACTTTTATATGAGGATTTTTTTTTTGTGGAAAAGATGATATATTATTTGGCTTCTGTTGAAACTTGAGATTAGTTTTTATAAAGTTATTATATTTATATATATATATATATTTTTATTATATTATATATATATATATTTGAAGGATTTTGGTTTCTTTTAGAGGATTTTTATTTAAAAATTTTTTTTTTTTAAAGGTGAAGATTAGGTGTATTTTTGCATGGTGAAATATTTGAGTTTCCATGATTCTTCTTTTGCCTTAATAAGATACTTTTTAAAATGTAAAATGGCAAGGCCACACAAAGTGTGTAAACACACCACCACCACCACCACCACCACCTTGTCTTTCTTTCTTTCTTTCTTTCTTTCTTTCAATCTTTCTTGTTTGTGAAGTAGGAATGGGAATGGGGATCCATCCATCCATCCACCCACCCACAAGAGGAATGAGCCAAATTTGGCTATAGAGCTAATAAAAACTTTCCTGGCTTGTTCTGCTCATCATCTATAGGAACTACTCATTGTCTAAATATGACATCATTTGAGTCTTTTGGTTTTTTTTTTTTTTTTTTTTAA
>Ga0116231_10009125_pt1 | contig 16951 bp, 9 predicted proteins | sample S1TSphgellanicum_2_FD_89695 | JGI IMG/M metagenome (GOLD analysis project Ga0116231, IMG submission 89695) | Host-associated microbial communities from peat moss isolated from Minnesota, USA - S1T2_Fd - Sphagnum magellanicum MG | ecosystem: Host-associated > Plants > Peat moss > Unclassified...
GCAAGCAAGAGAAAAAGATGTGAAGTATTTGTATGGCGCCCCCCCCGCGCCACCCCCCCCCCCCCCGCCCCCGCCTTCTCTCCCCCAAAATGAGTGTTTCAGAAATTGAAGCACACTACAAAGTAAAGTTGTGTGAGATGCAAACACGGGAAGGAAAGAAGGTTCGAACGAACAATATTTTATGAGGATTTGTCGGACTTGTACTCTCCCTAGCTTGGAACCCAAACCAAAGACTTGTAACCCATTTTCCTGCCATTTCATGTGCTCTTCACATTCACGTGGCTCCCCCACATATGTACAGAGCTCTCCGAGCTTTTTCAACACAAAGCTGGAATATACACCCGTACTCCACTTTCGTTCCATTAGCCTAGGTCCAAAATGGTGATTGTTGATAGTTTTAAGACCATAATTTTCATGCGACCAATGTGAAGCCTTGATATACACTCAGGTGGACCCAGTTTTTTTTCTTTTGGGTTCCAGGCGGGGGGGGGGGAGAGGGATATTTTTGTTTTCTCATATTCTCAATGTATTCCTACCAAGTTCCTTAGTTTTCCAAATGTTCCCTAAGATGTTCCCAATAGAACCACACTTTTATTATTCCATATTCTTTGGCCAAAGTTGAATTCATGTATACTAACAATAAAGGGGGTAATGCTGGGGGTGGGGGTGTGGGCCGGCGGGCAACCAAAGGGAAGCACCTCTGTGCTTCTATTGCAGGCTGCCCAATGTTTCAAAAAAATAATCTGATGGACATTGATCAAAGTGGCTCCTTCAACATGAAAACAAAAAAAACCTTTGGGCACACCCCTCAATTAATTAATAAGAAGGATAACTGACTATAATACTATAGCTATATTACACAGTTCATGCCCCTACCATTAGCAAACGGTAAAGAACAATTGGAATTGTTGGCTGCCAATGAGGTGAGACAGCATGCACCCAAGGGGCCCAGTTTTTTTTCTCGGAGGTGGGGGAAGTGTTTTGGCTTTTTGGGTTCCCAATGGAATCCCAACATGTTCCCAATAGCACCTAATTCTATCCCATATCCTTTGCCCTAAGTTCTACTCTTGTAACGGATATAATCAATCAGCTCAAAAGGCAAGACTCCAATACATCTATTTTGGGACTACTATCCAAAGCTGGAGTACGTTTTTTTGTGAGGGGTCAATCAAATATGCCCATCACAAAAGAAAAAATAATTTGAACGTTGGGAGTGGTCCTACAATTAATTAATATTTAGCCTAGGCCAACATAGGCGATGAATAGTGTTGGGATTAGATATTCGGGCCAGTCAACGAGGAATTGCAGCATGTACCCAATTGTCCTAGTTTTTTTTCTTTGTGGGAGTTGGGGGGAGAGGGGGGAGGGGTGTGGAGGTGGCTAAATTTTCAATAAGAAATGAAAGTCTATTTTTCAATGAAAAAAAACAAGTGGGTTGGTTTGGGTTGGAAATGCAAAGGACCGGTCGAGGGGGGCTCGACGGGTTAAAGAACCGGAGTGGGAAATGCGAAGGACCGATGCGACGGAGGGGGGGACCAACGGTTGTTTGAAAAGAAAAGTTTTTTTAAAAAACCAAAAACATCAACCAAACATTGTTGAAATAACACACCTGTGCATTATGCACGGGGTTCACACTAGTATAGCCTCTATTAAGAGCAGTTCCACCCATGCTGACTCCTTACTAGGGAACCTTACCAGAGTTTTTTTTCCACATCCAAGATTGGGCTTTTTTTTCCCCCAAACTAATCTTCACCGATAAAACTGAAACTAGGACTCCAAAAGGTCAGACACAGCTACTAATAGCAACCCAACTGGACCAATCAAACCATACACCCAATCAACAGGAGGTGTTAGGCTTTGCTGTGCCTTTGCCAGGCTTCACATCCATTGTAGTTTTCTGGACTTTCTCCTAACCCTAACCTAACTGATGGAGGGGCAAGTATTTCCAATTTTCGCATATTAATTTTTTTTTATAAATGAAATATAATTGGTAGTAGAAATTATATGAGAATTGCATGGACTTGATTTTTTTTCATTTCAATTTTAATAGGATCTTAATTTTATTGTGAGGATATTGCAAAATCTACATTGATTTTCATTCAACCTCCACCACAATATGATTGGTCTATTGTATGGAATACCTTTATTTTTCATTTTTGACATTACGATGATATATATATTAAAAACAATGTAATACTGGCAGCTGAACCATAGAATGTTGATTAGAGTTTTTTATGTTAAGCATAATACCCAAATGTTGAGCATAAAATATACATATTTAATAATAAAAAAACTAAAAAATAGTTTTGAATTTTTTAAAAATTAGAAACAAATAAAATAAACTGTGAAGAAGAAATAGAAGAAAAATCACTTAGAACAAGGAAAAAGATAACAAAATTCTAAAATGAGAAATAAAAGTACAAGAATTTAAAAAATTAATCTTTAAAAAATAAATAAAAATTAAGTTTCATTTTGATCACAAATGACATTGTTTTCATATGTGGGTATTGCATGTTGGGATTCAATCTTCAACTACTGTTAGTATTTGCCATAATGGGCAATACCTGCATGTTACCCATACAATAGGTGTTAGTTTTGGAATCTCCAAACCATTACAAACATGGTGTTAAAACTTGAAATTGACATGAATATTGTAATGCCCATAACTTAAACCTTCAACCTTTATATGTAAATTTAGCCCTCTTTTTAAAACGATATGTTTTACATTTTTTTTTTAATGATTTAAGTGATTGAATTCGATAATCATTGAAAATACAAGTTTTTTTTTTCAACCTCCTTAATTATTTTTTCTAACTAAAATCAACATTATTTTGTATGTCCTTGATTAATTTCTATAAAAATATATATTGAAGTTCATTTTACACATTCTGAATTCTATTAATATTTTTTCCTTTTAGAAAAGTAAAGTTTTAACTATGAAATAGAGAGATTTACCCAAAATATAGAAAGGTTTTGTTGAAAGGTATAAGTTTAGCCAAAAAGATATAAAAGAAGTATTGGAAGGTAAAAGTTTAGCCAACAAATAGAAATGCTTTGTTGAGAAGTTGAGGTTTAGCTAAAAATATGTATAAGTTTTATCAAGAGTTAAAAGTTTTGCCAAGAAGATATATAAGTTTTTCCAAGAGAAAAAAAATTAGCCAAGACAAAATATAAGTGTTACCAAGAGTTAGAAGTTTAGCAAAAAAAAAAGATATAAGTTTTAAGTTTTGCCAAGAAATAAAAGTTTAACCAAGAAGAAATATACGTTTAATCAAGAAGGGATATAGGTTTTGCCAAAAGAGAAAAGCTTAACCAAGAATAGATATAGGTTTTGCAAATAGAAAAAAAATTAGCCAAGAAAGGATATAGGTTTTGCCAATAAAAAAAATTAGCCAAAAAAGAATGTAAGTTTTGCTAATAAAGAAAAGTTTAGCAAAAAAAAAAAAGGTTTTGCCAAGTAATTGAAGTTTAACCAAGAAAAAATATATTTTATGTCAATAAAAAAAATTTATCCAAGAAAAGATATAAGTTTTGCCAAGAGATAAAAGTCTAGACAAGAATATATAGATATAGGTTTAGCCAAGAAAAGATATAAGTTTTGCTAGGAAAAGATAGAAAGAGTACATAAGGGATTGATTGTTAGTTGGTTGGGTTCAAGGTTTAGGCTAAGAGGTAGGTCAGTAGAGTAGGTAGGCTAGTAGGGTAACTAGGTTGGAGGGTAGTATGGAGGGTCAGGGTTGAGAAAAAATTGACCCACAAAAAAAGGTCAAAGGTCAGCAGGCAAAAGAATTGAGTGTGGTAGAATGTAGGTTAATGCAGGGTGAAGAGGCAGATGAAAAACACAGCACATCCTGTGGACAGAACGGCCAACTGGTGCAGTCACGGAGGCTGGTTCACTCTGGCCCATCCGCCATGTTTTGACTTTTCTTCATCCAAATTTACAATGCAGAGTGCACCAGCGGAGTTGCACTGAGAGAGAGAGAGAGAGAGCTCACCCAAAGCTACAAGTGTAAGTAGGTGCTGGTTCACCCTGGCCCATTTAAAGTGTACGTAAGTCCAGACTTGGAAGACAAAACAACCCCCTCTCCTCCCTAAACCCAGAATAGCAGAAAGGGTTGGCTCATCAGAAGCTGAAGATACTCAGTCAAAAGAGAGTTGCAGTAACCAGCTGGATGCATGTTGTTGACATTGAAAAAGCCATTGAAACTGATAGTGTTGTAGCCTGATAGTGGTTATCATGCAAACCTTGCAAGTGGTCTCCATTCAAACCTTCCATCCACAAAGGGACATTTACTAGATACCGTCCACCACCGAGTCAACTCTGACTCTATCAGTGCACAGAAGCAATTTGGAAACTGCCCGGAAACTAATACACTCTAGAGGCCAAAAAAATCATTGTAATTTTGGTGTTGGGATTTTTTCAATAAAAAAATTGCTTTGCTTTGCTTTGCTTTGCTTTGCTTTCCTTTCCTTGCTTATCATCGGAAGAAGAAGTGTGTTGGGTCCCACCATTTGATGCCGTAGTGGTTCAGTGCTAAGATTGCAAGATTGTGTTGAGACTTGAGACTACTTCAAACTAATTTTTTCCACTACCAACACCTGCACTTGTGACAGATAAAAAGCCAGGCTCGGTTGGCTGTAAGGCATGACTTCCTCACAACCTAAGCTAGATACTTTAAGTATCTTTCATCAGGTGTAATTATTATGTGAATGTGTTAAATTTAGGGCTTCCTTAATATGGAGTAAAGGGCATTTTATGTGGAAGTGTATACATGTAGGATTTCCTTTTAATGTGTAAAGATAGTTTCATGTGGAAGTATAAATTTAGGGTTTTCTTGTAATTTCTTGTAATGGGTGAAGGTAATTGAATGTGGAAGTGTACATTTAGGATTTCCTTCTAATGGGTAAAGGTAATTTTATGTGGAAGTGTAAATTTTGGATTTCCTTGTAATGGGTGAAGGTAATTTTTTGTGGAAGTGTAGATTTAGGATTTTCTTATAATGGGTGATGGTAATTTTATGTGGAAGCGTAAATTTAGAGTTTTTTTTAATTTCTTGTAATGGGTGAGGGTAATTTTATGTGGAAGTGTACATTTAGGATTTCTTTCTAATGGGTAAAGGTAATTTATGTGGAAGTGTAAATTTAGGATTTTCTTGTAATGGGTAAAGCTAATTTTGTGTGCAAGTGTAAATTTGTAACTTTCTTGTAATGGGTGAAGGAAGTTTTTTATATGAAAGTCCAGATCTAGGATTTTGTCATAATGGGTAAAGTGGAATATAAGGATATTTTTCCTCCTAATGGGTAAAGGTAATTTTATGTGAAAATATATATTTAGGACTTTCTTGTAATGGCTAAAGGTCAAACCCAATCGCCATCCCTCCCCCACTTTTTATGACAGTTAGAACTTACAAGGGCCCACTTTAGGCATGTGGGGTTCAAAAGACACAAAATAAAATCTTTAAGATAAACGATGATAAAATACTTCTCCTTTCAGGATTCTTCCCCATGCACAATTTTGTTAAGGATATACAATCACCCACGGATAAGGGAAAGCAAGGAGGATTGCATGATTCGAGAGCAAAAAGGAAAGAAAAAAGTGCACTTGTGTAGCTGGCTAACGTCAAGCCAAGCAAGCAAGCTGTGAACTGACATTCAGGTATGGCCCATATTTGGTCTCCCAAATTTCGACCCTACCCGACATACAAACACGGCATTGAATATAGATGATGCATCTTACAGGTTACTGAGGTTTATGCACAGAACCAATCTTTGAGCACAAGTTTAGAGCCCCTGAAAAAGGGCACGAGAAGGAATCTGCATATTTTTAAGTTATTTTGGAAAGTGGCTGGAATTGGGGTGGGGTTTACAAGAACCTCCAATTTTGCCAAATACATGGGACCCAGGTTGGGCCCAGCCCACCATTACTGACTGACAAGAAGAGGTGGTAGGAGGTTGGTGGTGGGGTTTTTGATGTGGGGAAGTCTTGGGATGTACCTACCCTTTTTCTTATTGTGCTTTCAGAGGAAGAAACCAACAAATAACTCACCCTTCAATGTTACTCTTGCATCATCTAGATTTTATCTTATTCATTAAAAGTTGTAAGTTATGTAGGTAGCCTCTATTCCTACGCACTCACTCACTGCAACACACACAAACACGTCTCTTCTGCCACACTACACTTTACTTTCAGATGTTGATGGGAAACTATGGGAGAGGTGGGGGTTAGGCTAGCTGATGAGGAATATATGCAGTTGCAGCTCAACTATAGTCTGCCAGATGCTATAACCCCATCCCCCCCACCCAAGTCTCTCTTCTCTCATTACACTTCCCTAACTGATTTTTGAACAGCTTTGTCTCACATGTCACTCTCTAAGTGGGCCAAAGGAGGGGAGCAGGGTCTATATTCTAGTGTTGGCTGATTATTGAGGTTTTTTGACCCACTTCACAGGTCTATTAATAATAACCTACCCATCAGTTATTGTTTTTTTAATAACCGAAGTACCTCATACTGAAATTTCAAATTTTAATAACTTATCCTGATGACCTAGGTATCATCCAGGTAGGTTATTAATCCTAAAACATTACACATTTTTTGATTATATATATATATAATCCTCATAATTGGTAGGATAATTTATAGGTCAACTGGATATTTGATAACCTACCCTGATGCACAACTGATGACCTATCTGGTGGTTGTGGTGTTTCTGCCTTCTTTCTTGTAGTTTTCACCTTCCCCCTGGGGCCCATTCATACCTTGGAAACAATTAATTAATTGCCAGTCTCCTGAACAACCCTCAGGTCCAGTTTTGAAAATCAGTCCAACTGGCTCATATCCGGCTCGTACTCACCTGGGCTGCAACCTCCGGTTAACCCCTGGCTCTGGTCACTGTTATTTTTCAAAATAGTGTATCCTGGTTCCAGTTCCATGCTTAAATAGATAGAACCAGGACACCAGGTTCTGAGGTCTGGTTATGTAAAAATACTCAAGTTTCAGTTCTGGCTCGAATTCTAAAAATTAGACTCGAATTTGGATCCAATTTTTGCTATCCCAACCCAGCAATTCAAACCCCACCAAAGGAGGTACCCATCCAACACGGGCATTAGCTACATGCATCTACTCACCTAATACCCATCCCTTCTGCTAACCTATCTACAAAACTTTGTTTTTAGAGTGAAGGTTGTTATCCAGGTGAAACCCAACAACATCACTCAGGTGAGGTTCATCCACAACTGAGTCATAACAGGCTTCCAATGGATAGTGCACTGGTGGCTGTTGGTTCACTCCAGAAGGTGGATGAAGGCCTTCCTAAGGTAGGTGAAGAATATATATATATGGAGTTATAGATTAGAGAGGAGGAGGTGGCAGAAGCTGATCGACACCAGGGCATTTCTTTTTGGGGAGGAGGTCTCCAATGTTCATGCTCCCACTCTTTAGAATAAAGTGATTTTTAAATGATTTCTTTATGAGTGTTAGGACTCATGATTCTTGACAACGTGGAATCCCGTCCTTAAAAGCTTGGTTGCATGTTATTTTTTTGGTCAATCCTAGCTTACGAGGCCAAAGTTCTTGGGTATTATTACTACCAGAGGTGATGGTAAATTTGACCCAGGTGATTGTAAAAAATTTCCAATTGGAGATAGCCTTAAGGAAACAACAAACAACCCAACAACCCAGGAGAACAAGCTCGTGGTCTTTGGAGGGGGGAAGGATGCTCCATGCTAAGGAGATCCAAAAGGAGGCAATATGGGAGGAGTAGTTACAGCTTTAAAAATGAACTACAATATCTTATCTTCATCAGAGTGTGGCCTCTAGCAAAGAAACACAATATGGGCAATGTGGTAGCATACACCCACTGTTTCCATCTAGCTCATAATCATGGATACGTATGTACACCCATTGTTTCCATCCAACTCATGATCATGGTTACATGTGTACACCCATTGTTTCCATCCAACTCGTGATTGTGGATACTTAGTATCTGTTAGAGTGAACTGCCCACCATGCAGAATGGATGATGTATGGACAGGAAATGCTTTTCATTGTATTCCTGTCTCATACTAGCTATTAACCACAGTGGTTAACTTTGTTCTAACCATCCACATGCATCTACCTACTTAGAAGCCAAGTGCCTTATTCATTCACCTATTTTACATTGTAATCACATACATTTGGTACCTACGGTTGTTACCCATTAGCATAGGGAGTTAACTTGAATAGGGGAAACGGGGATGTAGGAGGGGCATACAAGACAGGTTACCGTGGTAACTTAGTCACAGTCCATCCATAACAGAGAGTCATAACATGGTTTCCAATGGACAGTACATATCATAACTACAACCGACATTTGGCATGTATTTACCAAATATTTATTTTAGAGAATGAGGTTTGGCAATTAAATTTTATTTTTTTCTGAATTTCAATAGTTGAGGAATAGGTATGCAAAGTACACCTTGTATTGCATACTCGTAATGAAAACCCAATGAAGTTCAATTTTCAACCATTTTAACAAATATATCTCTGTATATATAATATAGGCTAAACCATTTGTGAATTATTTTGTGCCAAAAATCAGTCCTAGGTAAGTACCGTAATCCATCAATATAACATTCCCAATTCTGTCCTTATCAAAAGGGAAAGCATAAAAGGGGCGATTTCAGAACTCCACAGTAATTAATTATTCCATTGGAAAAATCACCAACTTACACCAGCACTTTGGAGAATTGGCCTTTTGTCTCAAACGAACGGAACTGAACCTAGTCAGTAGTGGGACTGTCACCAGATGTGTAAGCAAAAGGAAATTTCACACTCACATTTTGCAACTGGTTTCATTTTAAGTATTCCGTGTGTCAATAGTGAAAGCCATTATGAAAAGTGGAAGAGTAAATCCCGGATGAATTCAGACCTGGATCTTCTGGCCTGGCTCTACGGTCATCATGATGATCACCAGGTCCCATGGTTGGCTGCTGCCGGGCTGGCCTGAAGACTGAAAACTGAAACTCGAACCTGACCCAGTGGGGGTGGTGCTCGACAGACATGATCAGACAAGCCCAGTACCAGAATGCCCACCAAGTGACCACCACCATATAGTACACACCCACACCACCACTTACCCCATCCCCGCCTAACCCAGTTTCCACTTTGATAACTTACTCTACTACTATGGCCTTCTTCTTGGTGATATAACTTGCAGGCGGTCCAATTGCACCCTCCTCATGCTCTTTGATTCTGGCAGGCGGGTCAGTCAGTGTGGGTCATCCATGACTTTGTCTTGTCTTTTACTGCACATTACATACAACCAACCCAAAATCAGTATTTTTTAATTTAAAAAAAAGTTGGGGGAAAGGGGGTTGGAATCAAAGATCCTAACTCATTCATATTATTCTTTTGTCTCCTTTTCTTTTTATTACTTTTTGCCTTTTTCCTTTTTGGCCCACAAAAAAAAATACAGCACAGAAAAAACAGACAAGTTGTGGAAATGACAAGTTGTCATCAAACAGACAAACAGAAACACACCCAAATATAGGAAGGAGCTAGTCATTCATTCACACTCTGTGTACAGAACCAAACTGTGGCCATCATGAAGTGAAGAAAACTCCCCTTCTTTTTAGCAATATTAAAAACCTAGCTTTCAAAATGATGAAACAAACACTTTGGTAACTTACAACTTTGAACCGACTGTACATGACCAAAATATATTGTATGTACCCAATTTTCAAGTCCTTTGCCCAAGTTCCTCCCTCCAGTTGTAAGTCAAGTGCAAGACCAACAAAGTTCATGTGGGGCCCTCCTGGCACGATACACAGAGAAGAAGAACATTCAAGAGCATGCCATATGGTGCACGTTGGCCTTTCTGTCTCAAAACGTGATGGACTTTGAGACTTACATATATTTCAATGGTGGGGGAATTAGGTCACTGACCTTATTTGGAAGCTTTTCTTTATTCTTTTTTCTTTTTGCTGATTTGCAGAGTAAATAATTCGTGTTTGTCATTGAAATAATAATGCCATCCCGTGCAGTTGCCATTTGTGCACACATGTAAATCAAAAAATAGTTGTGGTGGTAGCCAAAATCCAATATGACCATTAAAAAAAGGCCTTCATCAACTTTGATCAATAAAAGCCCTATTCTCTAGATATGCCATACCAGAATCTTGTGTCATCTTTTCTTTTTCTTGTCATGGACTATTATTGGTTGTATCGCGAGAGCCTTCTTTCGCAAATGATCAGTCATTGGTCACAAGTCACAACTACACCACACCCATTCCAAATACTTCACATAGGGGTCCAAAATGGGTTTCATTTTAAATTGAATTTCAGGCGGGATTTGGGCAAACCCATCACTAAATAATTAATGAACCAAAATAATCATACATGCAAATTACCCAATTAGTTGCAACTTGGGAGGGGTGACAATTTTATCAGCGTTAGGCCATATTAAGTGTTACTTTCTAGGGCTAACCCTGTTATATTCTAAGGCCTTGTGGGCTAAATTTTTTATTGTTCAAGAGTATTCCAGCCTAAAATACATGCAAGAAGAGAAATCAATAAGTATTCCAGCACCTCACAGTAAGTACCTACAAAGTTATTATAAATTCATAAGCACAAAAATTCACGAGCATTAGAAAGAGCAACAAATGCTACATAAATGAAAATGATTTATTTCAAATTGGTAAGTAACTTAGTGTAGTATTCCTAAACTTTCCTGAATTATCCCATCACTAGCTTATCCATTTATTGTTTTTGAAATTAATCTGTGACTAATATGTTGGGATGAGCCTTGATGGAAATCCAGCATTTAGGATTCCAACTTGAACTAATAATTTAAAAAATAGAGCCCCAACGTAATATTGAAAAAGGATCATGTTGTTTGTGTCATGCACAATGTGAATGTATTGTAGCCCAAATTTTAGCTTTTAGCCTTATATATGCATGTGGATTCTCTTGTGTAGAATGTAGATGTAAAAATGTTATTACAAAACTAGTTGCAAAATTGAAGGTACTCTTTTTGAGGTTTCAACTTTAGAGCCAAACAAGTCTTTATCTATTGTCCAATTGTTTAAAGTTATGACATTCTAGAAATCTTGAACTTTTGATACACGTAACGAACTCACAACTTGTAGATGACATAATTTTGAATATTTTATGATGTTCTTGATGAAACAGTACATACATGCTATGCAATCCTTGCCTTGATGAAGAAGCACTTTAAGCCTTGCTTGCTTTATTATTCATGCATGTCCAAAATTCTGTCCAATTCTTTGGTGTCCCCACACACCCAATCTCCTCGCATACACATAGCTATGCTTATTATGATTTGTCAAGGAAGCGACTTCGCATGAAATTCCTCATGATTAATTGGTTGCTGCCAAGGCCAGGCCAGGTAGGGTCTTTCAAACACTGTGCTTTTTGCGAGCTATGCTAGTGTGCTATTCAACTACTGAAGAACAGCTTCAACTGACCCAGTTTGCACCACCTAGTGAATAGAGTTTTCCGTTGGAAGTTGGGAAAAAATGAATGATACACATCACAAGCAAAGACATTATTGGGTTATTTTTAGTAGGATAAAGCCATCACTATTACCACCCATTAGGCTAAGATGTTAGCACCCTTAAAACCTGCATATAACTTGGCCAGAGTGAAGCAACAGCAACCAATTCACCATAAGGGATGGATATGGTGTACAATATACGCTTTTACATAGTTCCTTAGCTAAGCTAACCACGGTGGGGGTGGGTAACTGAGTTATCGTTTGTACTACCTACCTAACCTAGTAACAACTAACCAGCCCTCGCCTATATCCTAAGGAACATGCATCTAGTTACCTAGTAGTCATCTAGTGCCCTGCCAAACTACCTACCTATAGGACTGTTTTGTTTTAACACATTTCGTTCTCAAGGTGAAAACCAACATTAACTAACTTAGGGTTCATTGTTTGTACTATGTACCTACCTACTAACAACTCAGTAACCCTAATCTAGGTCCTAACCCTCTACATGCATCTAGCTCATGACCTACCTAACTACTTATCGATAGGACCTATTATTGTTTACAAGATAGTTTACCAAGGTGAAACCTAACATCAACTCAGGTAGGGTCCATTGTCTGTACTACTTACTTACTAACAACCCATTAGCCTTTACTTACATTTTCAAGGATTTACACGCATCTAATTACCTAGCAGTCTGCAATGTGCTACCTAACTACCTACCTTGAAGGACTCTTTTTTCTTGGGGGATACCTTACCAAGGTGAAACTCAAGGTTAACTCAACTTGGGATAATTACCAACGGAATCATAAAAGGCTTCCATTGGATGATTGGCCGATGGCCGTTGGTTCATGAATCACATACACTTGCGCATAAGTCTCTTGTTATAGCTTTCTTCTGCTCATCCAATGGGGCCCTTGTCTTTGTGCAGAATGTTTAAAATTTGTTGATTGATTGATTGAGTACGGGAGGAGGTTGAGATGGGTGTTTCATGAGAGTCAAGAGTCAAGGCACAAAACGGGGGGCCGGGTGGCATGGGGGGTGGGGGAAAGGAAAAAAAGATCGGAATAGTCAAGCAAGGCTTATATTAGAGTGGGACCAACCAAATGGGAGATAAGTTTGCAGAGGAGCTGGTGAAGTGCTTCTTCTACAAACTTTCTTCTCTCTGAAACGGACGCACTGACTCTTCATCATCACCCTCATGTGAGGAGGGATAAAGAGCTTTTGTTCGAAGTGCTTTAATGTCAGTGCATGAGGATTAGGTGCGGACAAAAAAAACACACACACTCCTCTCGCACACACAGCTGCAAAGTTGGGGTGGGGGGGGGAGGGGGGGTTTAGTGTCCTGCCAAATTGGAGTTCGGGAAGGGTGTTGAATTGGATAATCAGTCCGTCTTCTCCTGGCTGGCTTGAGAAGAGCCTGACTTTCCGCATGTGGCCTCCACCTTGTGTCTTCCTTAAACCGCCCCGCCCTGCACATATTTCTTTATTTTTATCTCATTGCCAGTTTGCGTCCTCCATTTGGTTTTTGGGTATATCAAAAAGTCATCCACCTGCCCTCTGTATATGCTTCCCTATTTACCAGGAGTGTCCTTCTTTCATCCACCAGTGGTACCAGTGGACCTGACGCTTCTCCTTGGCCATTCTTGGACAAGAATCTAAGTTCCCCAATGATTTTTATTTTTTTTGGTGATTTTTTTGTTATTTATTTGCAAATTTATTTCAGAAATTTTGAAAATAATTTAGGGTGAATCGTGCTTAAAATTTCAGCAAAAATCTTCCATTTCTGTGAAATCCTAAAAAATGAAATGAAAACAAAAGTGTATGTCAAACGGAAAATAAAAGGTTCAAACTAGTGTTGGGCAGTTATTAATTTTTTTTCATAACTTCTAGTTCCAATTCTCAATTTTTTAAATTTAAGAATCAAGACAATTCATACCCTGTCTGGTTCTTTATTTTTATTTTTTCTTATGCCAACCAATTCTTTCACAACCAGTTCTTACCTCATTTAGATTAATTGATTATATTAAGCTAGTTTTTTAACTTCATTTTCATATTTTAAGATTAAGATCTTTAAATTTTCATAGGTCAAAAACAAATCAGCAATTGTTACAAAGATTTAATATCTAAACAAAAACATGTGATCACATTTCAAAGATATACAAAGCTCAAAATATTAGATTAGTCCTCTTTTAATTCATAAAATTATTTTGCAATTCCTTCAAACTCATCTAATTCCTATTTTAAATATAATTCAGAATCTATCAATTCTACCAAATTACTAAGGGTCTTGCAACCTAACCTTGCATCATTTGGTCAATCTTTAATTTTAAAAATTAATTTCTTAAGTTTTTCTGATTGTAGGCATCATTTCCTCAAATTGGTGAGAATTTCAACAAGGGGAAAAAAAAATCAGTTTTAATTTGAGAACATACAATTCCTAATGCCTAGTTCAAAAGCCAATAGTTGATAACATAGTCTTATGTTTCTTCCACCACTCCATAGGGCATTTATATCTTTTGCATCCACCTAATATCTACAAAATATCAACACTTCTCGATTAACAACATTCCTTTGCAAGTTTGCTATTGTTGGTCACCATCTTTAAAATGTCCAAGCTACTATCTTCATCAATTTTGTAGTCAAAGGAACCTCTAGCCTCAGACAAAGGATGCAAATGTTGATAAAACTTCAAGAACATAGGAAACAAGGATTTCCTTTCATAATGGGAGATGGTTTGTTTCTTTTTTTAGTTTTAAGCTCATGGATATGGTTGCATTTGAAACATCACTCACCAACCAATAACCCCTATACTAGTTTAAGATGCAAGTAGTGACAATATGAAATAGAATGAGAATACTGAAATCTATTATATATGCCATGTGAGAGGAAAAGGAACACAACTAGTGACCCTAGGACCAATCTACTTGCTAGAACAAAAGGCAATGGCTTATTGGAATTGGAGGACTTGTTGAACATGATCACTTCACTTGCAAAGTTGCATCATTCACATTATTAATAACAAGGAAACATTTTGGAATACAAGTATTCAAAACAATGAAAGGAAGAAAAACCAAAACCAAAATAACTTGCATCTTACCTTGTTTTGATTAGTGTGTTCAATTTTTTAGGTTTAAGGCCTAGTAATGCAAGCCTTCATCCATTCATGGCTACCTTTCCATAACTTTTTAGGCCATGTAATACACTTTTTGCAAATCTACATTAGCAAAATTTATGGAAACATATTTCAAGCTCCTATAAACTCTTTTTTTAACAGTTGCATATTAACAAGCCTTACAAAAGGCATGCTGAAAACAAGTCCTTTGAAAACTTTCAAACACACCCAAAGCTTCCTAACTTTTTATGGACTTCAAGGCAATTTCATGGTATTCAAATTTGCACCTTCGTTTTAACATAATCAAAGATCTTTTTAATCAAGTCATATTGTTTTAAAAGATCTTGCAAAATTCTTGCTAATGTCTTTCTTAATGTTTTAGATGTTTCAAATAAACCAATTGTAATGTATTTTGGCATTTAATATTATCCCAAGAAATTCACAACCAATGCAAAAATATCATATGCCCTTTTGAACATCCATAAATCAAAACTTATAGTAGTAGAAACACATTATGCAAAAACAAATAAGACATATGTTTGTTTTGTCTTTTGAACCAAGTTCGGTAACATTTTCTAATTGAAGGTTGTTCTATTAAAGAAAACAACAAAAGGGCATAATTGCATTAACATTAACAATATATCCAATGAATTTTCCTAGCACATATGGGATCATTGTCTTGCACTAGCCATGTATGCCCTAGTGCAAGAAAGTTCAAACCACACGTGTAATTTTAGGACACTACATTTGCATTACCAAACATTTTAGTCAAATATTGTCAACAAATAGAATGGGTAAATGGTTTTTGACAACTAATAAACCCAAATTCTACAAAAATATTTTTAATGCATGTCATTTTTCTTGTAAGGATCTATGGCTCGAAAAAATTTGGAGATTACACGTGTTGAATATAAATGTTTTATTTGCAAATTGTTTTTCCAATGGATTTTTCAAGTTGTTATACATTTATTCATTAAATGTTTTGACATTGATTAGCTATTTGCATCCACATGTTGGTTTAATATATTTATTTCATTTCTCTTGAAATATGAAACAAAACATTTTTTCAACTGTGTTTTCGATTTTAATATTGCATGACCTACTAATTTAATATAACATAAAATTCAATATTAACCTTTAGCACCTTAACATCAATTAATGATTCATCATTGACACCAAAAAATGCATAAGGGAATTTTTTTGCCATGGGATCTCCACTTTAACCTTCATTTAAACAAAAAAAATTATTAATATTTGCATTACATCATCATTTTCTAATTGAAAACTTTTAATTTCTTCAAACCTTTCACCTTTAGTTCTTTCCTTTGTTTTTATTTCATTACCATTCATGAACACATCACATCCTCATCTAAAATTTTTTGTTCCATTTCAAGGTGGGTTAACATAGGGTTAAGAAAACCACACAATTACATGTTTTTTCCAATTTTGTAGAATGTGAAGGAAGACACAAACATTTTCAAACAATTCACAAGTATCATTCATTTTTCACAAAAGATTTTATGCAAGCAAAGTGCACCAAGTTGATGGAAATATGAAAATGCAAAACAATCTTTAAATGTTTTTTAGCAATACAAGGCAAAAGTTCAAAGTTCCCTTCAAGGTTTGCAATTTTTCTCTACACAAACAAATCCAAACATATTATCAACAGATTGTCTTCAATATAGGAAAATAAAATCAAAATGAACAAAAATGAATCAATTTTGGGAAAACAATGAGCGTACTTGAAGAGTAAAGTTTTTGGCCAAAACAACCATCCAACAACCTTCCACCTCCAACAAAACTCCAACATGCAAAATAATGCAAGGGTGGGGGTAATACTATCCATAGAAAGGGGGAAAACAACATGATGAACACTAGTAGTAACACAATGAAATCAAGAACGTTACAAACACCAAAAACAACACGATGAACAATAGTGGCAGCACTTAAAATAATCGACAAGCACCATAACATGAACACTTGTGACGCGCTTGCAAGCTCCTTAATAGATTCAAATGTAAATCTAAGGTGAAAATAACAGAAGAGTAAGAAATTGAGGTACGCTACTTAGCTTATAACACTTCAGGGGGTAAAGGGGAATGCTAGAGCTCCGGGATGGGGTCTAGGACGAGTGACAAGCATCAACTATTCACACGAACTTGCACAAACCAAACAACAAGTTGGTTAGTGCGTAATTTGAGCACTTTTGGTCAAGGGTGGCAGACCTTGGTTTTTTGCAATCGGGTTATTTAAGGTTTTAATATAAAACCCGATTGTCTGAGATCACACAAAATCGGGTTTTATTTTGAAAATCGGGTTTTAATAGGGTGCGGACTGCGAAAGAAGGC
>Ga0116231_10009126_pt1 | contig 16945 bp, 9 predicted proteins | sample S1TSphgellanicum_2_FD_89695 | JGI IMG/M metagenome (GOLD analysis project Ga0116231, IMG submission 89695) | Host-associated microbial communities from peat moss isolated from Minnesota, USA - S1T2_Fd - Sphagnum magellanicum MG | ecosystem: Host-associated > Plants > Peat moss > Unclassified...
TCTCTTTGGTTTCTTTTCACAAACTTTGTTCAATAGGTTGTGCAATTGGGGTGTGTGGCAATTGTAATCTTTTTACAATCATGTGAATTAGGTTTGTACAAGTATGCGGCCAGCAGCAGATGAAGAGCTTCCAACCGCATTAGTGGAAGAGTACCGGTAAGTGTCCTAAATTCATTTCTTCCCGTGCAAAGGTTCACACTCTCAAGAACCAAAAGACTTCAATCTTATTTCACCCATCAACTGATTTCATCTCAAAAATTTCATCTAAAACCGTCTGTGCCTTGCAGGCACGGGTTACCACTAGTGCTTAATAATTAGGCAAATCCATTGACCAATTGCCTTTTGGTTGAGTTTGGTGATCCTATTGGAATAATAAAAACAACCAATTTTGTTGTTGCAACCATAGCTTGAGGTTTTAACTCACAAACAAAATGGGGAAATTTGCCAAAAGTAACCCCTTAACATGGCATGAAGTGAAACACTCACCAAAATAAAGTGAGAAGTGTGTTAATGTCAAAAATAAACATTCTTAAGAATCCCAACATTCATTACCGTGCTTCACATTACCACTTCATGAATTGAAAATATCAAAGAACTTGAAATGTTTGTAATGATGTTTAAAGCGAAAACATGTTAAAATATAATGATTTCAAGGTCGCTAATAAGATTTCAATGAAGGCAACAACACAATGGGCTTATACATGCCAAAATCAATTGGGTTTTATACACTTTTGAATGTTTTAAAAATCAAGACCAATGTTTATTAGTTATTCAAATACCATTTGATTATCAATAAGATCAATAAAGTTATCAATGACCTACTTGTCAATATTGATTTTTTTGAAACCTTATTAGAATACATATTTGCTTAATAGGAAACATCTAAAAAACCGTAAGATCTTTATGGATTGAAGATTTAATTATGAAAATTTTAAAACTTTCTTGGATGTTTGGAATTTTCATGTAAGTAGGTTATCAATTTTAAACCCCAAACATGTTCAATATATTTTGCACCTTCCCATTTCTAAATTCTTGAATTGGAAATTTCATAGAAATTGAACAACTACCTTGTTTCCACTTTGGTTTGAATAACATGTATGGGTATTACTTTTCCTTAGTAGATAAATGTGTGGATTCCTTAATAAAAATTTTGCAAATCATGTGAATTATTTTCTAGGTTCAAAAGATTTGCATGTAAAGGACTATTTCAACTAAACATTATTCCAACCGATGTTCAGCTTTGGTGTTTACAATAATGTGCACATAATGAATACTTTGTTTTGTAAATTTTTAAAACTAGAAGGGTTGAAATCCTTTTAACAAATTTCTCTTAATTTACCAACAAAATAAACAAACAAGTTGTCCAAAATTTGACGAACATGACACAAATTAATAAGTAATTTCACTCCTACACATATTTTTTGATCAAAAGAAAATCAAACAATTTCATAATTTTAAGGTGTGGAAAATATTGAATTTTGAATAGTTTTTGTCATTGAAAATTCAATTAAATTACAAAAAATAGTTTTGGTAGGAGAAATTTTGTATTGTTTTATTTGTTTGTCACAATGAAATTTCCCAAACTAGATTGACCCTAGTGCATTGTTGGTAGCATTGGAAGGCCCTTAATGAATAGGGTGCACTAGGGTGGTTTTCTAATGTTTAGACCTATATTGTGGGAATTATTATATATTTGACAATAATTTCATTTGAAGATTTAATTAAATCAAAATTGAAACATTTAGGAAAATTGGGGCACATTATTGGTACTATTGGAAAGCCCTCAATGAGTGGGATTTCATAGAGATTATTTCATAAAATTTAAAACTACAAGGTGTTGAATTTTAAATTTTCATCATTGGAAATTTAGTAAAAGTGTAAAATTTTAATGGAAATTGGATTTCAAACAAAGAAGATGTAGGATTCAATTTTACAATATGTGCTCAAAAGCAAATGACTATGCCAAAAATGACATTCTATGATTGGTCCTTTTCTATTGGACTGGTCATTTATGCCACTTATAATCAAATTGGATTTGTTGTTTATGCTATTTTTAGTTGATTATGCCACTTGTAGTCATATAAGACTAGTCATAGAATGTCATTTTTTGCATAATGTAGGCCACACTAATACTTACACTTGTACCATGAATAATTATAGGTGGGCTTTTTGGATTTACGTATTCCATTGCACTTAATGGGGTCATTAATGTATAGAATAATAACATCTCTAATGGTACCCTTGGAAATTGCTTGTTATCACTAAATATCCCATTTTAAATTCAAGTGTTATCCCTTCCCCCACCCATAAACACCCCAATTTACATTCTATTTTCTTTAGTTAATAATCAAAGCAACAAATGCAACAATCATGGTGGTTAACCAATGAATTGCAATCAATTTATTGTTGATGACTATAGCTAGCCAATGGGCCACCGAAAGGCATTAATTCCTCATGGCAAAAAACTTGGAAAGTCCACACCATTTGATAGGCTTTTAATGGACAAAATTTTCATCATGCCACAATGGCAAAACATTCATCCAAATTGTGGTGTTGGCATTTTTTTAGTAGTCATTGCAAATGTTCTAAAAACTACACTCTTGAGAAAGGTGAATTAGCATGGCCAAAATGAACTAGCACCCATGATTACACTAGTTGCAAGTTGTTTTGTCCATGGGATGGGATTTTTTTTTCATTTAACTTTTGACCTTCTATTAACCAACATAGTACCACAATCAATTTTTTTGGTTGTTCACCTTTGGTTTATTTTATTTTTCTTGGCCTTTTTGCCCCAACCCTGACCTCCATGCTACCCCTCCAACTTAGTTAGCCTATAGACCTAGCTATCCTATTGACTTAATTACCGTATTCATTCACCTACATCTTGGCCCTACCTACCAACTATAACCAACCCCCCCACCTACTTACTTTCTATCCTTTCATGGCTAAACTTCTACCTCTTGACAAAACTTTTATTTTTTCTTGGTTAAATCTCTACTTTTCAACGAAAACCTTTTTATTTCCTAGCTCAACCTTTACATATCGATGAAACCTTTATATTTTCTTCACTAAACCTTTGTCTTTTAAACTAAACTTCTACCACTTGGCAAAACCTTTCTATTCCTTGGTTGAACTTTTACTTTTCGACAAAACTTTTATATTTTTTTAGTTAAACTTTTACCCTTCACCAAAACCTTTATGTTTTTTTGGTTAAACCTTTATTGTTAAGCAAAACATATATATTTCTCATGGTTAAGCCTTTGCTTCTTGATAAAACTTCTTTCTTTCTTAACAAAACCTTTATTTTGTAACAAAAACTTTACATGGCTGAACCCTTAAGCCCTTTAGCAAAAATTGTGTCTCTTCTTGGCTAAAGCTCTATCATTTAACAAAACTTTTATCTTTTCTTAACTAAATCTATGCTTATTTGACAAATTTTTTTTTGTTTAATTAAACATTTACCTTTTTTTAGCAAAAAAATTTGTTTCTTAAAAAAACCTTTGTTAAATCTTTCTTCTTGGTAAAAACTTTATTTATTCAATGTTAAACTTTTACTTCTCAACAAAACCTCTATGTTTTTTGGCTAAATTTTTATCTCTTAGCAAAAACCTTTATAATTTCCTCATTAAATTTTTCTATTGTTTGGCTAAAGTTTTACATTTTAGAAAAAAATTTATACTTCTTGGCTTAACTTCTATGTCTCAGCAAAAAAAAATAAAAATCTGGTTAAATCTCTAAATCTTAAAAAAACATCTATTTCATCATGGTTAAACATTTGCCTCCTTTTAAAACTTCTATTTTTTCTTAACTAAACATTTTTTTATAGTGAAATTTATATGTTTTTGGCAATACCATTTTACTTCCTAGCAAAATATCTATCTCTTGGCAAAACTTACTTACCCACCCATCATCATACCTACCTATGCACTTGCAAATTGTGGACTTTGATTGAAGAATTTATACCTTAAAATGTGGGTATTACAATTGTGAAAAAAAATTTGGCGCCAATTTTAAACCTTTGGCTCCACTTTAAACCATTTAAGGCAAGATGCACTTAATTTAGTTAACCAATAGGGTTGATAAATTTAAGTTAAGGAAATATGAAACATTTCTGAAATTTTCACAATTTTTAATACTAATTTAAATCAATCTTAGGTTGGATTTTGAGGATAAATTTTCATATACAAATTTGCAACAATAATCATTTTATATATTTTCAAGGTGAATGGAAAAGGTCTCAAGTTGGGCCCTCAAGTTGGAGAGACCATGCACTAAAAATGAAAGAGTAAACTTTTATTTTATTCATTTAATTTTATTGTTTCATTGCGTTTGAATTTTAATTCATCATTCATTCTTAGAAGACTATTTTGTATGGCATTTGTATATGTTTATATAATTATTAATTAATACGATATCTACCATTAAAATTTAAGTTTATATATATATATATATATATATATATATTGGTGTTGTTAGTTTTAAACTCTAGGGCTAATGCTTCCATTCATTAAAAAATTAATTTGATTAACTTTCAAATTCAAAGCATAGTTGTTATAAAAATCTTTTGTTTCCCATTTGTATATGTGTATATAATTATTAAGGTTGAAAATATCTACCATTAGGATTATTTAAGGTTTTAAGTTTAAGGATTTAATGAAATGTGTGTTGATTTATTTAAGTTGTGTTTTCAAGTTAAGCTACAACTATTTTGAACATGACATCATCTTTAACATCAACAATATGATATTCGTTTTATTATTAATTTTATTGTTTTGTTCTTAATACATGCAAATCGATCTCCTTGGATGATTTAACATAATCATCAAATTCCACTAAGAATGTTCCATGTTTGACATATGGATTTTGCATTTTGGTTTCCCATAGATAGTGTGGATTTAAGGTCATAATGTGAATATTACATTTTGTCACCCACATCTAGTGTGCATGTTTAAATTATCATGCAGATATTGGATTGTTTTATACCATAGATAATGTGGATTTAAGGTCATAATGTGAATATTGCATTTTCCCACCCACATATAATGTGAATTTTTAAATTATCATGCAAGTATTGCATTTTTTTTCTCCCATAGATAATGTGAATCTAAGGTCATAATGTGGGTAATACATAATGCCACCCACATATAATGTGCATTTTAAATTTGTCATGTAAGTATTGCCTTTTCTTCTCCGATAGATAGTGTAATTTGGTGACCATCATGTGGGTATTGCATTTAAAGTGTCAAAAGATAATATGGATTAAAAATAGATTTGTAAGTATCATAGTTTCAGATTTACAATTATCGCCATAGACCGTATCATATATTTTCCATACTTAACATATAAGATGTTGTGTGTATGATTATATAAGGTTTAGATGAGGGATACAAATCAAGCACTTGGAGCATGTACATTTCACATTAATATGGAATTTATGACATTTAACATGTAATTAAAAGTATTACAAGTATAGGTCTTTGGATATTGACATCAATTTACCATCTTCTTTTGTACAATCAATTCAAATTTAGTTTCAAACATGGGTCACGTTTCAAAATTTCAATGTATTGAGATTCAAAACCCAAGGAGGTCACCCTTCAACAACATGGGCTTTGTTTGGACAAAGAATGTTTGACATGGAAGGGCACATATAATCAAAGTTGAACATGTATACATCCCACATGCACGCGTTTCAAAAAATTTAAATGGTGAATGAAGCCGTGAAAATTTCCCAATGGAGTGTAACAATTTATAAATGAGTACCCCCAGAAGCAAATGTTAAAATGCCAAGAATCCAAAACCGCGTCCTTGGCCATATTATGTATGATGCTCTATTATTCACCCTTGTTATGTAATTTTAAAAAAAAATCTTTTATCCTACCCAACCCTAGGTAGGGTATGCATGTGGGGGTATGGATCAAAAGACAATCATGGAGACCCAAACTACCATTAATCCTTATGCAAGGTTGTTTAACTCAATTTTCAATAAGGCAATTACATACACATGACCTAAAGTGGTAGAGATAATCTTCTACCATTGACCATGCACATGGGCCAATGGTGAGCCCACATGTGCCAAACATGGCCTTGATTCCATTATGTGACCATCATTTTTTGCCCCACGACTATCAAAACCCTCAAGGACCATATTTGGGTTAAATTGGGTTCAGGCTACATTATCATGCAAATATATGACAAACATAAGGCAAAATGGTGAATTAAAATTAATGTAGGAAAAGTGATGACAAGAAGCAATTTCATTAGGTAACAAGACATTACTTATTTGGATCACAAACACAAAAGGACTTGGCATTTACACAAAAATTCTTCCACTTCCATTTGCACATGGGCATTTAATCATTCGGATAATGTGTTTTATTTTCAAGATGTGAATGAAGTTAATAGGATTCATATCCCATCACAAAAAAGAAATCTTGTCCTTTCCACTACCCAAATTCACTAATATGCAACGTATATGATTTTGATAAAAAAAATTAATTGATTAGGACTTTTTTAGTGAAATAAATTTTTAGTCGTTTCAAATAATCACATGTTGCACCAGATAGTTTTTCATTTTAAAATCATGATATGGATATATGATATCCTAATTTAATATGACATGGAATAAAGCACCATGTCATCATATAATTTTTTATGAATTTTTCAAATTAAAAAAAAATTTGGATCATGGAGTCATGGATTGTATTTGTTCATGGCATGTTGCAACAAAATTACATGTCGTGAATTTATTTATTTATTTTTCCATTTTTGTCAAAAAACTTTAATGCCATTCACCATGATAGACATGTTCCTATATTGCATTTATACAAAATGCATTGATACACACATTCATCAAGGTTTGAACCCATGATGTCATGGAGGTGTATCAAGGTTTTAACCACCAAACCACTTTAAAACATTATTAATGAAGAAAAAAAATAATTTTATTATGTTTAGCATGGAATTATTTAAGAAATTCAAACTTTAACATACAAGTTTTTTTTCAAAATTTATTCAAATGCTACAATTGAATCTTGAAAATTATTCAATAATGTCTTAAATTTTTTTATTATAATTGATAAATTTAAAATTTAAAATTTTTAAAAATAAATTAAAATAACATGTCATGAATAAATATACAAATGTCATTTTGTTTAAATTGATTTACACTATTTGTGAATACAAAAATAATTCATTCATTAAATCTTTAACAATGTTATTTCCATAATGTAAAATGTGTCCAATTTTTGAAAAATTGCAAGTTTTTATTTTCCCTAATATGATTAGGCACAAAGTTTTTTATTTATATTTATGGTGTTGTTAAAATAACAATCATTCATAAGAAGATTTAGCCATATTTGGTTATAGACAAATGAAGTTGGAAACTTATTTAAATTATATGGTTACCTAATATAATTTATTGTAAAAAATTGACAACATATATTTTAAATTTAACAAATTTGGATTTTTTTCTTTCAAAAAAAATCTTTGGTTGATGTTTTCACTTCTTTAAATTGGCAATAATTAACCACGAGAAGAAAATTTAGATAAGAAATCAATATAACTATTTAATCTCAATACCATATTTGTTTAACAACATGAATCATAAACTAAAACAAATGATTAATCCACAACTTTGAAAAAATATATATATAATATTATTTTTAAAGGATGTAAGAATATATTTTACTTTTGGTTTTTTTGTAGAATTAAAAGTAATAGAATTTGGTGAAATTTTGGCATTAAATATGCCCCACCCCCTTCTCCAACGACTAGCACATTTTATTGGTTTAGCAATTCTTTTTCACAAAAAAACTGGAAACAATTTTGCAAATTCAAGGAAAAATGTAAAGAACAAAAAACTCCTAAAGAATAAAAATTTAAAAATAATTTAAATAATTTCAACCTTAAACACATAAACAATTCAAACATCAATTTTTTAAAAACAAATTTTAAGTTCAATGTTTAAAATCACTATAATACTTATCCTTCTTCTTTTTTGAAAACATTAGAATAATTATTAGTGATGTAACTAAATATTTTCTTGGGTGGTGAATTTCCATCATTTTGTAAACATCAAAAAAGTCCATCAATATCAAAAAAATATTTTAAAGTAAGAAACCAAAAATTTCAAGTTTTAAATTTGTAATGATATAATTCTGCGATGGGTTCTAGGACTTGAGCCAAAATATTAAAATATTTTACAAATTTATACATCCATATACATAGTCTATAACCAAAACATGGTTAAATATTGTTGTGGATGATTTTGAAGAACACCACAAATTTGAAAAAAAGATTCAAAAAATTCATTGATGTAATTATATGACCACCATTTATAATTCATTCAATTATTTTTTTTAAAATAAAAATTTAAAATTCACCTCTAAATATTTCAAAATAAACTTGTGACAAAACAAGCCCTCAAATTTTGATAAATAATCTTTAAAATAAAAATAACAAGTAAAAAAATCAATAATCTATAATTAAAATAATTTTAAATTTTAAAAATAATTTTAATAATCATCATCATTCAAAGAAATTTTATTTTTTAAATTTTTTAAAATAATATTAAAAAATTAACATTGATCATACACCAAAAGGCAAAAATGGAAAACAAATTAAGGATTATTCCTAAAGGTTTTTGGTGTGGCATCATGAAGGTTCATAATAAAAAACTTTTCCATGATGCCTAAACCAAACCAAGGAAAAACATACATTTTAATTTACATAAATGTACAAGAATTTAATATATGAAAAAATTATATTTTAAAAGTCCACATGCATCCTAAACTTTGCATGCATGAACATTTGACCAATCACTAACCCATTCAAATGTAAATGTGATATCTACTTAGTTTTTATACATCCATTTAAAAAATTTATGGTGGGTGCAAAATACAACTCGTAAGTAATTAGTTGTAACACATTCAATGATTCTACTCATATGCAAATGTTGATAATTCAAAAGATGTGAAAATTTTCACTAACCCATTCAAATATAAATGTGAAACATTAAATTGTTATGTGTGTTTCAATATATACTAGTAAGTGCAATATGCAACATTTGAATAGTGATTTCAATAAGTTCAAAGTATATGATTTAATTCATGTAAAAATGTTGATAGTTCCAAAAATGTGAAAAAATTCACTAAACCATTTAAATATAATTATAAAACATTGAATTGCATGTGTTTTAATATATTTTGATAAATCAAAATGCAACTTGTGAATATCGATTTTAACATATTAAAAATGAGTGGTTCAATTCATGTACACATGTTGATAATTCAAAAGATGTGAAAAATTTCATTAGTTCATTTCAATATAAATGTGGGCTATTAAATTACTACATGTGTTTTATTAAATTATGGTAAGATTTGTAAAATGCAATTCATCAGTAATGGTTTGAACATGTTAAAAATTGATGGTTCAATTCATGTACCATGTTGATAGTTGAAAAATTGTTGAAAAAATCACATACCCGTTATAATGCATTGTTTAAATAAAGTTAAAAGTTATTTCAATTTCCACATCAATAATTTGAATTTTTTTTCAAAAGGTTCAAATTATACTCATAAGTGAACAACATAGTGAATGTAATATTTATGAACAATATTGACCATTAATTAATGCAATAAGCCCTTTGCAAACGTAAATGGCCACATGTATTTGAAATATAATCAAATCAAACAATAGTCGCAATATGTGGGGGTGGTAAAGGACAAGATTTTTTCTTGCCCATTCATAATAGGGATATAAACCCCATGTCAATTGTAATCCATGGTTTCATTAAGTGATAATGGGGTAGTTCCAATGGATGCCACCTTTGGCACCAATGGTGTGAAATTTCATTTGTTCACATTGATGGTGTTTGATGCACATCACATTGAAGTGTTAATCACATGGATCATTACAAGTCACCAAACATGCAATGATTCAGTGGAGCTACTCCTTTGAAAAAAAAACTTCAAGGGAAATTATTTAGGTGGAAACTTTTATGTTTCATCTTTGATGATGTATCATAAGAATTATGAGCATTATATTGAATTTTGCTTTCATTTCACCTTTTTTTAGTTGTTATCTACATGCAACCATTTCAAAACCTCATCCCACATTCTCTATATGTAGATAATCTTGTTAATTGAAATACTAATAAATTGTTATTTTATGTATGGTTAGTAGGATGGTGTGGCGCAAGGATCAAATGCCTATTTACTTTTGTGCATGACATGTTTTGAAGGTTTGGCATTTACATTTGATGGAAAAAATCAAACACAATGGGGTGCATCATGTAACATTTGACAACCTTCACTCTTCATGTACATGCCCATTGAATTGGGTGAAAGCATTCAAACCTTCACAAACCATGAGAGAAATAAAGTCATTGAAAGCTTGACCTAACATTTGTTTGGTGATTCATGCACTTAGCACTTTTGGACCTATTATTTTCAGCTTTGTATGTGATTTAACTTTCAATCCATTATTGTTGTTCCACCATGTTGTGTGTATCGCAAAATATCCATTCCAATGATCTAAGCAATCCCATGTGGGGATAATGTATCTTGTCATAGATTTGTGGATGGTGACTCTTTGACAAGTGCCACATTCGAACCAAGACACATAAGAATTCATTGGATATTACCTTAGGGCATTTAAATGTTGGTTTCCCTTAAAGACAACGAAGCTTCAAAATTGACAAATTGATTGGTTAATGTGAAGATTCACAATAATAATTAAAAATATTTATTACATGCACATGGCTGAAATGAAGAAACATAAGTTTATTAAAAACAAAGTTGTGGAACACATTGTGAAAACAAATGTTAAAAATGCCACATTGATCCCTCACACCCATGTCACCCAATTACCTATGAAATAGATGATTTGAACGGAACTAAACATGCATGGATGGTACAAAGCCAATAACATCCAAATATGACATACAAGGTCCCATTTCCTTTCACCAAATGTGTTTGTTGCACATGTGAATGGGTGTTGCATGGAAATTTGTACAAACATCAAGTTGTTCTTCTTACATATATTGATTTCATTAAAAATTATATTATTCAATATTGTGGGACATGGTATGGATCTGATCATGAAGGTTTTGTTGCCATCTTTGTGAACCTTACCCATTTGCACATTTATGACAATGAATTTGATGAAGATGAGGTTAATGAAGAATGTTTCGAAGATGGATTATTGACATGTGTGGGCTTATGACACCAACGATACTTCCCCTAATGTCAAAGAATAAAAGGATCATAATCAACTTTCAAATTCCTTTGCCCCCACATAAAAAACAATTATTCAAATGGACAACATAATGCAAGAAATAATCAATGAAGTCAAAGAAGGTGGAGTTCAATTCATAGACCATGCCAAATCATTGTTGGGTGTGGCTGCAACAAATGTACAAGGTATTCACCTTTCCAAGGGAAACAAAGTCATGCATCCTTGCATGGTGTTTCATTACATCAATGATGGATTTGGCAATTTAATGTGTTGGATGAAAGATTGACATGAGGTGATGTTAGAACATGGCAATATCTATTAAAAAAAAGTTCATGAATAAAAAAGATAAGACAAAACCACTTGTATTTATCCCCCATATTAAATTTTCATTACTTAAATGTGCATGATGTTACAATAATGTCAAAAAATGCAATTATTTTTGTTTTAATGCTTTTATTTTATATTAATCAGCATCTAAGGTTCGAATGTTAAAGCTTCATTCACCATTTGAGTTCTAATTACTAAGGCAATATTGCACATATTATTTAGAATTGCCAAACATGAACATATTGCTCCAATGTCATATAAAGGTGGATATTGCATACTTACATCATTTCCAACTAATCTACCACTTTATATGTTGTAAATATTGCAAATTAGTTGTTTAATAATCACCAATTGAAAATGCATGTAATGCTTACCCATCTTGTCTTTTATGGCATTTAAGGTCTTGCATGTAGATTTTGCAAAGGATTAAGGTATAATATAATTAAAGGCTTAAATGCACCAATATAAGTATTGCATATAATTCACAACTTTCGTGGGTCAAAATAATTTTTTAATATGTTAAATGAGGGTACTATTAATTCCCCACTCCTTTTAATGGGGTTTTTTTACCACTTGATGTGGATATTGTCCTATCCTTTGTCATCACAATGATGATTTGTTTTGATGGATGTAAGTTATGCAATGTGGGTTTACATTGGGAGTTTCAATTTTAGGTTTGACAAATGTAATCATGTTCATAGTGAAAAAAATGCATTTATATCAAAAGGTAATGCATTATAAAATGTAAGATATGATTTTAGGTTGAAAATGTGAATATTGTTTTTTTGACATTCATAACAAATGATTACAAATGGTTATTGCAATATGACATACTTAACTTTATAATGAGGGTATTTTTTCCCCTTTGTTTTCTTGCCATAACATTGAATATTTCAATAAATGTGTTATTGTGTCAAATTAACAATCACCCATGTTATAATGAAATTTAATACTTATTGAATTATACATACACCTCCATGTTACAATTGAAAACAAAAACATAAATAAAGTTCAAATCCAAAATATAGGTTATTATTTGTTTGTTGACATTAAATTCTAAAATATTAATATAATTTAATATTGAAATGTCTCAAATAATGTATATTGAAATTAAAGATATTGATTTTGATTAATTAATTATTTGTATAAAATTTAATTCAACATTATAATATAATTAGGACTTAGGGTTGAGGATTTAATTTTGTATATAATGGTTTTGAATCAATTTCAAATGTAAATTTAAATTTTTGTTTAATTTTGAATAAAATGCCTAATTTGTTTTCTAATTTTTAAAATATTTTTATTAATGTGAAAAAATTCAAATTGCAATTCAATGATATTTTAGTAAATTGAATCAAAATTAATATAATGCATATGGATGAAAACATGAAAAAAGGAGCCACAAAGTTTGTGGAAAATCCTTAAAAATTATTTTTTGAATTTTTGAAAAATCACCGTGGGAACACTATATATCAAATGATTTGTTTAGTTTTGAAATAAATTCTTATACTTTCAAAAATGTAACTACAAAAATTTCATGAAAATTCACCATGTTTCACGAATCATTTTAGGTGCTTAATTCAAGAAAACATGTGGAAATGTGGTTTTTTGTTTCAAAAGTATTTTTTCCTCATCAAATGTTCACCAAACTATTTCAAAAATTTTGTGAACTTTAATATGTTCCATAAGAAGGGATCCATGCTTTCAAAAAATTCAAAATAAAAATAAAAATACATATGTCTTTTTAGATTTTGATATCGAAAATCCTTAAGCATTATTATAGTTTTGAACTTGTAATCATGGTTCAAAAATAAGTGATAGATTTAATTATAATGTAAGGTTTGATGAAAAAAATTTGAGTTTTTATCATGTCATATGTCATATTTGGCTTCAAATTTGATATTCAATTTGAAAAAACTGTGTGAAAAATGCATCATAAACCAATAGAAAAATACCATGTGAAAAATGTAGTCCTTGGAAAGGATTTAAACCTTGGCTCAACTAGTTCATTTTTTCATGATTTCACCCATATGCAACATTTGTTCAAAAAACTTTTGTGGTAGAAGTTCACCACTTTACAACATGGTCAAGGGAACTATTTGGAAATTTTCCAAATAAATTGCCACATTTTGACAAAGAAAATTATGAAATTATTAACCTTTCTTCATCTGAAATTTCCCTATTTATCTAATAAGTCTTAATGTTTGGTCAACATGTAATAGAATCCCTATATTTTTTACTTGTCTATTTGTCTTGTAATTAGATTTGGTTAAATCTTCTTATAATTGATCACCACTTTTGGTGCAACATGAAAAAATTAAGAAAAAAAAACTTAGGGTTAATTTGAAGAATTTTTGAATGTAAAGTTTATTATTATTATTATTTGCATTAGTAGTATTATTTATATTTTTAATACAAGACTTCATTTTTTTTATGGTTAATAGGTTTTGTTCTATAATAGTTCACAATATGTTTAAATACTATCATTTATGATATAAATATAATATATTATAAAGCCTTTTAATTTTCTATTTATAGTTTTATTTTAGATATTGTATTTGGTCCATTAGATGTAGGTATTGTGTTTTGTGGAAAATATGACTATAAGTAATTTTAGATGATGAGGGAACAAATTCTACAATATGTGCATAATCAAAACCTATTAAATTAAAGGGGGCTTTTGGTGAGGTTACACAACAGGTTAGATGTAAGTATTGGAACATGGGGTTGAAAAAAAAAAGGGGGCGTGCCCATAGTTGATGTTTGCACCTAAAGATGAAGGTATTGTTAATTGATTTTGTTTTAATTTAACCCATTTGTGGTGGATTGAACATGGCATGCATTTGGAATATGACATCAAGTGAAAGGCAAGGTATTACAAATTAGGATTGCACCAAATGAAAATGAAATAAAGTTACAAAATTTTATATAAAGTGAACACAATACAAAATGTTATTAAAATACAGAAAAATCCCACCACAAATTAGGCTATAATGACTTAACATTATCCTCTAAGTTGCATTTTAGCTTATGGAAGAATCATAAAAAATGCCCATGTTTTTTCAATAAATTTGCACAACTTTTACAACCTTTGCCGCATGGTGGTGATTGAAAGGATGTTATGAAATGCTAATTAGATTACATCCACTACAAAGCCTTTTTTGTGGTATCTCAAAGCTTAGTGACCAAAAGAAAAATAATGTCATAATTCAAATGCATGATGGAATTAAAAAAAAAAGAAAGTTAAGTGATTACAAATTTACTAGCCATGAATAATTTTAGATTCATGATACTTGGACATGGATTGCATTTCTTGCTTTCAATTTGACATCATGGATTTGAAGTTCCAATTATGGGCATCCCATGTGAGTTTAAAACGCTTTACATAACCAACTTTGCTTATTTGAATTATTTTGACAAGATCATCATCCTTTTTAATCCATGAAAAGGTGGGATGTGGGATAAACCCCACCCCACATGGGTATGCCAATGATGCGTAGCAATTTATTAGAAGCTAAGTTGACCAATATAAGGTTGTCAAGTTTTCTTGAAATGTTGTGCTTCAATTTCAATTCAATCCCATTTAATTTCAACTTTCTTTTTTGTTCAATCAATTGCTTCCTTTTCATGAAGGGTTTGTTTGTGGGTTGCTCAAAATGTGAACATTCATGGCTTAGTTGTTTTGTCACCTTGGCTACCCAAAACAAATAAAAGGATAACCAAATTTATTTGCTTTCATGTGAAGCCCATGTTTGTTATGCATATGTTGATAAATCAACCACTTAGCCACATAACTATTGGTGCATCCATTGATCTTACACATGCACCTTGACATTTCATGTGCCCAATTCACATCTTCCATTGCATCTTTTGCAAAGACTTCTCTATGATCACCTTCATGAGAAGCCACCTTAGGCCCTACAAGTAATCACAACCAAATAACCATAAAATCAATTTGGGTATTACACCAAAAGATGAAAGATGCATTGATATAAGATAAGTGTATTGCAATTAGATTAGGTGATAAATGTTAAACATAATGAAGGTATTATAAAAAAAACTTTAACCCTAAACCCATGATACATATTTGCATTGGGGTATTACTTAATATCATGTGAAAGAAACACCATTCTAAACATATATGTATTGCTTAGAAAAAATTGGGCAAAAAAATCATTCACCCCCCATTTTCAAATCAAAAGTGAGGATGGGATGAAATTTATAAAAATTACTTTCAAAAGTTAGTGTATGTATGATGATTCTTTGTTTGACAATTCTTTGAACATTTCTTCTTATTTGTTCTTCATTCTTCATTTACCTTAGATGATTAACAAATGTTGATTCATTAATTCACCCATGTTCCATGCAATACAACATTTGAAAAAATCCTAGCTTACAAAACAAGAGGCAAAAATAAACATAAAAAAATGGATGGGTTCATTAAGTATTTCATAAAATGATTCATCCTCATCATCATCACTGCTTTCAAAAGCTACTAGCTTCTATACAAGGGAAACTAGTTTGACTAGTGCTTTGACCCCAAGCTTCATCACTTATTTTGGTGGCCACATAATACCACAACTAGTTATGCAAATAAGTTGACAAATTAACATAAATTAAGTAGCTTATGAAGTTGAACTTGTGTAGATAAAAGAAACAAAGGAAGACCTAGTAAAAAACAATAAAAAATATTTCAACCACATGTATCACCTTTTTTTTATTTGACTCTTCATACAATTCTTCAACATGGGGAGGGGGAACAACCCTCTTCTTTGCTTTAGACTTCTTGGGAGGAAGCATTGCCACAACCTTTCCAAGGTTCTTTTGCCTAAAGTAACCACATTAAGTGATTGTCATGAAACAAATAATTACTTTTCATCCAATGAAGAAGGATGTAATTAGTTGAAAATAATTAAATAAACCATTTCTAAATCTATTACTTGTGATATTTCTTGATCAAAGAACATGTCAATGTCCCACGTGATAACCCATTTTTCAATAGCGGAGACATTGTAAACTTGATTTCATTGACAAAATTACAAAGATTCAATTTCACCACAAAATTACAAAGGCTCTAACATGATGAATAGAAGAGATCTTTACATATCTATATTTAAAATGGGAAATATTCTCATCTTTGAATAGAAAATGGGCTTGAATCATCTTGACAATGAAATTGCATAAGGGTGTGTCCATTGAGCAATAGGGCAACAATACAAGACCAGAGGACCTTCATTGGGGCCCAAGATGTGATACTTAGTGAAGATCCTTTATATTCTAAAATGACAAAAGACAAAAAAAAAAAAAAAAACCAAAAAAAAAAAAAAAAACCAAAATTTTTATACAAAAATAAAAAAAAAACAAAAAAAAAAACCAAAAA
>Ga0116231_10009127_pt1 | contig 16942 bp, 9 predicted proteins | sample S1TSphgellanicum_2_FD_89695 | JGI IMG/M metagenome (GOLD analysis project Ga0116231, IMG submission 89695) | Host-associated microbial communities from peat moss isolated from Minnesota, USA - S1T2_Fd - Sphagnum magellanicum MG | ecosystem: Host-associated > Plants > Peat moss > Unclassified...
CAAAGTTTGTACATGTTGAAGATTTTCTGTGCTTTTTTTATTTTTTTTATTTTTATTATTTTTATTATTATTTTTATTTTTTTTTATTTTTTTTTTTTTTTGAAAATTGGGATTTATTATTAATTTTAAAAAAAATTTTTTTTTTTTTTTTTTTTTTGGGGTGTCTTTGGAGTCCTTATTTCTGATGTTATTATCTTCTATTTTGTCCTTTCGTTGTACTTTTGGACTTGTGAGAAAACTACATTCATTGCCAGCTTTGGGTCTTGTTCTCTTCTTATTTTGTTGAACCCTTTCTTTTATTGGATTCTTCCATCTCTATTTGAGACTTGAATTTGATAGGTGGACTATCAGGAGACCTAAGCTGTCACTCTGATCAACTCAGCCTCTAGTATCCAAAGTTTAGACCAGTGTTGTGCGTGTAAATGGTTTGGGACTTACGTACACTCCGTGTGTAAGTGTAAATCCCATAATGAAATTTATTTACACTCCAATGCAAGTGTAAATGTTTTGGCCGGTTACTCAGGTGCATTCTGTTATCGGAGCTCAAATCAAAATTGAGTCTCATTTCTAGAACTAGATGCAAATCAGATCCAGATAAGGGATCCTAGCTATGGAACCAGATCGGAACCACCCCCAGTTATGGCATTGTAGGTAAGCAGACCCAGTGTATGGTTTTAGAACTGGAACCAAATTGAGATTATTTTAAAAATCTGGTTCTGGATTTAGGGTTTGATGAGTTTTTTGTTTTTTTCAAAACCCTGAATTTTAAAATTATTTTTTTTGAGAAAGCTTAAGCTTCTGTGTGATTTATTTACTTTTTTTTTGTTTCTTGTTTTTTCAAGCTTTTGTGTTCCAAAAAAAAAGGATGTGAGTTCTCAAATTGAGGCGGTTCAAATTTTGTTCTAAAATTTCATGCTCAAGAAACAAAACTAGATGCCATTGAAGCTTGATTTCAAGTTTCAAGTTTTTTTCTGGGGCCCCTCTTCATGCTCTTGACATCGAGTAGTTAACATTACACACTTGACACAATTCTTTTTTCTTTGGAATACAAGTTCAATTTTTTAAAATGATTTGTTTATTCTTCACTTTGATATTTTTGGTTGTTGGAACAGAAACCAAAGGTTACTAAAAAAATCAGGGATTATTTAATTAAAAACCAAAACCAATCTAACTTGAAACTTTTTTAAAAATCAGAATCAAAATCAGAACCAAATTTACCCTAATTTGAAAACCAAAACTGAAACCAAGTCTCATATTTAAAATAAAAAGGAATCAGAATTGATCCTTTCAAAAATGTTAGGACCTGGAACTGAAGGTCCCCCCTAGAACCAAGAAATCAACCACCACTGGTTTAGACACAAATAGACTTCAAGAGGGTAAAAGGTTGCCTATTAGAGAATCTCGGTGTTTTTTTTTTCACTTTTGTGAGGTACGCACATTGGCAACCATCCACATGAGGATCTAGCCAGATTTGACTACAGGTGAACCCAGTTCAAAAACCTTGCTTTTTTGGCAATTTTTTTCCAAAATTTTCCTCAAAAAAGGCATTTGAAGGGGTTCCAGCCCCATCTTTTTTTCTCTTGTTTTGGCAAACCCAAAGCTCTGCTAGGCTAGGGATGGATTGGAGTGACAACTTTTAGTTAGCATATAATTTCTACCAGGATTTTAGTTGTTTTACACACACTTTTTTTCGTTTATTGGAAGGGTAGATTTGATTATGTGGGAATCTATCTATGAAGGAAGGTAGTTTGTTTTGTTTTGTTTTGTAGTTATGAGATCCACCAAACCGGGATGCTTCAAATCATATTTTTGGTGTCATTAGAAAGCTCTCGACAAAAAGGGGTGCATGGGCTTTGTTCCATGGTGTTTGGACGTGCAGTGCAAAAGTTCTTGAATATTGAATATTTTTTCACTGAAAATTAAATTAAATTGTAACTGAAAATTTTGGAGGAATTGGAATGTGCCTATGGTGTTGTTGGAAAGAACTTGATGAGAAAGATTTAATGGAATTTATTTGGTAAGATTTGGATTCAGAATGTGGCAGATATTGAGCTTGGTGCCAGCCCGGGATCTTTGAGCTAGTTAGGATTTGGCAATGATCACATATGATCTAACGATTTTCTTCTTTGAAATTTGAAAATGCAAATCCAGTGTTGTGGCAAGTTGCAACCTAGTCAAGAAAAATAGTGCCTAATCAGTGTTATTTATTTATTTTCCCAATTCTGTGATGTAACCCAGGTGGTGATCATCCTTAAGCCAATTTTGTCAAATCTGGCTATCAACAAAATATGAAAGCAAGCAATTCAAATGATCTCATATTTTTTGGCTACCTACTTGAACCATGTATAAAAATTTGACAATTTTTTCTTTTAAATTAATTTTTAAAAATGTTGATCCCTACTTCCTCCCCCCAAAAATCATTGAATTTACGACAAGAAGTCAAAAAAATTAGCAACACACAAAAAAGAGGCTGCTCCTAATGTTCAATTTTGAGTACTGATACCGCGATTCACAATTGGTTCTACAAGTCTTGCTATTGTTCACGGCTCTCTCAATGCTGAAAATAACAAAGAAAATTGATCATTGATGTCTACCTTTGTAGAATTGCCTCAAATGCAACTTGAGGCAATTGTAATTTTCCAAAGAGGCTTGTTGGTTTCCTCTCGCAGTACTAGCTTAAGTCTAAGTGCATATTAGCATAAAAATTACATGACCAAAATGACAATATAAGGATTTTAGAAGATAGTAAAATCCCCAAGCCTAGGTCATATGGTCTCTTAGTCTGCAGTGCATAAAATCGCATTTTTGAGTTGTTGAACATTGTTGTATAACCATCTCAAATGCCCTTTCCCCAGGGAGTAACATCATGTGCAGGGCTTTTTTTTTCAATTTTGTGATGTAGCTGAAGAGGCAATCATTCATAACACAATTTAACCAGATTTGGTGACAAGAAAATATGAAAATAAAAATAATTAATTCCTTTTTATATTTTTGGCTACCTGCTGCAACTTAGGATAGAATCCGGCGATTTTCTTAAAGTTTGATTTTTTTCTTTAAAAAAAAATTGAAGACTAAAATACATAAAAAACACTAATATTATGTCAATTTGAAAACCAAAAAAATCGCCATTTGACTAAATTTTGCGGAAAGAAAAAACCCAGTCACATATGCTGAGCAAGCTATAAAGGGCAGAGCCCAAGTTTGAGTCACCTCATGTGAGATAACTCCCACAAGAGAGTACCTCCCCCTACATAAAGAAAATAATGAAGCCTTTAAGCTCAAGAGTCTTTATATAATAGGAATTCCCATAGGGCTTTGTCATTTCTAGTGTAATGGAATTGGATGCTTAAGATAGTCTTCGCATCCGGTTGCTAATCAGCCTTAATCTGTAATCGCACCTAATGCTAACTCAATGTTGGCTGAATGTTAGGAGAGGTGCACATTTTGAAAGATTCATATCAAAAAAATTAATTAACATCATATTCTTAAGAAAATGTTAAGGTATTGTTAAGTTGGTGTTACCTACCACCAAATCTAAAATAAAATGAATTTTAACATAAAAGTTTAATCTTAAGTAGCGGCCTTGAAAATGAGCTCACAAGTCCATGGTAAGATACCACCATCTTTTTTTCAATGTGTCTTACAATTCCTTTCTAGTTCTTCTCCTATTCACTCTTCACATTCCCTTCCATTCTACCTTCTACCCGGTCTTTGCTTTCTTCCCTCTCTTCCTCTTCTCTATTTGCTACACACTTCTTCTGTCGGTCTTGTTCAAATTCTAAAAGAATTATAGTGTTCAAGATTATTCTAAAATTTTACAGCTACCAAACAAAATGTGAAGAAGGGGAAAGCTTTGGAATTTTGCAGCTAAAAATAATAATGAAGACAAAGAAAAGTGGAACACTCAATTGATGACGGTGGGTGAAGCTCTCAATGGCAGACATGTAGTGGAGTAGTGAAATGTGCATAACAAAGAGAACACCATTTTCAGCTATGGGTACAAAAGAAGAACTTACAAAACAAGGAGGACATTAACTTAACACTAAGACTAACCTAAACAGTGTGAATCAAATTTATTTTGTTAGTTAACATTAGGGTTAATGTTAACTAACATTATGCTTTCAAATTTTAATTTAGTGTTAGGTGCTAAAATTAGGTGTGATTGCAACTTTAGTCTCTATCAATTGACCTTCAAAAACCTAAATTTTGTTTATTCTTATTTTAATTTTTATTTAAAGCTTTAATTATAACTTTAGTCCAATCATCTCATCCATGAATGGGACCAAGGTAAAGTGGCTAGTGATTGAACACTTAGTGTATCAGTCACCTCCTTTTCATTCAATTCACTTCCTTTTGTTATGGGTACAGAAATAAAGTCTACAAAACTAGAAGGCACAACCGCAACTTTTAAAATTATTCAAAACAAATGAAAAAATAACACATGTATGTCATTCTAAAGTTTAATGATAAAAAATGAAAAACAAAATCCTTCATATACACATGATAATCCATGAGAATTTACTTTGCCATTTAAAATCAAACAATTATATATTGAGTAATGAATTTTACCTACAATTATAGATTAAGTTTTTTGTAACATCTTAGCATTTTTTTAAAAATGTCTCAAAACACACCCATAACCAATTGCTCAAAATTTAACTAAAATATTTTTCACCTTATTTATTTTCAACTATATGCATGAAAATGTGTTGTTGTTCTTCCATCGCGAAACATATTTAAATATACTGGCAGCTTTTCTTTTTTTTAAAATACTAACTTTTTCCCACACTCCTCTGGCCAAAACAGACTTCAGACATGACACTCACAGAGCATTAACTTCATAGTCAAGCCAAGCTCACCCCCGGCCACAGTGAACCAGCACCCACCAGCACACCATCCACTGGATGCCCCTGTGGATGAACCTCAACTGGGTTAATATTTGGTTTCACCTTGGTAACCAATTCTGTAAGAAGTAGGTTTAATATATAGGTAGATAGGTAGGAAAATAGGTAATTACTAGGTGAGTAAATGATTTATACATAGGCAAGTGGCTGTTTTTGCTACCTACCTATTAACAACCAACAAGTGAGTTGTTGTTGTTGGTAGGTAGGTAGGTAGGTAATAAAAGAACAGCACCGAGCTAACTACCCTAGTTAGCTAGGGAACCGGAACCCAACAGAAAACTGTTTCCTAGCCACTTACCATCCATCCTTCACAGTGCATTGGTGGGTGCTGGTTCACTGTGGCCGTTGTATCTCATCTATCCTTTTGTGCTTGATCCATCCTTTGCACTTTGATCATGGTTTTTTTATGTAGAGGTCTTTTTATTCTGCCTACCTCAGATTTTTTTTTTAAAAAAAAAAATAGTCTACTGGTTTGGGAAATCCCTTTCAATTTGCCAAAATTATTCTAGTTAAATATATAATATTTTTAATTTAAAGAAGGTAAAACTTTAGCCTAATTTTCATGGATGGTCTAATTGCAATTATTGTTTTCAAAAGGAGAAATCTAAATTCTAAAATTTGTGTGATGTAACCGGAGTGGTGATGATCATCCACAGCATGATTTAGCCAAATTTGGTTGCAAATGAGAAATGCAAGTGAAAAAATCTCAAAGGATTGTTCTATATTTCTAGCTACCTACTAGAACCTAATATAAAAAAAATTGGGGATCAACAACCCCAAAAATCACTTTTTCTTTGTTAAATGGTGCAATAGAATTAGGCCTTGACTAATAAAAAAACTTGGATTTGCTTGAGTTTCATATTTGTTTTGTTTCTATTGTTTGTCACTATGAGATCTCTCAAACCGAGCTGCCTCTTGTTGTGCTCTTGGTACCATTGGAAAGCCCTTGATGAGCAGGGGTGCACTGAGTTGGTTTCATACTGTTTTGACCTACAATGGAGAAGTTATTGAATATTGAACAATTTTTTCATTGAGAATTAATTTAAACCAAAAATAAAAACCATAGGGGAATTTCAGTGTGCTTTAGGTATTTTTGGAAACCCCCTCATTGAGTTGGATTTTATGAAGGTGACTTCGAAATCTTTAGACCTAAGGTGTGAGAGAAATTGAATTTTGAGTAATTTTTTTCATTAGAAATTCAACTAAATTACCAAAAAAATGGTTTGTGAAGGAAAAATTAGTTGGATAACCATCTCTGACTTGGCCCACCGGCAAATGCCACACTAGTGATATTGGATATATTGAGTATATTTCTCATACATTCTCATCCGCAAGCATTTTTGTTAGGTCATAGAGGCATTGTATCGGAGGACATGGAGGGAAAAAGTACTTTGTGCACTTAGACATTACGTAGTAAGTACCATGGCAACTTGGGACACACTATTGTATCTTGATGTGAGCTCGGTCATTGCTTTGGCTTTGTGATTAGTGATCATTTATGTATGTACCCCCCATGCTATGTGGTGGTTCACACATTACCACCATAGTACCTTGGCCATTTCAACACATGTTTGTCAAATAATTAATTAATCATGCAAAATTCATTTCAATAAAATAGAATATTCCTAATTATTCACTATTATCCTTCACAATATTTTTTGATTTGAAAGAAATAATTTTTGAAAATTTCGACAATTCTGATAATAATATATATTTGAATTTGAATTTGAAAATTATTTTTTCCATGTTTTTATTCAAGATATAAATTCATTTATTCATTTGGTGTAAAAATTATTTTGAGAAATTGTAAATCTTAGGTATAAGTAATATTTGAGTATTCTAAAGGAAGTATATGTTTCTTAAATTGACAATATACAACCTTGGATTAATCCAAATCTTTTCGGCCACGAGTTTCTAGTTCAATATAAATCTACAATTGTATGACCTTCTGCCCACATGCACAACATAGATCTAAAAGTTTAGAAATCTTTTGTGAAATTTTTGTAACATGATAAATTTCCACTAGATGAATATATAGTACCAAACTCACAAGTAAACTGCATTACCCATCAAGAGGTGTTTACATAACTTCGAGTATCATACAAGGCACCATCCTCACCATAATATACCAGCATTCAGGATGAAGAAAACCTCTTGTCAAGACGAATCCTTGAAATCACTGAAGGGTTATGTGCAACCAGTGAAAATTTGGAAAATAAATAGTACAATTCTTCATAAAGTTGCTTCTCCAGTTAAATCTGGTTCATACAACCAATTGATGCAAGCAAAGGTTTTCCTGACAAGCTTATTCCATTGGCAACCCAAAACTGCTGCATATGCATGATCCTAAGCAGTGTCAATCTCTGAAACCTGAATTCATGATTGATGCTCACAAACCACTTTTGAAAGTGCAGCAGGAAAACAAAAGTTATGCATCAAAGCCCTCCATACACACCTTGACAGCTGATTCAAGTGTCTGAAATTTTCATATTTGGTTGAAACTTCGCAGATCATTGGAACACTATCTTGTTCTGTGTGTCCCAACATTGGAAGATTTGTCCTATTAGTAAGTGGACATATTTCCATCTATCTGCATCACTATTTTGTTCCTGTATACTACCATGTTCCAATAAAGATAAACCAAGCAGTCACTCTCCTGGGAGTAATAAAATTTATACAATACAAATATCAAAACTAAATAAAGAGGCAAGAGAGTCTACGTCTGGAGTTGATATTAATTCTAACTACAAACTGACTCTATAAACTGGGCAGCCCCCAACTCTAAGCTTTGTTTCACTATAATCATCATAAACCATTCGGCAGAAAAGGTATGGAAACCTGCTTTCGATGCCACTAAAGCTTCATCACTGTCTTCTTCACATGCCACAACTATTGTATGGAGTGCATCTTCCTTTCGCATTGCTTCATCCAGGCTTGATAGGATCTGCATTGTTTTGGAATGGTCATTAGGATGATGATTTTTTCAGTGCAAAATCAGGAAAGCAGGGGATGATTGCAGACTCAAGAGCATAACAAAACCAGTGAAATACAGCAGAAGCATACAAGTTGTCAAACCTACTTTCAACAGCAGTTTTCTACTTAAGTAACATTACTTTGTCAGTTTATGTCTTTCTAAAACTGATTAGCAGAGACTAAAGCAATTATACTCTGATGAATATAGACAAATCTCCATACACATGATTAACCAGGACCAGGCAAAAAACTTCTCTTTTAACTTCAGGGATCATCAACAGTTAACATTTCTGCAAGTGACTTTTCTATACATCTTCATGACAGACTTGATCAGCTCCCCACAGTCATCAGAATAGGCCAGTGTAAGCATTAGCCTGCATACCAAGGTTCTGTCATGTTTTGAGACAAAAGCAACTCTGAAACTGGTAATTGGTTTTAAGAACAATCCTTACTCTGGCACCAGCAGCCTGAGCAAGCCTGACAATGGTGGTTAGTGGTGGTTGCACATGCGGTGTGGGATACAAATAGTAGCCCTGCAGCAGTGAGTGTGGTCTTTGTCTAGCTTTCTCCACAACATCCGCCACTCTCACTTTGTATTTTGTCTCAAACTGCTTGTCCCTCAGTAAAAAGGGTCTCTCATCTGACAGGAGCAACAAATAAGAATTGGTCAATGATCCCCACCCAAGATATATCAAAACCTTTGTGTCTGGGTAGTAGTCCTGACTCCTCATGCAGATCATTGCTAGGCTCCACTAGATTTAGCTCCACATTCCAAGTACCTAGCTAGTCCACAAGGTCTTACCCACAAATTGATGTTTTCGGCTGCATGCTTTCAACCAATCTGGAGAAACAATCCAGGCTCTGCAAAATCCAATATCAAAATTTGAGCTTACAGAAGACAAAAGAACAGGCATCAAGTCCTTGGATGAAAGTGATACATTATTATGTCAATGGTACATACATGGTCAAGACTCATTTACCCCGAACAAAGAGCAGTGCAAAAATTGAGGGTCCTCCTCACTTCTCCAGTTACAACATGTGTGCATTGTCGGCCTTCATTTGTAACCTTGCCTCCAAGCTTTTCTACAAACTGTGAACAGAACACATACAATGATCAGAGAATAGTCATGACTAATGTCCAATGGCATACATCTGATTAAAGGTCTTCAGGCTTATCAAGGCTACATTGCTAGGAATGTACACACCTGTGTCAATGCTGCTCGTCGAGTTTCATCTGTCATGTTCATAAACAAAATTATATGCTTGGGGTGATCAGTGCTCGTCACTTCATCCATCTCTGCCAGAAGATTAGGTGCTTGTGAAGATGCTTCCCAGACATCATGTGCGACATCCTCAGCATCACTATATTCAGGTCTATTTTTGGCATCAGCTTGAGTCTCCAGTTGTCTAATCTGTAATTCCTGGTGACCGTTGCTTTGACCACCAGGAGACTCTTCTGATCTTGAGAGGCATTCATCCGCTAAGGATTGTTTACATTCACCTACAACAAAACTTTTTGGGCATGAGAGGGGCTTGCAGATTGACCAGTCATGACCTCTTCTCTGCCTGCTGGACCTTCTCCCAACAGCTTTGAGTGGAGATGAAGATTGTCTACTGCGTTTGTTACCCGCCTTGACATTTTTGCTGTCCTCTTCAAGAATCTCCTGTGCAGTTGGCCTTTGATTCTCCTTTCCACAGGGATCTGCACATCAACCATATAGAAGACAGGTACAGAACTTGAATAAAAAGAAACTAAGATCGTTCCGTAGGTTTCTTGACAGAGTCTTGTCGCATTGACCCTTCAAGTTCCTACAGGAAGCCTCCATCAAATATTACCTCAAGACACTAAATATCAAATCCTTGAAGGAAACTGTGCTTTGACGTTTGAAATCACTGGAGTGTGCTTACCAGATGTTGGAGGATGGGAATTTGCAGAGTCCAGGGCTGCCACATTTGACAAATTTTCACAAAACATCACATTATAAGGCCGTTTCTTCAGAGGAGGCACAAGTGCAGTTCCTATTGTGTTGGCATCTCTCATTGGTTGCTTAGAAGCAATGAAAGCCTTGCCTCTGTTCACCACACCAACAGCTTGTGGAACTTCAAGCATGACATTTGCAGACGTATTCCCATATGTTTCAAGTACTGAGCTTTTCTCGTCAACAGCAACAACAGAATCTGTTTTTGGGAGCTCATTAACTCTGTTGGATTCTGACATTGGCAATGCGGGTTCATTTACCCCTGCAAACTTGAGAGTCCTGGAAGAGGCTGGAGTTTTTACATCTGCTATTCGACTCCCACTTCTTGAAGCCTCACCATCATGTCCTTGAGTGTTGGCCTGTGAACAGATGATACTGGCCTTTGCAGAGTTCTGGATGGAGGATTGAAGATTGGTACATAAGGGCAGATCGACATTAGAACATTTAAGAGGTTTACATGGTCTAGTTGTTGGAGAAAAACCATCAGAGTTCCTCATTACCCAGGGCCCAACATATGTTGCTTCTGATGGAGTTCTTGTTGCTCCTTCCTTAATAGCATGTATCTGTATAGCACCAGCAGATGGAGTTTTCTCTCCTGTGTTTATTTCACAACTTATGTAAGGTGTGCTGCAGTGTGACTGGGTGAATGCAACACGGAGGTGACACACCATCAGGGTTGCACTCCCAGGGAGGGACATGGCTTTGCGAATCTCTGCTTTCAGAGGCAGCTTATGGGGCTTTCCTCGTCCATCAACCTCTGCTACTTTCAAAAATCCCTGAATCCAATTGAGCCCAAATCATCAAACATAATGAGACATAGATAAGTCACCACTCTAGGAGGAATGGCAAACAAAGTAAGATTAGACAATGTGAAAGAAAGTAATCAACAAACACCTGCTTGATCCAGAAGGTCTCTGACTCCTGATCACCCCAACAAAACAAAGTCAACACACCCACATCCATCATCCTCTTCGCAAGCTCCTTAAATAGCACTCCTCCTAAACCCTGCTCCAAAAGAGATACATCACACTACATTTCATGAGCAGAACAAGTCCCAAATGAATGAATGCTGTACAAGAATTACAGATCATTACGAAGTTAAAATTGTCAGGGTATTGCCAAAACTGCAGCACATAACCACAGTCCCAACAGCCCACCGATCAGCAGAAGAGAACTTCACAAACAGTAATTTTGCACAAGCTGGACACTGTGAAAGAGCACAGGAACTGCCATATAGTTACCTGGCGCTGATGGGATTTCTTTACAGCAGCCAATGGAATCTCTGCAAATTGTGTGTCTGGAGGAAGGATTTGATATGTGACTGCACCAACAACCTGCCAAACAGAGAAGCACATGATGGAAAATTAGATTGTTGATGAGCTCATTCACAGATGTCCACAAGGGCACCCCTACAAAAAAAGCAGGACTTGTATGGGTTTACCTCAAGCTCTGTGGCAGTTGTCCCTGACTTCATCAAAAGCAAAGTACAATACTTCCTGCAGAAGAAATGGTTTAGGAGGCATTGTCAATCAACCTATTATACCCCATTCTCCTCCTCATTGATAACAGGTTTCTATGATTACAGATATAATTTCAATCACATTACAAAACCCCTACATGGCATCAACACCAATAGGGCTGTTACGCACCCATTGCTGATGCAATTTCTGAGGAAGTTGGATTCTTTGCCAGTGTTGGCTGCAAAGCTCATAGCTGGGAGCTCTTGATTGTACAACTCCAGTGCATTCTGACCCACCCAAAACCCTCCCTCTCTATCAGAAACAGGGAATGATTGCAGATTTGATAACCCTACCAGATGCCACCAAAGGTCTCATTTACAGTTGCATGTTGGATGGAAAAATTGGCCTTTTGCAAAAATCAAGATCAACCATGCCTCAAGAAGAAGCTTGTCGGCATCATGCAAGCTCTTTGGAGTCAAAAGCTGAAATGATAACTCCCTTGGCAATCTTGAACCTGAAATTGCAGACCCACAAAACACCAAAATCATTCACCAAAAATGCCACATCACCAGAACACCCAACTTACAAAATCAGAGAAGATGAAAGACTACATTGAATTCCAGCAACCACAAACCAGATCCAGGAGAAAAAAGAAGAATGAAATTGGTGAAATAGCTCACAGTTCTGGCACTTGGATTCTGTGAGGGTAGTAGTTATCACACTCTTCACCATTGCATGCTCCTTGGAATTGTTCACTGGGCAGATAGATAAGGACTCAGTTTTTTTCTTTCTGAAGCTCAACTTCAAACATTAGGGCCAAGCGAACTTGCTCTGATCTGGTAAAAGAAAATGAAACCGATAGAGGAGCAAGAAGAGAGCTCAGCACGGAAAGAGAGAGAGAGAGAGAACAGAATTTCATAAGCTTCGACACTATGACGACGGGGTTAACACTCTTGGGAGCTTGCCAGAGATGGTAATGGCTGCAGGCTCACGAACATGAAGGCGTACACCATTGGCCTCATGCTCCAGCTCCACATGAGTTGGTGCTTCCACATTGCAATTACCTGAAAAGCCAAAAAAATCATGCACAAAGTCGTAAAGCAATGGTCGTCTGAGGTGCCCAGAATGTGTTTTTTTTTTAAAAACCAGATGACAAAGCTCACAAAGAAAAGCTATGGAGATTAGAACAAAAGAAAAGAAAATAACAGAAATTCCTATATCAACAATGGTGAGTGGGCAAGGGCGTTTTCCTCCCCTTTCATACTCCCCAAAACCCTAACTGTGACAACTTGCGGCAGATCTTCCCAGTATAAACCCTTATGAACGAATGAATCCAAAGCTGACCTATTGCGCAAGAAGTCGTATTCATCGTCTGCACTTGCTTCCTCTTCCTAGGCGGCACCACCATGATGATGATTGCGTTCTCCCAGCACTCTGGGCACTCCAAATCCCACTTTGAAAAACACCCAAAAAGCCCTTAAGCACACACACAGTGTGTGTGTCTCTCTCTCTTTCCAGGAAGAGTTCAAATTCGCAACAACAACAACAACAACAACCGCCAAGCCTGTGCGATACGATCGATTGTCCCACGCAAACTCCCAATAAGAAGAATGCCCCAAAATACGCAGGAATTGAAGAAAGATCGAGCGCCCTCGAGCGCGAAGCGCAATCTTGTTCCCATTTGAACACGGGAAAATTGGCGGTAATGAAAGATTAGAACCGTCGGGTCTCAGACATATCCCCTCCCCGCACGCGCAGTTATACCCGTCCGTCGAGTACCTACATGTTAGTATGAACGTACGAACAGCTTCCATTACTAAATAATATTATTTTAAGAAATGTTGGAATTTTTTTAAGGAAATAGAGAATCTTTGAAAATATTTTAAAATACTCCATTTTTTGACCTGGATTTTCATCATTTTTATTTTATTTTATTGGAAGCACAACAACAGGCTAACCAACAACCTGTTGCAACCAATGTTGTGTGTGTAAGTGTCAATAGCCATATATAGCCATATATATGACATGTAAATCCAGTGTAAGTATAAATCATTTACACTTACATGTCCAAATTTTTACATATACACTTATCCTGTTGCAGTGTTTTTTTTTTTTAACACTTACACGAAGCTAATGTAAATATTTGTCAAATACACTTACACGGCCCATGTAAATATTTTGGGATGCGCAAGTGTAAATAACAAGCAGTTCATTACGTAATGGTTGTGCCCAATGTTATATGACCCTGATCAATATTTTATTCCAAAGACCAACTCCTTAGGAAGGAAAATAACAAATCTTTAGGAGTATTTTATTTTTCAAAATTGAATATTCAAAATTAATTAATTGTTTGGGATGCATGTGCCAAACCTGTCAAGGTATTACAATATATCGAATGTTTGGAATCTAAAACTTTGAAAACTGAAATGTTTGAATTCCAATGTCTGAATACTAAAAGCTAAAAATTGAAATTTGTATGTGAAATGTTTGGAATTTGAAATTTTGAGAATTAAATTATCTGAATTGAGATGTGTGAAGACTTAAACTTGAAAACTAAAATTTGAAATCTCTATGTAAGCATCTAGATTTTAAATTTTGAAAATTGAAATGTCTGAATTTGGATGTGTAAATATTGAAAATTGAAAACTGAAATTTGAATTTTTTTGTGAAATGTTTGTAAGGAATTTGAAATTTTGAAAACTAAAATGTCTGAATACTGAAAAATAAAAATTGAAATGTCTAAATACTGAAATGTGTGAATATTGAATACCGAATACTAAAAATTGAAATGTCTTAATATTAAATAGTAAAAATTAAAATCTCTGAATATTGAATATTAAAAACTAAAATTTCTGAATACTGAATATTGAAAATTGAAAACTGAAATTTGAAATTTTTTGTGAAATGTTTGTAAGGAATTTGAAAATTTGAAAACTAAAATGTCTGAATACTGAAAATTAAAAATTGAAATGTCTAAATATTGAAAAGTGTGAATATTGAATACTAAAAGTTGAAATGTCTTAATATTACATAGTAAAAACTAAAATCTCTGAATATTGAATATTGAAATTTGAAATGTTTAAATATTGAAAATTAAAATGTTTGAATACTAAAAACTAAACATTTGTGATTTCCGCATTGACCAATGAGTGAGCCCAAATTTTATCCCCAAGTCCAAATCCTACATGAATGCATAGAATCTTCCCTATGGGTAAAGCCAACAAAACCATCACCTATTTTGATCTCCCTTTTCAATGCATCAAGGGATCACTTCTTGTCCACAAGACACATATGTAAACTTACCAACTTAAAAGATCTATTTACAAATTTATAGATTACAGAGAAAAAATCCAAAATAATAGTTTGAAGGTGACCATTATGTTGGTTCTAACAAAACTAAAATGAACACCACATGTACGTGTGCAATTAGTCATTCTTGTATTAGACCAATTGATTTTATTAGATCTTGAAAATGGGTTTAGATAAATATATAATAATCAACTCAAAATATTTGCACAAACAATTCTACAAAAATCTAAGTTTTTGTTACATTTCCAAAAGCAATGAGGAAGACCCAATCATAATGTTTGCTAGTATTCAACATACACTTAAAAATCTATGAAAGAGAAAAAATAACCATTACACAAACAACAAATTCACAACATTTTATGTCTTTAATGTCTACAAGATGTTTCCATAGCCTCTTTTCAATAACTTGCAGCAATCATTAAACCATTTTTTCATTGGATAGTACTAGGTTATAAGATTTTGCATTTTTAGGTTAGAGAAAAAAATTTGCTCGCACTACACCAAAATGTGTCTTAATTCACTCTAGGTTTCATGAGATTTTTAGTGAATTTGGACATTTTTACCATGTTGAAACTAATCAACCCCTAGTGAATAGGGTCTAATTGTTATGAATAGTGAATTAGTTCATTAGTACCTAATGAAACAAAATTATTTTAAAGTGAAATACAAATTTATCAAGCCATTCATTTGTTAGTTAATTAATTAGGCAACATGCAAATCAACGAAATTTAAATTATTTAATATAAAATATTATTAATAATTTCATGATTTTTAGCCTATGAGTTATTAACATGTGTCACTACTTAGGTTAGGTTAAAACTTAACCTAAATACGCAGGCCATGTAATTAAACTAGGCACATAATCTAGGAAATTAAATATAAAAATAATCAATCAACTTACCATGATTCACCACACACACACCACTTATGAGGCTTAACCTTCAGAATGGAGGCAAACACCCCTACTATTGAACCACCCTGCTTGTTATGATAATATGTTACATTGCATTTTATTTATTAAATATTTCATTTTAAACATTACAAAAACATAAACTTTGAAAATTCACATCTTATTGAAATTTTGTCCAAATGAAATAATTCGAATCTACCTTTTTTGAAAATTCAATTGTACATAATGACATTATTTCAATTTGAAAATGTGGAATCATTTCAACAAAAAAAAATTTGAATATCATTATAAAATAACATTTCAATTCCATTCTTTTAGGGGAAAAAATTGTTTAATAAATGGATAATATTTTTGCTAATATAATAATATTACCTATGTTAAATTACTTTCAACTATTATAAGGTTACTTTTCATTAATCTAAAATATTTAACCCTACATTATTTACAACTATTTATGGTTATTATTTTAAAATTTTGTTTCTTTTAATTATTCTAAATTACTTTTAGCTACTTTATGTTACTATTGGTTATTTTAGCCTATTTCACCTTAGGCTATTTTCAGGTATTATAAGTTTTTAAAACTATTATATGCTATGTTTAATTATCGTAAATTATTTCATTTTAGGTTACTTGCAATTATTATAGGTTATTTTAAGTTATTTCATCTTAAGTTATTTTCGACTATGTGAAGTTATTATTAGTTACTTTTGGTTATTGAAGGTTATTTCACCTTATGATATTATTGATAATTTTAGATTATTGTAGGTTATTTCATCTTAAGTTCATTTTGTTTATTATATATTCTTTCACCCTAAATTATTTTTGGCAATTCTAAGAAATTTTAATATATGACTATTGGTGGTTATTATATTGGTGGTTATTGGTTGTTCTTTTGTTAAGGTTATTATTAATTATTAATGGTTATTATATTGGCGGATATTAATGGTTATTAATGATTATTTTATTAATGGTTATTAATGGTTATTCTATTGGTGGTTATTAGTGCATATTCTATTGGTAGATATTGGTGGTTATTAATGGTTATTATATTAGTGACTATTGGTGGCTATTATATTAATGGCTATTGGTGGCTATTATATCAATGGCTATTGGTGGCTATTATATCAATGGCTATTGGTGGCTATTTTATTAATGTTATTGATGGTTATTCTATTAATAGTTATTATAGTTATTCTATTAATTTTTATTGTGGCTATTATATTAATGGTTATTGTGGTTATTATATTAATGGTTATTATGGTTATTATATTAATGGTTATTGTGATTATTATATTAATGGTTATTGTGATTATTATATTAATGGTTATTAATGACTAAATTACCATAGGTTATTGTGGTTATTGGTGGTTACTCTATTAATGGTTATTGTGATTATTATATTAATGG
>Ga0116231_10009128_pt1 | contig 16940 bp, 9 predicted proteins | sample S1TSphgellanicum_2_FD_89695 | JGI IMG/M metagenome (GOLD analysis project Ga0116231, IMG submission 89695) | Host-associated microbial communities from peat moss isolated from Minnesota, USA - S1T2_Fd - Sphagnum magellanicum MG | ecosystem: Host-associated > Plants > Peat moss > Unclassified...
TCATCATATGTGTTTCATTTTGAGTGATTTAAAATGTTATGGGAATGCTACCTCAAGTTTTAGAAATCATCTTTGAAGTGCAAAGGAAAATGAGTAATGAAAAAATAACAAGAAGAGAAATAAGCTTTCCAACTTACAAAACACGTTTTTTTTTCCTTTTTTTTCTCTTTGGACCCCTCCTACTTTCAAAATTCGTAACTTTTTTATTTCTTGTTAATTTTAAACGATTTGAAGTGTTATAAGAGCACCACCTGAAGTTTTACAAATCATCTTTGAACTTTAATAACAACAAAGCAACATACAAGGAATTTTGTTGGTGTTTGGGAATTGGTATTCGTAGCATTTGATGGTTTGTTTTTTTGAGTTCTTGACCCCCTCTACTTTGAGGGGCCATAACTTTTTCAATTTTATTCCGTTTTTAATTATTTTTAATGCTTCAAATGTGCCAATAAGAAGGGTTCAAGTTTGGTTTAGACACCAAAAAAATTGGAACCTTCCCCTTGGATCTAGCCTTCCTTGAGCATTTAAGTGTTATAGTTTCAACTCAATTTGCAACTAATGAACAACTAAAAGATTTAACCCATATGTTTTACTTCAAATCCCATGTTACAAACTATATAAACAAGGTTTGTTTTTTTGTGTTCTCGCATTAAAATACATGTGCCATTTTGGGATGAACTCTTAAAAAATTAAACTAAAGGCAAAACATTTTTTTTAAAAAAATTATTCATGGCTATTCTTTAGTGCACTTAATCTTCTACTTTCCTGCCTATTTACCTACCTAGGTAGGTAAGTAGGTCCTACTTTTCTACTTACTTATGTATGTAGGTATGTAGGTCTTAAGACCTACCAACCTACCTACCTATGGTTATGTATAACCTACCTAGCTAATAAATTTAATTTTTTAATTTTTTCCAAAATATGATCAATGTGGCAATTTTTGACTATGCCATGTGTCACAATCTCGGACCATCATTAACAATCATAATGGATGATGGAGATCAATATTTTGAAAAAAAAAAATTATATCCAAAAATCTTCATAATGCCACATGTTAGATTTTAATAAATGGATGACAATTAATGATGTCAACATGACATTGTGTATGCAGTTATAATGGAGTTGCATAGTAGTTGAAAACAAATTATTGAACATGTGAATTAATTTGAAAAATATCCAATGAATAAAAAACTCTCAAAAGTATTCATTAAACATTGTAATGTGTGTTTTTTAACACTAAAAGGACTTATAAATAAACTTCAAAACTTTTGAAAATTACATATATTTTGAAATCTTTTATATAAACCTTGTCATAATAATATTAAGTTTTTAAAAAAAAATTGGAAGACTTTTTTGGAGACTTTTAAAATAATATCCTAAGGAACATTTCTCCAAAAATAGTCCCAAAAGCATGTAGGTGCAGCTCATGTCATCCTATTTGCACCCACGAACAAATTTTTTTAGGATCCTACTTACCTTCCTACCTAAGCTTATAACCTAGACCCACTTAACTATCTTAAACCTACCTACCCCAATGATATATTAGGAACCTTACTATATAAAAAAATCTTACACTCTCAACACCAAATTAAATTACCACTTCTAAACGTGAAAAATTAATCACATGTTACATTTGTTGTGGCTCCTATTGTGTGATCGCACCCTTGTGGTAAGCTTTTTTGATTGGTTCATTCCAATATCACATGCCTTTTAAATGTCTATAATGCATACCATGAACAATCCTTTATTTCACTTAATTATATATAAAATAAAAAATTCAATTGTAAACAAAGGATATGGGATAAATTCTAATGAAAGGGAAACACTACAACATTATCTAACACTATAAGATCCTTTATTTCGTGCATAAAAACATTATTGCACATTGAAAAAATAAAATACTTATTATTTAACCTATTTAAGAAATTATTTACGTAAGCTACCTAATTAATTAATTAATTAATAAAAACACCATCACATATTTAAAAAATGAAATACCTACTATTTAACCCACCTACATACTACCTACTATCTATCCTACTTATTACCTATTACCTAACCTATTTAATTAATTAAGTACCTTTCTACCGTAAGCTATTTTAGGTTATTCTTGATTATTATAAGCTATTATAGGTTATTCCACCCCATGCTATTCTAGGCTATTTTACCTTAGGTTATTCTTAATTATCCTAAATTATTATAATTTCACTTTAGGCTTTTTTCAACTATTATTAAATATTCTACTCTAGGATATTTTTTATTATTTTAAATTATTCTACCCTAAACTATTTTAGGTTATTTTTTGTTATTTTCAACTATTCTGCCCTAGATTATTTTAGGTCATTATTTGTTATTCCACCTTAAGATATTTTAGGCTATTTTATGTTATTATATGTTAATTTGACTTAGGTTATTTAAAGTTATTTTAGGTTATTCTAATTTAGATTGTTTATTTTGGCTATAACACCAAATTAACAACAACAAAAATGAAAAAATTGTAATTTGTGTAAAAACCTTATCTATAAATATTTATTGCATTGAAATGGTGTTTCATTCTAAATAATTTAGACAAAAAATTCAAAACACTAAATCCAGCAATCCCATTTGTCTAGAAAAATAAATATTTACACTTACACATGTCCCTATTATGTAGAAAATTCCTTTCTACCTTTTTCATTGGTCCTTTGAAATTTTCACAAACCTACCAAACTTTATTATACATTTAACTATTTATTGATTCAAAATAATTAAGGAAAAAAAATTAAACCACAAAATCTAGTAATTTCATTAGCCATAAGATATTTCATTCACATTTAAACACATGTACATCTACAACTATAATATGTATGTAATTGCAATTCAATTTGAAAAAGACCTCACTTGGTGTCTAGTCACTTATGAACCACATTACTAATTATAAATACAACTAAATTTTCATCTATCATTTTAATGCCATTAGTTGTTGGATGATATGACTACATTTTTCATCCTCATTTTCATTTAAATCAACAATAGTTGCAATTCATAATCACATATGTAACTTTAAACCATTTTCTAATTGCATATTCTACTTTAGGTCATCTTTACACAGTGCCATGAAGGATAATTGCATCAAAAGTTGCAAAAATGATTGATTTAGACACAAATCGCAAACACATGGGTTGGTATGGACATGATTCCTTGTAATGTGTGAAGCAATGTTTTGCATTCTCATTAAAAGCACATAGAAATTACTAATGCAAAAACTTAATCCTTTTTAGAAACACAATGGGCATCAAAAGGCAACAATAGTGATTAAAATTATCAAATTAGGTTTAATTGTTATTTCTTCTGAAAGAAACATTTTTTTTATGGTCTTTTATATGTACAAAAGTGTTCAAAAAATATTGTGGAGCAAGCTATTCAAATTTTTAAATAATTAAAAAGAAGAAAAAAACTAATTTTGTTTGTTTTGATTTTTTATTTGTTTTCCCAAGGTAATCTCATGCATAAATATGTGTAAATGCAAAATTTGTTTGCCTTCAACCACCCTACCATACATTGGAGGGACTTTGTCATGTGGGAAGGCAAATGCCATGCACCAAAGTGTGTTGAAAGCCACAAAAGTGGTTTTTCAACTTGAAAATTCCTATGTCCATTGTTGTTGATGAAATAACTGCAATTGACAATTAGAGCTAGATTTTGGTGCATTGTTATGCGATGGTGGATCAATCTAAAATAACTCCTCATCTTATGTATCTTGGAACACCTCATAGAAAGCAATACTAGCATTAACAATTTTAAGGTTATATATGTTGTGATTTGTGATGATATATGGTGGATTTTCAAATGAATTGTTGAACACCTAGTTTGCCTTTGGCTTGATCAAATATCCACCTTCGCCTTTCACATTAAAGTTACAACACAAATGTGAAACCAACAAGCCTCCTATTTGATTAGGATCCATTGCATGCCCCATTGGATGAATATGTTTAACCAAGCTTTGTATACCTCTTTTATGAATTTGAAATCAAAGCACCTTCTTCAATCACAATATGGGTATTTTCTAGTTGCTTTCAACACCATCTTGGTTTACCAAACTTGTTCAAATCCTAGAAATAAAAGGATTGCAAATATTGAAGAATGTGAAAATAAGATGGATGAGCATGTAAAAGCCATTGAAATGGGTAGGCAAATGAATGAATCCTCAATTGTGAAAAATGGGTGTCCGTGACAACTATGTTGCATCCAATTCCAACTTGTTTAACTTTTGTGATATTTATATCATCCATGGTCTTTTTTATTTGATCTCTCTATCAAAGTCAAGCTAATGTTTTAATGAAATTTCTTCAATCGCAAGATTTTTTTGTTTATTTGCACATAATTGTTATTGAAATTTCCAAGATGAATACAACGTGTATAGTGACTCTAAAGCCTCTTGTAGACTAGAAGAATTCCTTGACTTTACTTATGTAATTTTTAATACCTTGTTTCAAATGACTCATGATTGGATCATGTGTTAACCTAAACATTGAGACAAAACACTAGCAATTTCAATTGACGGGGACATCAAACATGGTTCACAAGATTGAACATGGAGTCACATCTACCTCTTTGTGGTTGAGCTTGAAAGGCACTTTCCAAATCATGAATTCATGAATGCACTTGGCATCATGTATAATCAATATTAATTATCCCCAAGATGAGAAAACCCTTTCCCAAGCGATATTTCCATCAATATGAAAAATGCATTCATCCACCTGTCAACAAGGAACTCCTAGAACTCCAAGCCTATGTGTTCAAATTAAATATGAAGACCAAAGCTCAAAAGGTTAAGTCTAAATGTTTTGACTAAAATTTGATCACTACATTATGGCAAGAGCACCAATGGCTTATTCTTGAACCATCTTTACAAGTATGGAAGGTTGGTTAGAGGATTCATTGTTGAAATTTGGGAAACATGGAAGATGACATCAAAATGGATGTGACAAATGCAACATGACAAGTCATGACATTGATGACCCTAGTTTTAATGAGCCACAATTTTGATGAATTATGATTATGGATTTATTGATTAGTTAGTAGAAATTATGGAGTAAAAGTGAATGTTATTTTTAGAATTAAATAATTATATAGTTAACGAATGGTAAGTAATTATAAGTAGGTTTGTAAGTGGGTAAGTAGGTAGGTAATTAGTTAGTGGATAATTAATTAATTAGGTAGGTAAATAGGTAGTCAATTAATTTCCTCTTTACCTATCTAGTTATATAATTATATAGTTTACAAAATAAAAAAACAAACATAAAACATATGGGAGAATATTTGTAGTTGCAACTCAATTTGCAACTGAGGTGCAACTAGAAAATTTAACCCGTATTTTTTTTCCTCCAATCTCATCTTGGAAATTATATAACAAAGGTGCCTTCTTTTATGTTTTCACTTGTAAAAACATGTGCCATTAAGGATGAACTCAAAAAAGCTTAATCCTAAAAGCAAAACATAAAATGAAATAAAAATATTTACATGCCTATTTTTTAGCCCACCTACCTTCCTACCTACTTATTACCTACCTACCTATTGTAGGTAGGTAGGTAAGTAGGTACATAAGTTTTAATTTCTTACTTACATAAATAGTTAAATAGGTATGTCTTATGTACTTAATTTTATCTACCTACTTACCTACATAGGCCTATGTACCTATGTACCTACTTACTCAAATAAAGGTTCATTTGATTTTTTTTCAAAAATATGATCAATTTGCCATGTGGAAAAATTCAATTGCCCATGTGTCACAATCTAACATCATTTAAAATGAATGTTCATGATGGACAACCAAGATTAATGTTTGAATAATAAAAAAATCTTCACACAAAATTTCTCATAATGCCACATGGTGGATTTTGGTATTGCCAAGTAGCACCATCATAAGTGATTGGAATTTGATGGCATTCAACATTTAAAATCATTGTTTAAAAATTACTTTAATTTAAAACGTGGCAAACAATGTGTGGATACTTGATAGTTGTAAAAATAGTTGCAAAAACAAGATTTAATTACAAATGTTATATGGATGGTTAAAAGATGAACATGTATACGTTGATTGTATGCATCATCCATGGTCCATTTGATAACATCATGGTGAGTCATTATTTGCAACTAGATGTTGGGTGTGACTTCACATATGTAATTATGGCAATTTTAATTAAATTTATTGTTGCAATTATTTTATAGTTGGAAATTGAAGTTTGCAAATTGGCATTTTTCTTTTAGTGGAAGGGGGTGGATGGATCTAGCTATAGGAAAAAACTAAACACAAATGTAATGTGTAGCAATTGAGTGGCATCCACACATTTGGAAAAGAACACTTCAAAATTTGACAAGGTAGGTAGACAATAAGAGGCCGGAATCGCAATTATCCTCCCATCATGTCACAAATTCCTATCAACATGTGTGGGATAGATTGGGAGAAAATTTTTTATTTAATTTTCTGGAAAACGTCTATATATACCAATCGATAGGTGATGCATACCCAAGTTTCCATCTAACATTCAAATTGTTTATTTAAATTTGAAACTTGGGTCCACGATTTTTCAATAGTTATCTATATTTTTGACATCACCATTCACATGGATCCTTGCAATAACATGTAAATGTTTGAATGGGCCTATTGCATGGGGATTTGATTAGAAACATTTGGATCTTTCCATACCTTTGACTACTAACATAGAAATTTGGTGATTAATGTAAAATGATTAGATTTTGTTAAGAAACAACATTTTAAATCTTAAGTTTAAAAAAAAGGGAAAACACCAATCGCCAACCTACAAGAAGCATATTTCCATTGGCAAATTTGAACAAGGTCAATCTTCTACCTTTCAAGTTTTGTATTTCAATATACCTTCCCCCCCCCCCCAACAACAAAGGGTAGGTGGGGTATTTTTTTTTTAAATAGTGGGCTCAAAGTACTATCCATTATTTATTGATTATTGTGTTTTTTCCTCAAATTTTGAAAATGAAAAATAAAATTTGCAAAGAAAATAGATTTTCCTTGCCTTTTCAAATCTTTATTTTATTTTAATACAATTGGAAAATAAAATTAAAGAATATGAAATATATAAATATATTTTTATTATATATTTTATTTATTTATTTATTTATTTGTGTCACCAAATAAAATAATCATTGAATAAATATCCAATAAAAAATGTCTTCAACATATATATGGTACCATATTTGCTCAAAATGGATGTAATAAAGATCCATTTCAAAGGATGGAAGAACAATAGTTACACATGCAACCTTTTTTATTTAGTTGGAAACGGCACATTTTTTTCTAGTGATACTTGCATGGTTTTCCTATTCAAAGTTTTTTAAATGCAAGGTTGGGTTCCACTTAAGGCCAACAAATGTTAATTTCAACATAACCCCCCATGTAGGTATTACATAATTAGAATTATATATATTGTGTGCAATGCTTACATTCATTTGTTCTTTTGCATTGTTATACCAATTTTGGCTCGATGCATAGATTGTATTTTGGGGTCAAAGTTCCACTTGAACTAAAAAATGAAAATTTTGCTGCTACAACAATATGCATGTATTACATAAGGGTGTTTTCACACTATGGTGACCTTATATGGACATCACAATGGCAGTTTTTCTTATATTCCTTAAGTACAAGAAAATAAATAAATAAGATCCATTGAAATAAATTTAAAAAGGATTCACTTATCTAAAGCTATCATAATCAACCTTTCAAAAATGAAAAAATCAAATCAAAATCATGGATAGCCAATAAGTAATGGACTTTTGAATTTTGCCCACATTTTTTGTCACACCTACAAAACTCATGGATATGGACTTTTATTTTGCAATGTGTTAATCTTATCTATTTGAAACTTTGGGACATTGGATGAATTATGTTTAAGAAACTAAAAATCCATTAAATGAATGGAATGTGATTTTAATTTATTATGTTATGAACCTTTTAAAATTTCAAAAACTATAATTATTTTATAATATTTTATAAGTATTTTTAAATAATTTCTTTTGATATATATTTTATATTTCTTATAACATCATGATTTGAAATTGGAAATGAAAAAAAATGTTATTTTCAATATCATCTAAATATTCATATTTTAAGCCAATTTTCAACTACACTAGAAAAGGATTTTGAAAAGGGACTCTAGTCTGTCGAAATTGTGACACACTAGTGTGCTTTTTGCCCATAAGCACAATTCTTTGTTTTCAACACAATACCTATGTCTAGGTATTATTTTCATGCATAAAAACATTCTAGTGCCCATGAATAGTATGAATGATTTCATGAGTAGTTATAGTACAATAAATTCAATAATGTTTTACAAATACAAATTGGAATGTTGCTACTTTTGAATGTCTACTTGGTGCCTTGGAATGTACTTGTCATTAAAGTGAATGTCAGGAAGTTATGTTTAATATCTATTTGGAGATTTATCCCAAGTACTTAAAAGCAACGTTATAAAAACCTTTTTTCCAATGTCTAACTCATAATGCATGAAAAATGCAATTTGTTTAAGTTAATCCTCTCTTTACCTATCTCCATGCTGAATCCAAAATTTGACTATGGTTATAATTTGTGTAGTGTGAACACATTGATGAGATCATTGTTCCTTCAAGATTCCAAAAACTTGTGGACACATAGATTAGTTTTGATACAATTTTGCATATGTTATGTTACTATGAAGGATTAATGTGGCTCCATGGTCAAAGACTATCTAATTTCATGAATAGTAGTGATACAATAAATTTACTAATGTTATTACACATACACATTCCGTGTTCACTTCTTATGAACTTCAACATCTAACAAACCATTTGTGTCATGTGTAAGCACCCCTTGATGCACATATGTTATACTTTGACCTAATAATGGCTAATTAAGTTTTTTTTTAATTTGTTCCTAAATTTAGACTTTGGGATAGCTTGAAATCATGATCTTCCTAGCTTCTAAAACAATGACAAAATCCTTTATAGTTGGAGAATATTGTGTAGACTATTATTCCTCTTGGGCTTTGCCATGGACAAAAAAAAAATGTTTTATAGAACATGGATTCTCACATGTGCACTTTCTACACATTTTCAAGCACTACATAGCTATGGATATGGTAATGTTTAATGTGTTTATTTTCCAATGTAGCTTGGCATTTGACTTTGTTAGAAAAATGTGTAGAGTTTTAATATTGTGTAAAATTGTGCTACAAATGCTTTGAAAGTAACTAAATTGATCAATTGGCTTTGGTTTATAACCTCATGTACCTATCCAATGTGACTTACTCAAAATCCATTATCTACAATCAACAATACATGAACATATGCCACCTAGCTTGCCCTACGATGTTTCTTTTGCATAGTTGTGGTTTTAGTATTCAAGAAGATATAGTAACTTTTATAACATATATCATTGGTTACATTTGAATTGGTTGGAAGTCAAAAGGATTAGGGTTGGCATAAATGGTTCGTCGGCTATTATAGGTCATTAATAGTGTAAATGATATTCTTGTTGTACTAAACATGATAATGAATTGATGGAACATGAGAATATCATCTTCTTACCTAACGTCCTTCAAGGAGCATGATATTTTAATGTTCTATTACTATGTTCATGTTTTGTTTGACTTCTAGGGAATTCATTCTAGATGATTTACAACAATTCAAAATCCATGTATGTTAAACCTTATCCTTTGAATTTTAAAGTGAAGATTAATTGGAAATGAACATGTCCCCTCTTTAGAAGATTTTTACATTATGGAACCAAGGGATAAGGGTTACCCTAAATGGTTCGTCAATTGCTATAAGTCATTTAGAATTAATTTTTCATTTGATTTTTTACAAAACATGTTAGACAATTGACAAAACATGATATTATGTTAATGGAACATGATAATTTCATCTTCAGGTTCAATGTTCTTATATGCACATTATATTTTCATGTTCTATCAACTAGCTATTGTGTTTAATACAAAATCGAATGACAAATTAACGTTAGATGATTTATAATAGTTGACAAATCATTTATGTTAACCCATATCTCTCTATTAAGGTTTGTAAATTATTTTAGGTCAATATGATTGAATTTCATATTCAATATTTGAACGTATTTTATAATTATTTTCCAATTTGGACATTGGTATAGCTAAACAATATGCAAATATGGTAACTATTTTGAGAAACATGGTTTTTGTAACTTTGTTATTCCTTATATATGTTTTCATATAGATGTTATATGGGTTCCAGAACAAATTGGGTGGAATATTCATTTATTGCCATGATAAAATTTAACACTTGGGTGAAAGCTTGGTAAAGTAGACCAAAGAATTACCTTGCAACATAAATGGAAAGTGGCCATCAAGTAGGCCTTGGTATATTGAATTTAAAAATATTATTTACTTTAATGTTTTATTTTTATTTTTATTTTGACTTTGCTACAATTATATTTTAAAACCACATGTTTAAAATAGGTTTGTATATATTCATCAAAATCAAGCAAGTGTCACAACCTGTAAAGTGAATTAAAATTCAAGCACAAGTAGATCAAATATTGGATCTCTTTTATTTTAAAACAATGGCATGTCAAATATACTAGTGACCTTCAAAAAATTTCATAGTATAATAAAAATATATGTTATTTTTTATGTAGAAGTAGGACAACATTAACCTATTAGTTTCATTCCTACTTGTTACCCATTTTTATTGTACTATTTTTTTTCAAATTTTGTATTCAACTCATAAAAATTCAATGGAAGCATGGAACCTTCCATAATGAAATTCTAAAAAAAATTGAACTTACTTTCTTATGTTGATGTTGAAATTTTGCCATATTTAAAAATTGGATTTGGGTGGATGTACTTTTTAGTCCACTTTACAATGCTTGGACCCACATGGAACCATTCATTTGAATGATTAGGCTTCAAATAGACATATGTGTATTGTTCCCCAAAACCTGATTGTGATGTTTTCACATTATGAGTAATATTTGCAATACTTACATATGGGTTCCTAACCTTCATTGGACTTTAGTTGACCCCTTAATACGTACATCTTAAACCCTAACCTTCACTAGAAATTTGGCCAAACCTACAATACTTGCATCCTAAACACTAACCTTCACTATACATTTCATTAGTAGAAAACCCCTTTTTCTAACCAAAAGTTTTCAATTACATGACATTTGCAACTATGTTTCAACTAGATTTTTTTAATTTTTAAATGCAATTATGACAATTACCAATTAAATTGACTTGTTTACAATATTGGTACATAGTTGAAAGCATTTTTCAACTAGGTTGTCATTTGCCAAATATTTCGGGTATCAACAATGTCTCCAAGTTGAACTTCCAACTATGTTAATAAACAATGTGAAACATGTTTCAACTAAGGGGTCATTTTGAAATATTCTTGGCATCTGAGGTTCTTTAGTTGGCACACAGTCAAAACATTGACTAGTGTTCAACTATTTTGGATGCTAAAATGTACTAAAAGATGGATGAAATACAATCTTGTTTGCAACTATTTCTTTCAACTAGGTTAAACAACTAATAAGCAACTTTAATTTTAAACATATAATATTGTAATATTTATTTAAAATTATGATAACGTTAAATTACATGTAAATTTTATTTGTATAAATGAATGGTTTTTTTTGTACGTATAAATATTAAACTCTAATTTCAAAATAAAGTTTAAGAAAATTTTAAATATATGTTAGTACTAATTGATGTTTATGTTCAATACACATGTAATTTATTATTTCTATGTAGATCATTACAACATATCAAGTAATGATACATAACTAATAATATTGTGCAACTATAATGTTTATTCATTTTTATACTCATAATATTTTTATTTTTTTAAAATCTATGATAAAAACTCATTAAACACTAATGTACCCTATGTCATTGGCCCAAGTTTGAACGCATTCAATTGAATTTTCCTTCCAAACCTCTTTTTATAACAACAATATGTACCCACCAAAAATTCAATAATATTGTTCACATTTTAAGTGTCAAAATTATGAAATCAAACTTGGTGACACTACTAGAAATTATGTCATATGCAACCACCATGTTTGCAACTGGGATGCAACTACCGGTTGCATGTAACTATGCAGGGTCTTTTAATGGAATTGCAATGGATTTTTCCCCCCTTTTTGGGTGTGTATGCAACAATGGTGCAACTATGATCACCTTCATCCCAACTTTTGGATGATTTCTAACGTATATATTTGATATGCATATATTCATAGTTGCATGTGCAACCAAGATAGGCCAACTATGGTCTTTTGGTAGGCTAGGTACACATTTATTGTAGGCATGTTTAGGATTAGGGTTGCCTACAAATGACAACCCCATTCATAAGGTTTTAGATATAGGTGAAAAATAACCTAATCTATATTGCCACCTACCTAAAATAGTGGATCTATCCCCAACTTTTAGTAGCTTGCTCCACAAACATTTAGAAAACAACTAACAATGGAAGATTTCAATTTTACTTACAATAGTTCATCACTTGATGAAACAAAATAATGTATATGTGTATTCAACAATAAGGTCCAATTAATCCCCTCATGATTACAATATGTGGGTTTGACATGTGGAAATAATCTATTTTATTCCAATAATTATCGAGTACACATGAGGGTCTCATGGCACATATACACCTTATAGTCCATGTAATGCATGAGTTGGTTCCAAAGTATGTGGTGATTAGATATTAGATAGGGTTGACATTAGTAGATGTGAAACACAATAATGACTAATGATATAACCTAGTGATGAGGAGATGTTATTCCCCATAAAACAACTATTCATTCAAGGCCAACTTCATCATCACTAGATGACCTTTGAAGCTCTTCAGCACCTAAAATTGCATTAGCTCTAGTCAATTCAATTGCACCAACAAGTGCCATGTTCCTTGGTACCTTTAAAATTTCTAGAGGCACATCTACTCTAATTAAGTTGTCTAGCATGGTAACTTCATCACTATCAGATGCTAGGATGCGTTTGGACCTCCGTTCTTTGTGGAGGACAAACTTCCATCCTAGCATGTCAAGGTCATCTACATAAAAACCGACTACACCTAGGCTGGAAATACATAAGGTTCATCAACCTGTGCTTTCAATTGTCGAAAATTTACCAACAAAAACCCATCATTATCGTGCCTATATGTGGCATTTCCCCATCTATCTAATCCATTTCTTACCCAATCACATTTGAACAATATTACTGGTTGGGATATAGGGCCATAGTCTAGCAAAATTATGTCCTTCAATATCCCCACATATTGAAGTGCCCCAAGTCTCATACCCTCTGTCGATTGTTACTTTTGATGGAAAATTGACACAACTGCATAATTGTATGTGGCACTTGTGTTGCCATAGGTATCTATAAAAACTTTGTAATGATTTCCATATGCTTTCATTTTTGTGTACCTTGAAGCAAAAATGGATGGCAAAACTGATAGATGGAGTGTATCTTGGTCTTCAAGCACACCCCCTTGTGTGACATGGCTCCGAATTGCTTCACGCATCTAACTTGCCAAGTTTTGCACCTCTTGGAGCTCTAATGGAAACTCCACATGCTTGCTTGTCGTTCTATGCCCCCTCCGCCATTGTCCTTCAAATTCTGCTCTTAATTGCCTTATCCGATTTGTTTCCTGCTCATGCATGATGCACCCCCAATAGCCAAGCCCCACATTAAGTTTATTAATTTTAGCTAGTTGTTCAGTAATAAAGTAATTTACCCATGCATCTATGACCTTTTTACAATTTTCCAACAAGGGTTTAAGGGGTTAAGGGTTGTGTACTAAACCCATGGTGCTAAACATGCCACATTTGTGATAACATATTGATGTGCCACATCTCGTGCTACAGGGTCCAAAATCAACTTTGTGGCAACCCCTTCCACAGTTTCACCATAAACCCCCTCCTCTTCATCTGCATCCCAGATTTTGCGTCGAACATGGTAGAAATCTTGTAGATATTCAGTGACAAACCCAATTGTCTCATCCAAAATGTAACCTTTTGCCATGGAAGCCTCTGGACTTGACCTATTACGTACATAACCTTTGAAAACCTTCATAGCTTGTTCTATTGGGTACATCCAACGAATATGAACTAGGCCACAAATGTCTAGTTTTTCTACAATATGCAATGTTAAATGTGACATCACATCAAAAAATGCTCCCGAGAATTCCCATTCAAGCATGCTAAAAGTGATTGCTACATCCTCCCTTAGGGTTGGTAGGTCAATTGGATCCCAAACTTTTGCACATATGCTACGATACACTCAATTGAGGCGCATCAAACTTAAATGTACATGAAGATCCATTAGGCCCCTTAGAGCTAAAGGCATTAGTTGTTGCATTAAAACATGCTAATCATGGCTAGTCCAAAAAATAAAAGGCTTGAAAAAACCTAGCTAACTATATAAAATGAAAACCCTAAACCATATTAGTATCTATAATCCCGTGTTTAGTTCAGTAAGCATCTGCTACATTTGCAACCTTTGCTGCATGACGAGCAGTGTAAAAATGGCGACGTTGCATCTCAACTTGAACTGCATTTGTAACAAACTTTTCCTTTGTTGTTTCCTCAACCCTATAAACACCCAAAACCACCAAATTAAACCTTGACACACCTTGGATGAAACAAAATTATAAAAAAAAATAACGTTGATTATTATTGTTTCTTACTTTCCATGAATCATTGTAGATTCAGGAAAATCCAATACATTTGTCAATTCATTTATTCGATTTGTTTTATTGGACTCTCGATCCCAATTTTTTACATCCCATGCCTTTTTCAATTATCGCGCATATACACAACGAGTGGATCGAATCATTTCCTGTAAATCTTCATCTTTTTCCATTCGTGATGTTGCATCTCGAGCCACACTTCCCACACCCCGGGCAATCAAACCCAACACCTGCAATAGTTGTTTTAAAGCTAATTTGACCAAAGCTGGTTTTGGGAATGGTGGACATTATTTTGAAATAGCTACCAGCTTTACCCACTCCTTCTCTGCTTTAGCACGTGCACAACTAGCAACCTTTTGATCATTATGCCTTTGCATAGCTTGGGCATTTCCCAAAATGCAAGCATTCATTTTAACATGGTCTTGATGTTGAAGACCTCCTGCAAAAATTGAAGGCCTTTTAGGTTTGGCCTTTTCTGCCACTAAGCCATGCACTTCCTTCAAATGTTTGGTCAACAACCATTTGGCACAATATGCGACAATGCAAGTGCTAATTTTACACTTCCATTTTGACCCAACCTTTATCCATTTTTTGTCCTTTTGAACCAAATTAGGTGGACAAGGGGGTGCCGGTGGCTAAGAAACCTAGTCAGTTTCAAGTTCCGGACCTAAATAAAAAAATATCAAAAAATAAATCATTATTTTGTAATTAAAAAACCCTAACCCTAAAACCTTACACATAAAGTGTTCAAAAACAGAGTGTAGGTATTACAAAACATAAAATCACACAATCAAATATAATTCCTACAAACTTTAACTGCTTTCAGGTATTGTAGTAAAAAAATTTTGACAAAAAAAATCCCGCACCTTCCATCAAATGATAGAAGGTACAGATATAATTGAATGTAAAAAAACTTGTACAATTTTTTTAATCTACATTTAATTTAATATATGTAAATTCTAAAACAATTTAATCCATCATTTTTCAATCAAAATTTTCAATCTACATTACTAATTGTCATCCTTATTAATTCTAATCCACATAGATTGCTTAATACATCAATTTCCAATTTTCATATCTGATGAAAAAACATTTTGCTCTTCAGGTCTCAATTCTGATGGAGCAACATTTTGCTCACCAATTGGCAGATATGAAGAAGTAACAATTTGTTCACAATTGTTTGATGTGAAAAAACAACAATTTGCAATTGATTTGATGAAATAATAGTTTCCTCGATAATCGCTTAATTTGATGAAACAACATTTTGCTTATGAACTTCCAAATCACCACCATCATTTTTCTTCAATCTCCTTCTCCTAGCCATTATAACTTTCAACCTAAACAAAAAAACCACCATTATATTGTTAATTGTTAATCGCCTATTGCCATCGCCTTCTTCACATCACCACCATCATAGAAGAAGGCGACGACATTGTTGCTGTCACCTTCTTCGTAGCAAAACCACCAAAAAAAAGGCACAGGTCGCCAATTTCTTGCGGCAAAGCCATTGAAGAAGGTGATGGAAGCTGTCGTCTTCTTCTTCTTCTTTGCTTCAATGAAACCATAACAAAATAAAACCAGAAGGCGACTTTGCGTTATAACAAAAAAAAAGAAAAAACAGAAGCTACCGTCGCCTTCTATTTTTATTTTTTTTTTCCTCCTCACTTTGGTGTCATCGGCTTCTGAGCTCCAACAAAAAAAAAGAAAAAAAAAGGAAGGAGACAACAACAATGCCTTTTTTTTGTTGTAACAAGACAAAAATAGAAGGCGACAGCAACCATGCTGTCGTCGCACTCCGCACTGTAACAAAAGAGAATAAGAAGAAGGCGACAAAGTTGTCGTCGCCTTCTGTTTTCTTCTTTTTTTTTTCCTTTTCGCTTTGGTGTCGTCGACTTCTGAGCTCCAACAAAAAAAAAAGAAAGGAAGGAGATAGCAACAATGCCTTGTTTGTTGTAGCAAAACGAAAACAGAAGGCGACGATAGCCATGCTGTTGTCGCACTTCGTGCTGCTACAAAAGAGAAGAAGAAGAAGGCGATAAAATTGTTGTCACCTTCTTTTCTTCGCTACAACAAAACAAAAAAAAGAAGGCGATGCCAGCAACACTACCATCACCTTTTTTTCCTCGTTGTAGGAAAACAAAACGAAGAAGGCAATGGTAACTTTGATACCATCAACATATTCATTGAGCTACACCTAAAAAAAAAAAAAAAAGGTGACGACA